>Ga0302309_10001594_pt1 | contig 20346 bp, 17 predicted proteins | sample III_Palsa_N1_1_FD_200453 | JGI IMG/M metagenome (GOLD analysis project Ga0302309, IMG submission 200453) | Peat permafrost microbial communities from Stordalen Mire near Abisko, Sweden - III_Palsa_N1_1 | ecosystem: Environmental > Terrestrial > Soil > Palsa > Peat permafrost | place: Sweden... | reverse complement strand
ACGGTGGCCGGATCGTCTACCAGAAGGGCGCCGATATATGGCTGTACGACATCGGCAGCGGCCTGGAAAGTATGCTCGATATTTCGCTGCTGTCGGACTTTGACCAGCGTAAAACGAGGTGGGTTACAGACCCGGCGAACAGCATCACCTTTTCTGATATTTCGCCCGATGGCAACTACGTAGCCATTGTAAGCCGCGGCCGGGTATTTGTTTCGCCGGCAAAAAGCGACCGCTGGGTGGAAGTGATGCCCAAAAACGGCATCCGGGCAAAGGACGTCCATTTCATCAATAATAAAAGCCTCGCCGTGCTAACCGACCAGGCCGGTGAGTTTGAGGTTTGGAAAGTAAATGCCGATGGCAGCAATGCGCCGGAGCAGCTTACACAAAAGAGCAAAACCATTATCAACAATTTTAAGGTATCGCCCGATGGTAAATACATTGCATACAGCGATAAGAACGAAGTGCTGCGGATAGCTGAAACGGGTACGGGCGCAGTGAAGTTTGAGTTTGACGACACATACGGGGGCATTTATGAATTGTCGTGGTCGCCAAACAGCAGGTTTTTAAACGTTACGCAGGGGATTGAAAACACCAACGCCCAAATAAGCGTGGTGGATACCAAATCAATGAAAATGATGCCGGTGACCACTGAACGACTGAATAGCATGAGCCCCTCGTGGTCGGCAGACAATAGCTGGCTGTATTTTGTGAGTGAGCGGAACCTGGTCTCAAAAGTAAACGCACCCTGGGGCTCCCGGCAGCCGGAGCCCTATTATACGCAGACTGCGGAAATATTTGCCATGCCGCTGGATACCGCCGCGAAATTCCCATTTGTGCAAACCGATTCGTGGCTGTCCGACTCTACCTTTTCCGTAGTGATCAAGCAGGATACCGCGAAAGCCAAACCGGGCAAAAAACCGAAGACAATGGTTGAAAAAACCTTCGACTGGGAGCTGGCCAAAAGCAGTCTGTACCAAATTCCGGTAAAACCCGCTAACATAGGGAAGATGGCTGTGGTGAACGGCTATTTGTACTGGACGGATTACGGCGATGGCGACGATGGCGGGAGCAAGTTGTTAGCGCTTAAAATTGAGGAAAGTAAAAAATATGAGCCGACAGAAGTTGCCTCAAAAATAAGAGGCTTTGACGTGTCGGCCAATGGAAAGAAATTACTCGTGACACTCGGCGACGGCAGCTTTGTTGTGGTTGATGCCAATGGCCAAAAGGCAGATGCGGATAAAAATAAAGTAGACCTGGCGCACTGGACTTTCGCGATAGATCCGCAGCAGGAGTGGCATGAAATGTTTGAAGATGCCTGGCGCATGATGCGCGACTATTTTTATGACCGGGACCTGCATGGCGTAGACTGGGCTGCGATAAAAGTGCAATATGAGCCGCTGCTGTCGCGGGTAACCGACCGGTACGAGCTCGACGATCTGTTGGCCCAAATGGTGGGCGAGCTTTCGGCGCTGCATACCTTTGTTTATGGCGGCGACAAACGCCAGCCGTCCAGCCAGGTACAAACCGGTTTCCTGGGGGCCGTGCTGAGCAAAACCGCAACTGGCGACCGGATAGATCACATTTATAAATGCGACCCTGATTATACTTTTTCCTCGCCCTTGAACCGGCCGGAATTGCGGATAAAAGAGGGCGACGTTATAACCAAAGTGAACAACATACCGGTGACCCAGGTAAATGACATCGGTGAACTGCTGGCCGATAAAGTTTACGTACCCGTAAAGCTAACTTTAACGAACCGGGCCGGAAAATCCTATGAGCAGGTGGTTAAGCCATTTTCGAACGGCGATGCCTTCAATTTACGTTATGACGAATGGACCTACAACAACCGGCTGAAGGTTGACAGCGCCAGCAATAACGACATCGGTTACATTCACCTGAAAACAATGGGCAGCAGCGACATGGATGATTTCGTAAAACAGTACTACCCCATATTTAACCGGAAGGGGTTGATCCTTGACGTACGCGACAACTTTGGCGGCAACATTGACAGCTGGGTATTGGAAAAGCTGCTGCGTAAGGCGTGGATGTATTGGCAGGCAAGGGCAGGCGGCCCGATATGGAATATGCCATACGCGTTCAGGGGCCACATGGTGCTGCTTTGCAACCAGGAAACGGCCTCGGATGGCGAAGCGATCAGCGAAGGTTTCCGGCGGCTCGGCCTGGGTAAAGTGATCGGTATGCGTACCTGGGGCGGGGAGATATGGCTTTCAAGCGATAATGTGATGGTCGACAATGGCATTGCTACGGCCGCTGAAATGGGGGTTTACGGCCCTGAGGGTAAGTGGCTGATAGAAGGGCATGGTGTAGACCCGGATATCGTGGTTGACAACCTCCCGTATGAGACTTTTAAAGGGAAGGACGCACAGTTAGAAACGGCCGTTGCGTATTTGAAAAAACAGATCGCCGAAGAGCCGGTTGAAGTGCCGAAAGCGCCAAAGCATCCGATCAAGGCGTTTAAGTATCAGTAGAGTGTTAAGTCTTAAGTCCTTAGTCTAAAGTCTTAAGTCGGATTTGTGCTTTCTGACTTAAGACTCAGGGCTTTTGACTCAAGACTAAATTGGCGCGACACTAATTGTCCTTTATCAGCGCTGCCCTTTTACGCTGATTGTTAACGCTGTGCGGTTTTAGAAAGTTATAAGTGAAAGAGAAGCCCATGTACTGCGTGCTGCGGCTGCTGTTGGTGCCATCAAAAAAATAGTAACCCTGCGTTACTGCAATGGCCATTTTTGTAGTGATGTTAAAGTTGATGCTGTTACAGATCTCGGTCATTAAGCCTTGCTTTGCGTTAAACAGGTAGCCCCCACCCAGGCAGAGCCCTTCGGCAAAACGTCCTGCGGAAAAGATATTGATGGTAGGCCGGAATTCGATGTAGCGCGAAGTATCTGTTCCGGGGCTGATGGAATTTACCCGACCGGTAGAAAGGCCTATATCGAATATCCCATAAGTGCGGCCGAACTCGACACCAGGGGCAAATCGTTTTGCAGCGCCGCCCCGTGCATTGACAAAAACATCGGCCAGAACTGAAAAATAAAAATACCGGGGCTCTTTGTTTTCCTTGGAAGTATCGGATTCGACAACCGTGTCTTTGCCCGCGACAGTTTTATGCTGGGTATGAGGCAGGATGGTCTTTGGCAGCGTGGTTATATTGGGATTTTGGGCGGATGCAAAAACAGCTACCGCGACGAGCAAAAAAGTAAGTCTTGTTTTCATAAGCGGGGGTATTAATTGTGAAAAAGTAAATGAGCGGCTTAATTTTCAGTAGACAGGGTGGGCTATCAAAAAAAACGGTTCACAGGAGATAACCACGAAGTGATGCAAATGTTTTAAGGCAGGGTTTGGACCACTGAAATGCCATTCAAATGACTTTTATTAAATTGGATGCGGTTTAATTTTGCGCCATGGATTTACAACTCAAGAATAAGGCTGCCCTGGTGACCGGCTCGACAGCCGGCATAGGCTACGCTATAGCCAAACAGTTAGCGGCAGAAGGTGCTAAAGTGTTTGTTAACGGCCGTACCCAAGCCCGCGTTGATGCCGCAGTTACTCAAATAAAAGCGGCTACAGGAAATGACAAGGTGAGCGGTGTTGCATGTGATTTCTCGCGGCCGGACGAGATTGCTGCCTTGATAGCGCAAGTGCCCGAAGTGGATATACTGGTTAACAATGTGGCCATTTTTGAGCCCAAATCTTTCGCGGACATAAGCGACGAGGATTGGCTGCGCTTTTACGAGCTGAACGTGCTGAGCGGTATCCGTCTTTCACGGGCTTATTTTGCCTGGATGCTCAAAAAGAACTGGGGGCGGATCATTTTTATATCGAGCGAATCGGCGCTGCAGATCCCGGCGGAAATGATCCATTACGGGATGACCAAGACGGCACAGCTGGCCATTGCCCGTGGCCTGGCTGAATTGACCAGGGGGACGAATGTAACGGTGAACTCGGTTTTGCCGGGGCCCACCTTGTCGGAAGGCGTTGGCGGGTTTGTGGAACAGTTAGCCAGGGACCAGCATAAAACCGAAGACGAGGTAAAGACAGAATTTTTTAAAACGATGCGGCCGACATCGATCTTACAGCGGTTTACAACTCCGGATGAAGTGGCGCATATGGTGACTTACCTGGCGAGTCCGCTTAGCGCTGCAACGAATGGCGCCGCGATAAGAGCGGATGGAGGAGTAGTGAAATCGGTGGTTTAAATATCATTTCGTCTTTGTAAACAAATAGTTATTGCCTCCCTGCGTTAAAGTAAAACTGTTTTGAGCCGGGTTAAATAAAATAGTTACGCCTGCCGCGGAAAATACAAATTTGTCGGTAGCCACGGCCTCCAGAGGGAATGCTCCCTGGCCGGTTGCCTGCGCCATTAACGTAGCATTGTTTTTGGTGATGGTGACTTTTAGGGGCATTTGGGTGCTGGCATAATTGCCGAGATATTTGTCGAGGTCTGCACTGGTTAAGGCGAGTGTTTTGAATTCAGGGATAGCAAATGGCCTGTCAAAATAAATGCTTAAAGCCCCGGTCATCACATCGTTGGTGGAGGTCACAGCGCCGTTTGAGGTATAGGCAACCGCGAGCTTGTCGCCGGGGAAATAAACAAGCATCGAAGTGAAACCGTCAATGCCACCGTTATGGCCGTAACCCTGCTTGTCATAAAACGGGATAACAAACATGGCCATGCCGAAATGGTCCTTCATGGTTTTCATCAGTTCGAGGTTTGCCGGGCTAACCAGTTTGCCGGCAAAAAGCGCTTCGATAAATTTAACCAGGTCGGCAGGTGTTGAAACGATGGCGCCGGCCCCACCGGGAATGCTCATGTCGGTTTCAGGCTGTTGCGTCCATTGGCCCGTATAAGTGTAAGAGTAGGCCTCGTTGTTCGCCGGGTTGGCTTTGGCGCCGTAATAGGTATTGGCCAGCCCGATCTTGGAGGTGATGCGTTGTTTTAATTCTTCGGGATAGGGTTTACCGGTTATACTTTCGATGATATAGCCCAGCAGCACAAAATTGGTATTACTGTATTCCGCTTTAGCATCGGGCTCAAAATCAGGTTTTTGCTTCGCGAATATGGCTGTCATCTGTGCCTCTGTCGTCGGCTTGCCCATGTAGGCAGCATATAGTGAATCGTTGGTGAAATTGTGGAGGCCGCTGCGGTGATCGAGCATTTCGCTGATGGTGATCTTATCCGCATTGGGTAATTGCGGGAACCAGGTGGCCAAATGGGCATCCAGCGTTAATTTGCCTTCTTCGATCAACTGAAAGATCATTACCGCTGTAAACATTTTGCTGATTGAGCCGATACGGTAACGGGTGTTAATGGTGGCGGGTATTTTGGCCTGGTCGTTATATTCAGCGTAGCCGATGGCGTTTTGATAGACGAGCGTGCCGTTGGCCGAGATGGCAACGCTGCCCATGCTGCGGTTATGGGTATTAAGGGCAACGAAAAAGCTGTCTAATTTTGCTTTGTTCAATGATTGCGCCTCTGCCGCGCAGCTGAATATAATGAAGATCGCCAAAAAAGGCACAATTTTTTTGATCATTTTGTTAATGTTTTGTGATAAAGGTAGGGAATTAAGAACATTACTACCTGTAATTTTAACTGTTCAAAGCGGCGAAACAAACATAAGCGGAGATTTGGTTTCCTGGTAAAATGCAATTCTAAACTAGTGGTTGCCTATTTCACCGATCAATTTATAACCCTGGCCGCGAATATTCAAAATTCCAACGCCCGGATCCTGTCCGAGATATTTACGCAACTTGGTAATAAAGACATCCAGGCTTCGGCCGGAAAAATAGTCATCGTTATCCCAAAATGTGCGAAGCAATGTTTGGCGACTTAAAATTTGGTGATGGTTAATGACCAACATCTGCAATATCTCGGATTCGCGTGTAGTGAGTAGTCGTTTACTGCAGCCAAACGTCAACACACCTTTTGGATAGTGGAACAAGTAGTCGCCTAATTTGGTGTCGCAGGTGCCTGCGGAAGCGCTGGTTACCAGCCGGTTTTTGCTGAGCAGGGCCTTAATGCGTATGATCAGTTCTTCGAGGCTAAAGGGCTTTTTCAAGTAATCGTTCCCTCCGCTTTCAAAACCTTCCACCACGTCCTGCGTCAATGAACGGGACGTTAAAAAAATAATTGGTGTGTCGTGATCCTTCATCCTGATCTGTTTGGCAAGAGTAAATCCGTCGCCATCTGGCAACATCACATCCATTACAATAACATCGGGTAGGTGCTCCCGAAGCATTATTGGGACTTCCCGAGCCGATGCCGTATGGATAACCCTAAAACCGCGCGATTCCAAACTGTCGGCAATAATGCCGGCCAGCACCAGTTCATCTTCTACCAGTAATACCTTAGCTGATATCATATGGGCCAGGCTAAATAAAGTTTACATCCTTTGCCAATTTCGCTTTCAATTTTACACCAACCCTGGTGTTTTTCAATAATACTTTTTACATAACTTAACCCTAACCCATGTCCCTTAATGTGATGATCTTTTGTGGGCACACGGTAAAACTTCTCAAACACAAAGGGTAAATGCACAGGGCTGATACCTGTGCCATTATCTTCCACCATAATCACCAGGTAATTTTCGTGTATGGCACATTCTACCAGGATTTTTGGGTTTGATACGGAATACTTAATGGCATTGTCAACAACATTGATAATGGTATGCTGAAAATAGAGTTTGTCCGCATAGATAGTTGTAGTGCCTGAATTATTTAGATAGGTATGTTCAATAGGTCGCTGGCTCGCCAACACGGCTTCGCTGAGGAGGGCATTGATGATTTGGTTTACATTTAGTTGTTCAACTTTGAGGTCAAACTGCTGATTCTCATATAATGAAATATTTAAGATTTTATCCACCAGGCCTGATAACCTGTTTAATTCATTTTTCGAGTGATTAAGATACTTCTTTACTTTGTCGTGGTCATCTAACACATCAAAACTTGTCAGCGCTTCAATAGCCGCAGACACCGTAGCTATGGGTGTTTTAAATTCATGGGTAATATTGCTTATAAAGTCATTTTTTATAGCCGATAGTCTTTTCTCGCGGTATAGTGATCGCAATAAATAAAACAAACAGAAGGCAATACCAAGTATAAGAACGACAGAGCCTGCGAATAAGCTTCCCATGCGGGCAATGATATAAGAGAACGGATTGTTAAACATCGCGCGCACATAATGATCTTTCTCGCTTTTTTTGAACGTAACGAAGGCTTTGGTGATGACCGGATAATTAGCCAGCAAGGCAGGATCGAAATGACTTTTATTGTATGTGCTGTCGTTAGTGCGAAGAAGAAAAAGAAATGATACGCTTATCCCGCGTTCGGCCAATAATCGTTTCAATATCGGACGAAGTCTGGCAGTATCAAAGTCGTATTCCTTTGTTTGCACTTCCACATAGTCACCCAATTTTTGTGTGTGATAGAATACGAAATGCCCCTCCAGTTCACTTATTCGTATTTCCTGCGCTAAAAAGCGCGCCATCTTTGTGCGGTATCCGAAATTATCTTCCGCCTTTTGAAGTCCAATACTGTCGGTATGTAAATAGCTTTGATCCTTAGTATTGTGCCTATCCGTTATCTTTAACAAGGTCGTTTTCCGCTTCAAGTCGTATTGGTTTGTCAAAGTGAATTCCGTGGTATCCATTAGTGTCATAAAAATATGCCGCTCTATCGTGTCGCATCGATCGTTAAATTCCTTTTTAACAGCGTCTTCCATTGCCAGGTTAACTTCTTTTTCGAATGTAGATCTGATCACCCGGTAATAATTGACGATCCAGTATGCCTGTAACACAAGGGCAGCGATGATAGCTGAAATACATAAAGCCACTAAATACCGGGTAGTTTTTTTCATCCACCCAAAGATAAATGGTTGTGCCTGCTATGGCGGTCGTGTTAACATAATATAACCTAATATAACCCGGCCGATAACCTATTTTATTTCCGGCAAACACAATATTGCGCTTTCCAAACAATTGAAACCATCGATTATGAAAAAAAAATTCATCATTGCAGTCCTGTTATGTTCGGTTAAGGCAAGTGGCCAAAACTATATACTTAAACCCGGCGACCGTTTTCCTGATCTCATCATCAGCCCTATAATTAATGCACCGGTCACGAGTGCCAGCATTGACCACGATTCGTCGAATAAATTGTTTATCATCAATTTTTGGGGTACATGGTGCAGTCCTTGTATACCTGAAATGGACTCGCTGGCGAAATTGCAGGCGAAATTTACAAGCCAAATACAAATTATCGGACTATCCGACGACCCCGTTGAACGTTTAAGAAATTACCTCGCAAAAAAGCCATCGGGTATTTGGCTTGCCAGCGACACTACCGCACTTCTCTATCAAATGCTCAACCTGGCCTATGTCGGGCAATGTATTGTAATCGATAATAAACATGAAATTTTAGCCCTGCTAAAAACAGATTCGGTTAACGCCGAAATGATCAGCCGGCTCCTAAAGGGAGAGCGATTAAAATCAAATGGCGAGGTGCAAAATCGATTGAATAACATTGAAAAAGATGCTTTTGGAGTAGACAGTCTTCTATCCGGAAATTTTACCATCCGGGGTTATATGAAAGATCAGCAGACCATTGGAAAAACGCCAAAATCAGGCGTTTTTGGCGGCCGCCGCATGACCTACTTTAACGTTGGCGCCGTTACATTGTATAAAGCTGCCTATGATATTACATCTTCTAAACGAATCGTGTACGAAGGCTCAGCCAGGAAGTATGATAATTACCAGGATAAGAATTTATTATACTGCTTTGACTTGTTAGTGAGACCCGAGGACAAGGATAGATTGCTTGTTATTATGCAACATAAGCTACAGCACAATTTGCCCGTGGGAGCAAGGATAGAATTGCGTGACACAGACGTCTACATTTTGAAGGTTAAAGAGGCAGCTAAGTTATTGATACCAAAATCGACGAAGAAAACACTAAGTTATGGTTTTAGCGGCCGCGGCTTTGATGGTGAAGGGATTACGCTAACTGAATTTACAAATATATACCTAAGTAACGAATTGAATTTGCCGGTTGTGGATGAAACAGGACTTGAGGGCCGGTACGATGTTAAGACGAGCGTGGATATACGGACCAACGACGGCGTATTAAAATCAATCGGCGACATTGGTCTTATGGTGACCAAAGCGCGCCGAAGGATTAAAATATTGGTGCTTTATACAGATAACGTGCAGTAACAATAGTTGCTTCAAAGAGAAATTTGCCACTTAAAGTCGCAAAGCCTTAGTATAAAGACAGTTGATTGTGAATGAGGTTTAGGGAAGGTGTTTCCCTTTCCCCAGGAAACTCTTGATCAACCTACCGCACTCTTCCGGGCTTTCCAGCCAGGGTAAATGCCCGGCACCGGCAATGGCGTAAAACTCGCAGTTGAGAATTGCATTTGCGATTTTACGACCCGTTTCGATCGACGCAAAATTGTCTTTGTCGCCTAAAAGAAATAACACCGGCTGCTTAACCTGTTTGAGTTGCTCTGCATCTATTTTTGGCGCAGCATTTTCCATCAGGCTCGTAAAGGAGACGCCGTAGTGGGGCAACAGCCTGAAATAGTAGTAGCAATCGGCCAGGGCTTTCGGCAACTGTTCAAGGGTTTGAGCGGTGTGGCCGATGGATTTAAGAAAATTGAGCGCTTTGCTTTTATCGGAGGGCAACAGCAGCTTCAGGAACAACTTGTTCAAAGGCGGCTTGCTGATCAACCTGAGCAATAACGGCGGTCGACCCTGCATCACATTGCCGGGGTTGCCAAGCAAAGTTAAACTGCGAACCGATTGTGGTGAGTCCATCGCCAGCCACAAACTCCAATGCGCACCCATGGAATGAGCTACCACATCCACGTTTTTAAGGTTGAATGCGGCCAATACAGTCCCGAGTGTTTTTACCGCAAACTTCCGGATATCGACTGTTGTATGATCTATCCCTTCGCTCAATCCTCCGCCGGGCCGGTTGATAGCTATGACGCGCCTACCCTTTAGTTCGGCCAGTAAGGACGCAAGCGGGAACACATCGCCGGTGTTCCCCGGCACAATTACCAATGGCTCGCCGCTGCCGATCACCGATACACGCACACGAATTCCGTCGTCCGGCAGCATTATGTAATGATCATCTGCCTGCAAATGATAATAATCGAATAGCTCCTTTTCTGCCGCGCGGGCCGCCATTACCTTAGGGTCGTCGTCGTTTAGCGTTAATGGTTCTTTCGTCATTTGTTGTCGCTTTTTTTTGTAGAGATCTTTTGGCGTTATTGAAAGTATAAGTGCTTATTGCCTTTGCTGTTGGCGCCAATAACAGGTCAATATACCAAAAGAACGGATGATAAGAAAATCGACGAGCAGCTTTAGCAGGCAGGCACTCCTGCCGGTTTTAAGAATTTTTTCAAATCGTTTTGACGGAATGAATAAATCAATACATTTGCATTATCTATTAAATCCATAGGTATTATATAAATTGAACATTAGCTCATCCAATGAACCCGCATCTGCGTTGCGATTCCGGCAATCTGTGATGTGCTGTTGTTGTTGCTGATCGTGCCCCGCCGATCATTATGCCGCCCTTAAACTCGATTGGGTTTTAGGATTCGGTTAAATTCTCTTTTAAATTCAAAATCAAAAATTTGCCCTAATCACTTCGTTTCAAAATCAAAATCCAATGATCGCTAAACTCAGCTCTTCAGAAATAATTCATTTTTTATTGATTCTCCTCATCGTACTTGTACCGGCAAGGCTATTGGGCGAGTTGTGCCGCCGGTACAAACTACCCGCTATTATAGGGGAAATATTTGCGGGTATTATTATAGGGCCCACATTGGTTGGCGCCTTCTTCCCCGAGCTTTTTAAAAACCTGTTTCTTGCAGCGCCGAAAGCTACCGGCGCTTTTGACGGGATAGCCAATATTGGCATTATCCTGTTAATGTTTATTGCAGGTTTCGAGGTGGACCTGAAACAAATCAGGCGAAACGGTAAACAGGCTATTGCTATTAGTTTAACTGGGATTATCTTTCCGTTCCTGATCGGTTTTGTAACCGTATGGGTGCTTTTTAAAAGCCATTTTGCCAACGGCTTTAATAACCAACTGGTTACTTCCCTGTTTTTCGGGACAGCACTTTCCATTACGGCCCTCTCCGTTATCACGAAAATATTGCTCGACCTGGATATCCTTAAAACCCGGATAGGCAATATCGTATTGACGGCGGCCATGGTGGACGACTTTTTGGGCTGGATCCTTTTTTCCATCATTATACAGATGATGAATGCGGGCAAGGAACAGGTTTCGTTTTGGTCGGTGATCAGCGTTGTATTATTTGCGGTGTTTATGCTTACGGCCGGGCGCTGGATCGTGCACCGCTTATTGGCATTTGCCGGCAGGAGCGGCAAGATCAGCCAGGTGTTTACGGTGGCAATTGTGCTTTGCTTTATAGGTGCGGCAACGACAGAAGCGTTGGGCGTGCGTGCCGTATTCGGCGCCTTTTTAGTGGGTGTGGCCGTCGGTGACTCAGCCTATTTTACCGAAATGCATAAACAGGTGCTGCACCAATTTACCATTAACGTACTTGCGCCGCTTTTCTTTGCATCTGTGGGTTTACGACTTAACTACATAGCCAACTTTAATTTTGAGATCGTAACCCTTATCCTGGTAATTGCCTTTTTGGCCAAACTGATCGGCGCGCGTATTGGAAGTTCCTTAAGCGGTATGACCAGGAACGAATCTATTGCGGTCGCCTTCGGCATGAATGCCCGCGGCTCGCAGGAAATCGTGCTGGGGTTGATCGCTATGCAAGCGAAGCTGATCAGCGGGCCGGTTTTTGAAGGTTTGGTGGTGATGACCATTGTCACCATGGTGATTTCCGGGCCGATCATGAAATATTACTTCTTAAAAGATCAACAACTGCAATTGTCGAATGCAACGGCGTCCCCGGTAACGGCGTAGTGGAGACCAGTTTGTGGTTGCGTTATGCTAAAAACATGTGGCGATACAGCGTTCGCCCCAGCGTCTTCATAAACAAAAAAACTTTATTATGTCCCTCCGGTCCCACTTCCAGGTAAAAATAAATTAATACTCTATTTGTTCTATAGGAATTATATTATATACTTGCACCATTCAATTGGCAAGTCAACAATTCCAGGATTAATTTAACATGGCAGAACAAAAAGCAAAGCAAACAGCCTTAGGCGACGTAGCCGCCAGGCAATTGGCCATCGCAACGCGCACGGTCCCTCAATTATCTAGAATTACGCCCCGCTGGTTACCCCAATTATTAAATTGGGTGCCCGTGGAATCGGGTGTGTACCGGCTCAATAAGGTAAAGGATGCCGAAAACGTGGAAGTGGACTGCTCCTCGCGCGATGAACGTGAATTGCCGTCAACATTCGTTGATTACATCGAAAATCCGCGGGAATACAATCTAAGCGCCGTAAATACGGTGCTGGATGTGCATACCCGGGTATCCGACTTGTACAGCAAGCCATATAACCAGATAAGCGAACAGCTTAGGCTTACGATTGAAATTGTAAAGGAAAGGCAGGAAAGTGAACTCATCAACAACCAGGAATACGGTCTGTTGCACAGCGTGGTTCAGGGTCAGCGTATAAAAACCCGGCTGGGGCCACCTACTCCGGATGACCTGGATGAGTTAATCACCAAAGTTTGGAAGGAACCGGGTTTTTTCCTGCTGCACCCGTTGGCCATTGCCGCCTTTGGGCGCGAATGTACCCGCCGCGGCGTTCCGCCGCCAACCATTTCGCTGTTCGGTTCGCAATTCCTCACCTGGAGAGGGATCCCGCTTATCCCATCTGATAAAATACCGGTGGTGAGCAATAAATCAAAGATCATTTTACTGCGGACAGGCGAGAGCCGCCAGGGCGTAGTAGGCTTGTTCCAGCCGGGTTTACCAGGCGAGCAGTCGCCTGGCTTGTCGGTGCGGTTTATGGGGATCAACAACAAGGCCATAGCCTCGTACCTGGTGTCATTGTACTGTTCGCTGGCTGTGCTGGTCGACGATGCGATAGCGGTTTTGGATGATGTAGAATTAGGCAACTATCATGAGTACAAATACTAATGAATACAACCTGCCCGACCTGGGCGCGCTTGAAGAACTGGCAAACCTGTTTTTTAAAGCTGCCCCGGGAAGCGAAATAAATAAAAATATAACACCCGCACAGCCAGCGAACTTCAACAAGGACGATACGCCGTCGACCGGAGAGCTTGCGGCTTACAACACGCGCGGTTTCAGCCCCTATGGAAACGCTCCGTTACCTCCATCAGTGTCGGGCGTGGGTGCTTCGCCGTCGGCCGTGAGCCAGGGAAATGTATTCGATATCAAAGAACCACAGACAAGCTTTGACGACCCTTTGTTAAAAGGTTCAAATCCTTCGTCTGGCGTTTCGCCTGATTTTAATGCTTATCAAAATCCACTGGTTAAGGGAATATTGCCTTTGCCATACGAGCAGGAGCAATCTTTTGAGAAGGAACTGAGGGAGGTATTAAGCAAGATCGGGCACGTCCCTGCAGTTCCTCAAATTCCGTTCAGCCCTATTGCTTCGGTTCCGGAACCTTCATTTTATTTTGTAAGAAATTGGGCGGTTACGGTACAAAAAGAGCCCGGCGGTTTGGCTGTTCCGCCGTTTGATGTTAACCTGGTACGCCAGGATTTTCCGATTTTAAGCGAAATTGTGAACGGCAAACAATTGGTTTGGCTCGACAATGCCGCAACCACGCAAAAGCCGAAGCAGGTGATCGACCGGCTCAGCTATTTCTATGAGCACGAAAACTCGAACATCCACCGTGCGGCACACGAACTTGCCGCCCGCGCCACCGATGCTTATGAGGGCGCCCGCAAAAAGGTTCAGGGTTTTTTGGGCGCGTCATCGCCCAGTGAGATCGTTTTCGTTAGGGGCGCTACTGAAGCCATCAACCTGGTGGCTAAAAGCTGGGGTGAGCAAAACCTCCAGTCAGGCGATGAAATCATATTAAGCCACCTGGAGCATCACGCCAACATCGTTCCATGGCAGCAGTTAGCTGAAAAGAAAAATCTTAAAATCAAGGTTATTCCGGTGGATGATGACGGGCAAGTCATTATGGAAGAATACCTGAAGCTATTGGGGCCGAAAACCAAACTGGTATCCTTTACCCAGGTATCCAATGCTTTAGGTACTGTGACGCCGGCGGACCAGATCGTAAAACTGGGCCATTTAGCGGGTGCAAAAGTTTTGGTTGACGGGGCGCAATCGGTGTCTCATATGCCGGTTAATGTGCAGGCCCTGGATGCGGATTGGTTTGTTTTTTCGGGGCACAAAGTGTTTGCGCCGACCGGCATAGGCGTGCTTTTCGGAAAAGAAGAACTGTTGAACGCGACACAACCCTGGCAGGGCGGCGGCAACATGATCCTCGATGTGACTTTTGAACATACCCAATACCATAAAGCACCGGGCCGCTTTGAGGCCGGTACCGGTAATATTGCTGATGCGGTAGGCCTTGGAGCGGCAATTGATTATGTAACCCGTATTGGTATGGGCACCATATCACAATATGAGCATTACCTGCTTGAATATGCCACCAAACTTTTAAAGGAGGTTCCGGGCCTGCGGTTGATTGGTACCGCGTCCGATAAGGCCAGCGTATTATCGTTCGTGCTGGAGGGCTACAAAACAGAGGATGTTGGCGCCGAACTCAACAAAGAGGGGATTGCAGTTCGATCGGGCCACCATTGCGCACAGCCGATCCTGCGCCGCTTCGGAGTGGAAAGTACGGTGCGGCCTTCATTGGCATTTTACAATACCTGTGCCGAGGTTGAGCTTTTGGCAAGTACACTACACCGTCTAAAAAAGTGAGCCAATGGAAGCAAACCGGATCAGTGACTTCATTGAGCATTTGTACCAGGTTCACAAAGCCGAATGGGAAGCAACTCCATCATTCAGGCAGGCGGTTGACTGGCTATCCGATCTGTTTGAGTTTTTTTTTCCGAATAACCGGTTAAATAAACTGTCGATCTACGAAGGTCAGTTGAAGAAAAACCAGATCGACCTTGAAAATATTCTGCTGAGCTATCTTGATCCGGCACACATCAATATCGATGAGGTGATCTATAAATTTTACGCCTCCCTCGAAGAAACTTACCAAAGCCTGCGGCTCGACGCCACAAAAATATACGAAGGTGATCCTGCCGCATCCAGCATACACGAGGTGATTGTATCATATCCGGGCTTTTATGCCACAGCGGTTTACCGCATTGCCAATAAGCTTTCCAAACTGAAGGTGCCCATTTTGCCCCGTATCCTAAGTGAGCATGCCCACGGTAAAACCGGTGTTGATATTCATCCCAATGCCGAGATCGGCGTGCCTTTCTTCATTGATCACGGAACAGGTATCGTGATCGGCGCCACCAGCGTTATCGGAAAAAACGTCTCCATTTACCAGGGTGTAACTTTAGGCGCATCGCAGGTTAGTAAAGTGCTGTCGGACATTAAAAGGCACCCGACGGTGGAAGACAATGTGATCATTTATGCCCGAAGCACCATTTTAGGCGGAAGGACCGTGATAGGGCACGACAGCATTATCGGAGGGAGCGTATTTTTAACAAAGAGCGTTCAGCCTTATTCGAGTGTATTCAACACGCACCAATTAAGGATAGAAGTTCGGGAAGAATAAGACGGGATATTGCGCCGGCAAATGACCATTACAGCCTGATACGTTTTGACGCCGAAACGATTCACCAAACCGCGCTCGCCTCTTTAAATCATGAATTCGCCACGGTGATTGACACGTTGGCCTTGTTTGACCTCTGTGCGACATTTGAATAAAGCAGCAAGCCACCGGACGGAAGGCTATTTATTAACACGGCCTTGCGCGTCCGGTGCGGGTTTACATTTCTGAAATTTTCTAAGCGGATCTTCTCTTATAGATATAGGAACTGCCCGGATTTAACACATAGAGCAAGTCATCCGGTGAAACCGGTTCTTCTAAGTCTTTATCAATATGGTCAAAAATAACCTGGTAGTCAGTATCGAGCACGTAAGTCGCCAATAATGGAATATTTATTTCAACCCCCGGATAATTGTTCCAGGCCGGATCAGTATCTGAATAAACGCCAAACTTTTTCGCTATACCATTTCCCCGGTCAAAATAAAAATTCAGCGAAAGGCTGTTGTTCCATATCAGTTCTTCCAAATATTTGTTTCCTTCATCCGGAGTAACGATGATAAGGTTAGCGCCAAGTGCGTTAATTTCGTTTTGCAGTGCATTTAAATGCTTTAAATGCCACAGGCCATGGTCACGCCACTGCGAACTGTAAAAACTGAGAACCAATGGTTTGCCCGTTACCTGCCTCAGTAAAATGGAACTGCTTGTTACAGCGCCGCTCAAAAATCCCCAGGGATTCAAATTGTCTTTTACCAGCCGGAAATTTTCGATGTAGCTGCCTAATCTCAATGGTTTTAACGGCTTGTAGTTATTTGGCGGCAATTCAAGTTCTGCAATGATCTCAGAGAGTTCGAACTCAATTGTATGGTTGTTTGAGATATTCATCTTTTTATACTCCTTTCTTCTTTTTTAGTTCAGCTACTTCCACCCTTATTTCCTGGGCAATCTTCTTGATTTGCTGCAGGGAGTTTCTTAACCGGGTGCCTGCTGCCTTGTTCCCGTGCCGAAAAAATTTATCAGCGTCGGTCGACGTTTCGTCAATAATTTTTTTTAGTTGTGCATATGCTGCCATTGTTTTAACTGGTTTATTAATTGAATAAGAATTATTTGATTGCAGGGGAAGTCCTGGGAGTGACAGGTTAACAACAACAATTGGCCATGCATGTGTAAAACGTGGCGGCTGAATAAATCATTTTATCAGGAATTCTGATCATTGTATATTAACTCTATAGAATTTATAGTGATTACAAAAATATGTATATTTGTGAATTATCAAGAAAATATTTAAAAATAATTCCAGGATGAAAATCGACCTCAAGAACAGATAAAATGCCGTCTTTTTCAAAATCGAAGAATTCATTTCAACGGCGCCGCTGGATGCAGCATTTGCGAGCATTGCGTTTTGTTGCAATGTCGACCCCGTCTAAAAAAAATTCCGGAGAGCAGATATACCCCGGAAAAATGCCAGGTAACATATTGTTTGACCCTGACGATTGGCCGGTTCACCCGGACGGGCACGGTGGTTACAAAATATTCAATAATGAGAGCTTTTATTGAGAGATGGTCATTTCCATATGAGGTCAGGTCCTTGCGCAGGTGGTAGTCCGCAACACCTGTTAACGCGATTCACCACCGCGCCGAGCCCCTGACAGAGGAAAACTTAACATTTTTAATTAATGTAGATAAAATCTATAGAAATTATATACATTTGTTTCGTTTAGGTGATTTTTAGTTTTGTTTACTTACCATGGAAGTGCGAAGGTAAATCCTTCGCTTCCTGGTGAGTGGCACAAACAAATTTGAATTGATTTAATAAACATCATGAAAATTTATTTCGACAATGCGGCCAGTACCCCGCTGGATAAGGAAGTGTACCAGGCCATGCAGCCGTGGCTATTGGATCAGTGTGGCGTTCCGTCTTCCCACCATGGATACGGGCGAGATGCGCAGGCTGCGATCGAAAGAAGCCGGGCAACGGTAGCCAAGATACTAAATGCTTTGCCCGAAGAAATTGTTTTTACCAACAGCGGGTCGGATGCCGACCATTTGTCCATCATTTCGGCAGTGACCTGCGCAGGTATCGATCATGTCATCACAACTCCATTTGAGCATGAGGCTGTACTTAAAACAGGAAGTTCGCTGCGCAGAAATCATGACATCAGGATCAGTTATATCAGGCACGATAAGCTTGGTAATCTTGACCTAAACCACCTGGAGCACCTGCTCCGAAACAACACGCGGAACCTGGTAACGGTGATGCATGCCAACAACGAGATCGGTAACCTGAATGATATTGAATCGATCGGGCGGCTTTGCGAAAAGTACAAGGCGCTTTTTCATACCGACGCAGCCCAGGCTATAGGGCATTACCGTTATGATCTTAAAAACTTAAAAATCAACTTCCTCGCTGCATCAGCTCATAAATTTCACGGCCCCAAAGGAATTGGTTTCCTTTATTGCCGCAAAGGGACAAGATTGAAATCTTCAACGCATGGGCCGGCTACCGATAACATACCCGGAATTGTCGGCCTCGCTAAAGCGCTGAGCGTTGCCCATGAAAATATAGCCGGGCATGGTCAGCATATTCAGCAATTGAAGAATAGATTGATCAGCCAATTGCTGGCGATAGTTCCGGAGATCGGTTTCAATGGTAATTCCGGTATCGAGGCAAAAAGCATTTCCTCTATATTGAGTATTAGCCTTCCACCACCGCAACAGAACCGTAGTCTTTTGCAATTGCTTGATGATCATGAGATAGCGGTTTCAGGTGGCAGCAGTTCAACATCGCATGTGTTAAAGGCATTGGGCGTTGAGGCCGGCTTTGATAATATCCGCTTTTCATTCAGTAAATTTAATACAACGGCAGAGATAGACCATGTTACCGAAGTTATAGCAGCGGTTTATCAAACCGTAGCTGCGTAGCATTAAGCACACTCTGAACAGCATTCATACAACGAATAAAAAGATGAAGATCATAAATTACAGCGCATTGCTTTTGCTGCTGCTTTCTGCAAATGTTTCAAATGGGCAGCAAAATCAAAAGGATGACGACAGGGGATACATTGTTAAGGTCGGCGACCAGGCGCCGGATGATTTTGAACTGGTATTGAGCAACGGAACTAAAACATCGCTAAAGCAACTCCGCGGAAAAATTGTGGTACTGCAGTTTACAGCCAGTTGGTGTAGTGTTTGCCGCGAAGAAATGCCGCACCTGGAAAGTGATGTATGGCGGGCTTATCAAAATAAAAATTTGGTGTTAATAGGAGTCGACCGGGACGAGCCGCTGGCAACGGTGCAAAAATTTCATAACGATATGCACCTGACCTATCCGCTGGCCCTTGACCCCGGAGCGGATATTTTCGGCCGTTTTGCAAATAAGAAAAGCGGCGTAACCCGTAACGTAGTGATCGACTCCACCGGAAAAATTGTCTACCTCACCCGGCTTTACGATACCAAAGAATTTGATGGCATGGTTAAAGTCATTGCGAGGCTTACCAATAATCCAAGTGCGGCACTAAATTAAACTACCGCTGGCAAACCAAATGGCGGCAAAGGCGGGTTTGCTTAAATGTTTAAAAACGCCTCCCTGGCGTGAAGCAACATATTTTTTATTGTCATCATCCCCCGATAACACCATGCGCAAAGGCTATCTTATCTTACTGCTTGTTTTTGAGCTTCTATTTACAACACTCCAATTAACCGCCCAAAGCAACGCAACAGGACTGCACGTACTTGTAGTGATAGCCCATCCCGATGATGAAAGCACGTTTTCGGTAACATTGTATAAAATTGCGAAAGAACAACACGGAAAAGTTGACCTGTTTGTTATTACCGATGGGGAAGCCGGGTATAAATATTCTACCCTGGCTGAGGAATATTATCACATCGGGCTGACTAATAAAACAGCCGCGAGAACTAATCTCCCGGCGATAAGGAAAAAAGAATTGAGAAACGCCGGTAACATTTTAGGCGTCTCCAATTATTATTTCGAAGATCAAATCGACGCTCATTTTGGCTTAGACGAAAAAGAGCCACTCGACACGAGCTGGAATGTCCCGTTCGTTGAACAAAGATTAAACCATATCCTGGCGGCGGAACATTACGATTTCGTTTTTTGCCTGTTGCCCGATCCCTCTACCCATGGCGAACACAAAGCCGCAACACTTTTGGCCCTGCGTGCCGTGGAACGATTACCATTGAACAACAGGCCCCTTGTGTTGGGCGCCATTACCAGGAATAAAACAGAACCAATATTCAGGTTCTCCCGATATCAGGATTACAGGGAGACACAAACGGTGACCGACACGCCGTCGTTTTACGTGGACAGGACGACAAGTTTTGGCTATAGAAACAGGATAAATTATAAGATCATTGCTAATTGGGAACTTGCCGAACACAAAACCCAGGGCTTCACTCAAATGACCATGAATGATGGCGATCTGGAGGAGTTCTGGTATTTTAAATTAAACGGAAAAGCGGGGGTTGAGAAATGCGTTGCATTGTTTAATTTGCTCAAGCAAACCCCGTATTTATCGAAAATATATTAGTTACTCAGCGCGAAAATTCACTGGCGGAAACCATCGGTGCAATCAGGATTTTAGTACGGAAGGTAAAACATCTGTTTTCCTTTGAGGTGTCGTAAGATCGGCCTACAACCCAAGCCCCTCATTT
>Ga0302309_10001593_pt1 | contig 20348 bp, 21 predicted proteins | sample III_Palsa_N1_1_FD_200453 | JGI IMG/M metagenome (GOLD analysis project Ga0302309, IMG submission 200453) | Peat permafrost microbial communities from Stordalen Mire near Abisko, Sweden - III_Palsa_N1_1 | ecosystem: Environmental > Terrestrial > Soil > Palsa > Peat permafrost | place: Sweden... | reverse complement strand
CTCCCTTTTTACAATTGAAGGGCAGTTATGGAAATGCGGCGGCCGCCTTTGAAATGCTGAACGTGATGGACGTGCAGTTGATCTTCCTGGATATTCAGATGCCGGATGTCAGCGGAATGCAATTCGCGCGGGTGATGGGAGCAGGCAATAGCCGTCTGAGACCGGCGATCATTTTCACAACGGCCTATAATCATTATGCGCTGGAAGGGTATAAGGTGGATGCGGTAGATTATCTGTTGAAACCTTTCAATTTTGGGGAGTTCCTGCGTGCAGCCAACAAGGCGAGAAGGTATGTGGAATTGGGGGAAGGAGCCAGATCCGGCGCCGCGGCAGCGGATCTGCCCGAACAGGGTTATCTTTTCCTGAAGTCGGAGCATCAACTGATGCAGGTGGCGTATGAAGATGTGCTCTATGTTGAGGCCTTCCGGGATTATGTGAAGGTGCATACAAAAGGGAGCGACAAGCCGATCATGTCCCTAACGACACTGAAAAGTGTGGAAGAGAAACTGCCACCAGGCTTGTTTATGAGGGTCAGCAAGTCGTATATTGTGGCGCTCGGGAAGATCGGGACCATTACGCGGTCGGCAATTCATATCGGCAAGGCGGTGATCACGGTTGGGGATCAATATAAAGAAGCGTTGAAGCAGTTTATCGATAAATGGACGGTTTGAGAGGAAACGGCCCTAATTTTTCAACGCCCCGATCCTGTAAGGAAATGCCACTGACATTCCGATCTCCGACGGTTTGACCTGGCCGATTGCATTGTCAGTAGGGACATTTCTTGTTTTGCAGCGGCGATCGATTTCGTGGATATGCTAATGTAACGGCCAAAGCCGACATCCTTAGCTCAAACACGATCGACACGAAAGGTACGGGATACCCTGGTGCTTCATCCGCAGAGTTGAAAACCCAAAAGAAGGCGGATTTTGTGCGGATTGCCGGAGTGCCTTTTGTGCGTCAAGGACCGGGCACCGCTAAGGAGGTCTGCTTTATCACTATTGAAGAGGAGAAATGTAACACACGCCTGATTGCCTGGAAGACATTTACGAGCAATTCTAGAAGCCCATTAACGGATCGAAGGTCTTTTGCGTAGAAGCACCGCTACAATTCAGCATGGAGTGCTGTATGCCATCGTTCAGCGGTGTTTTAGCCTATCGAACCTATTGAGACTACTCACCGCATCCCAAAACCCTGATCTCCCATGGTGCACCCGTCCCGGGTCGATGCAAAATCAGATCCCACGCTGCACAACCACAAAAACGCCCGCGGCATATCTGTTGGTGCAGAGCGACATGTTCGCCACGGAGGTGAGCTGCATGCACAAGGGCCCTCCGGCGGCGTCATTATCCAGCAACTCAACTATTCTCTTTTTCCAGTAGGTACAAGGTCATGCAGATCACGAAGCCTTTTCAGTTGTTGCGCGACAAGGGCCAGCATATGCTGATTGCTCTGACACTAAAAAATCCGGTTGAATGTGAAACGTCACCAATCTTTACAGTAACTCGGTCGACATGCGTACCGCGTATCACCTATTATGAGTATGATGGTTTTCAGCGGCTGATCCGTATTCGCGACCAGGACTATAACATTCTTAAAACCATTGCCTACCAGTATCAGGCTACGGCTGGCTGCGGCAGCGGCTGTTATGCGGTCGCTATGCAAACGTTCGCCGGTAGCAATAAGCTGAGCTACCCAGTGGGTGTATTTAATGTTCACGGTAAATTGTTGGGCAACGTCACCAATGGAACAGCCTATATCAGCTTGTGGAACAGTGACACCGCTAACAACCACTTGGATACGTTGGCCGCCGGAACGGAATCCATGCATTTCAACCTGAGCCTGAGTACAGGCCAGAACATGCCACCCGGCGTAATTGGCCGCCGATATTATCAGCGGGATATTCCCTGGACCAATATTGACGCCATTGGCGGCCGTAGTGGGGCTTATGTTAATTTTGGCGATGGGACAGGTCTAGGTTTCTTAAAACTTCTACATATACCGTCGGTTTCGGCCCCCACAATACGTTTGTCAGGGTTATTATATAGTACACACCTATCCGGACAGCAGTTTAAAAACTATCACGATCTATCACAATGCAGGCCGTATCCCTTGCACATCGGACATAAAGGCAACATGCAGGAATGGTACAAAGACTTTGAAGACGTGGACCCGCATCACTGGCATGTCTCTCATCTTTTCGGTCTGTATCCGGGTCACGAGATCTCACCCCTGACAACTCCCGAATGGGCCGCGGCCGCACGCAAAATGTTAGAACTAAGGGGAGATGAGAGTACCGGATGGAGCAAAGCCTGGAAGACTAATTTTTGGGCAAGGCTGCGAGATGGGAATCATGCGTACTCGTTGCTTCGGCAGTTGCTGCACGCCACCAGGGAAGAAGACACAAACTACGGATGGCCTGACAGCGACCGGAAAAAGAACCGAACACGGCTATCTCCCGACCTTTATAACAAAAAAAAGTAGCACCTACAGCCTTATCTCTTTATAGTAAAAACACCACTCAAGGACGATTATTCTGATCCGTTAGCCGGAATCCGATATCCCTCGTGCATAAATTTTTTCACACCCCATTTTGTCAACATGGCCACCAGAGCTTCCGGTTTTACCGGATTGCTTAGGTAGATCCATGCCTGCCAACTGGCATTGACAATCCCGCCGTAATGCCGTTTTTGTTCGTAGGTTCGAACCCTTGGTGCTAGCTTCTATTAGATTCTTGATCGCGCACCACACCCTGGAAATTGGCTAATACTCTCTACCGCAAAGCGCCTTAGGGACTTGAGCCTTATAGCTGTACACAAGCCTGGCGCATGTAAAAGCCCAGGTAGATACCGAGGCCGGCTTTTGCGCTGTCATATTGAGTCAAGAGAATCTTTATTCAATGTAGAGGAGTTTCAAACTGTGGGATTCTTGCCATTAGATCTATTGTTATCGAATCAGGATCACTACCCCTTCTTTCGAAATGATTTTACCTGTATACGCAATAGCTTTTGCGATCCATACATAACTGCCGGTTTCCTGGAGCTTACCATTAACATAACCATCCCACCCTTGTCCGATGCTTGTCGTGGTATAGACCATTTGTCCCCAGCGATTGTAGACCCGAAAATATTGAAGAGCGGCGATACCCACAGCTACAGGGCGAAACATATTGTTGGTACCTGAACCGGGAGTAAAGGCATTGGGAACAAAAATATCCGCCCCCGTTTTGAACAGCCGAACGTTCACACGGGCAACCCCATAACAACCTATTGCCGAAGTCGCTCTGACAACATAATTTATCGAATCAATATTCCCTGGCAGGATGCTGATCGGATCTGACACATACTCATTATTGAGATATGTAGCCGGTGTCCAGGTGAAAGAATCACCGGTATCACTGGATGACGCCTGTAACTGAAGGGGTTCCCCCGATACTATAGTGGTATCGTCATCAATTTTAACGACAATTTGCGGATAAACGTTCACCCGGAAGGTATCCACCAATAGATAGGGACAACCGGCATTGTCAATACTCAGCTCATAGGTCGTAGTTTTCAACGGGGAGGCCATAGCATCGAAGTCATAGGGTACTTTATCGATAGCGCCAGAGGTTTCATTGGCGGCGGATACTGTATTTGTCCAGGTATAGCTTGTGCCGGACGAAATAATAGCTTTCAATAATACTGTGTCCCCATAGCAGATAGTCGTATCGGCTGGATTTATTGCCGCCCGAGGTGTTTGGGCATTCAACAACGTTACTGAAGATATAGAACTGGTATCCGCCGGGCATACGCCGCTTTGTACAATCAGTCGGTACTGGGTCGATTGACCTATGTTTACCACGTTATAGATCGTCGAAGTATCAACCGGTGAAAAACCGCTCCAATGAATAGTATCGGTGGCCGATTCCCAATTTATCACAGTACCCGTTTCCCCTTTTAAAATCAATGTAGCTTCCGGATTTTGACCTTGGCAGGCCTCGATGTTATTAGGATCCAATTGTCCGCTTACGCTCTTTGGATCCACGATAATGACGGCAGCCGAACTGCTATCGATAGCACAGGAAGTCCCATTTTGGACCAATGCCCTGAAAATTGTGGTGGTCATGAGGTTTTGCGCGGTATATTGACGGATAGTATCCATCAGTGTATCCCAACTATTGCCATTGTCGATTGAGGATATCCAGTTCAATACTGTCCCCCGGCTCCCACTGAGGGAGAGCGTCGTAGTATTTTGGCCTGTACACACTTCAGTATCGCTACCAGCCGAACCGGGAACGGTGGGTGGAGTGGCAACCACGGTAAGCGTATCTTTCAGATCCGCGCAACTGTTGACCTCCTCAATGGCGATAACCCCACCCGAATCATCCGATCTCACAGTAATAGCATTGGTACCAGTACCCGATAGTATAGACCAGCCGCCTGGTATTATCCAGTTATAGGAAGCCCCTGTCAACCCGGGCACGGAATAGACAAAATTTCCACCTGCACAAACAATCGGCTCTCCGCTGATAATAAGTCCGTTGCATACACCCCGTAGCGCAACATAGGCATATGAAAAATGACCACCAGGCACACAATTATCGGCCTCAAAAGTTAGGACGACTTGATTTCCCCTGTAAGGAGACAAATCAAAAGTCACTTCCCGCCAACCTTTGGTCCAGACATCCTGTAAATGTGGCGGATTAGGCAAAGTACTATTCGGATCAGCATTAGGCGATAAACCAGCGCTCAAAGAAAAGCCCTCTGCAATAGCCGCCGCGGTATCAAGGACCGCGTTACCGCCCAGGGCATTGGCATTGTTCTCGGTAGGAAGGTAGTATTGAGGCGAAGCGCAGGTTATCACTTTTCCATTTGCAGAAACCGTAGCAGAAAATAAGGGCTGCTCATTAGAATTGTGACTTCCATTTTCGAGAACCATGGCATAGGCATAGGTCATTGTGTATGGCTCCGTGGCTGGGCCCGAAGGCACGTCGATCATATACCTGACCCCACGGATAAAGCCCCCCTGCGGACCAGTAAAAGCTGAAGAGGTAGTTATATTCGTGGATCCAAGTAAGATAGAATTGCCGTACTTATAGCCATTTATGATGGGTATCGTTGCAAATCCTCCATATTTATCTGTACCATTGGTATTATTGACCTGAATCCCTATCTCCGACAATTGATATTCAGGAATCGAAACGGCACCCAGAGTACCCAAAGGAAAGGAGACAGATGAATCATAGATCTTCAAGATAGCGCCCGCACCATTCCCGTTCTTATTATTTCCAGTATAAGCCTGCCAATGCGTAAGCGTACCCAAAGCAAAATCATTATTCAAAGGGCATGATTGCATCTGTGAAAATGTTCGGCAGCAAATTAACATAGCTAAAATATTTAAATAATATTTCATCAAAAAAGAATGAAAATTTATAAACCTGCCCTTTATACCTAAAGAAACCTATCACAAATCCATTAACAAGAGAAAGTAGCCTCCGACATAACATAATCCATTCTAATTACGGACTGTGCAACATCAGGGTTGTTGACGGAACTGGACTTTCACCGTCAAAAAGACGGCGTTCACAGATAAATCGCTAAAAAAGGTTCGCGATTTCATTAACTTACTGCTTCGAATGAAAGCAAATACAACTACCATACTTGTTCATATATTCTCGTGGCTGCTTGTCATGTTCCTACCCTACCTTTTTGCCTTTCCCCCCGAAAGAATAATTAAGAACCTGCCTGTCGAAAAGATCGACCGAAACAGCATCCGAGTGGTGATGACGCTTACTATGGTTTTCCTTTGCGCTGTCTTTTATACCAACTTTCTGATACTGATCCCCCGGTTTCAGCTCAAGAAAAAACGGGCGGCGTTTTTCTGCGGCAATCTTATTCTACTGCTTTCATTTCTGTGGTATCAGTTTTTTTCATCGCATTGGCTGGTAGCTGCCGGGCTACCGGATTCCCTGGCTGATTTTCCGGGCCCTTCCATTCCTATGTTCATCATAGTCGTTATGATCTGCTATGGGGTAAGAATTTCCACCGAATGGCGTAGGGCGGAATTAGCCAATCATGCGTTGGCTACGGAAAAGGCGACCGCAGAAATATCCTATCTAAAAAAACAGATCAATCCTCATTTCTTTTTTAATACACTGAACGGAATCTACGCGTTGACAATCAAAAAATCGGACCTGGCGCCACAGGCTATCCTGCAGCTCTCCAACATGATGCGCTATGTACTTTACGATAGCGAGGCTGAAAAAGTTCCTTTGACCAAAGAAATGAAATATATCAGGAGCTATATCGATATGCAATCTTTTCGCCTGAGCGAAAACAATAAAATATATTTTCACGTATCCGATCGGAACGATAGCGCCGAAATTCTGCCTCTGCTACTGATACCGTTTGTCGAAAATGCTTTCAAATTCGGTATTTCAGCAGATGATGATACAACTATTCTGATCGATATCAAATGGGATGACACAGCCCTGTCATTTTTTTGCCGGAACCAAAAAAAAAACCGACAGTCGGTCCAGTCAGAACATCACGGCATAGGAATAAAAAATGTACAAAAGAGGCTTCACCTCTCCTATCCGGGCAGGCACGAATTGAACATCTATGAAAACGAGGAAATATTTTCGGTAAGTCTAAATATACAGCTATAATGCTAAGGTGTATTGCTATCGACGACGAACCCCTGGCACTGGAAATTATAAAGGAATTTGCCGGAAGGGTAAATTTTATCGCCTTGAACAAGGTATTTGCGAGTGCGGCCCTGGCGACGAATTATTTGAATAAGTTCCCGGTCGACCTTATATTCCTGGATATTCAGATGCCTAACTATGATGGAATGGAATTCTTCAAATCATTGCTGCACAAACCATTGGTAATCTTTACTACGGCCTTTGGGGAATATGCGGTCGAAGGATTTAAAGTCGATGCTGTAGATTATCTATTAAAACCATTCGATTTTATGCAGTTTTCAAAAGCGGTAAACAAAGCAAAAGAAATTAGCCAGTATAAGACAGGACAAATTGCCGATTCCCTGCCGTATATTTTTATCCGCTCCGACTACCGTCTGATGAAGGTCATTTTGGAAGATATCCTTTACATAGAAGGGTTGAATGATTACTCCAGGATCGTCACCCTTCGCGGAAAACCGATCATTTCGTTGATTTCCCTGAAAGAGATCATGGAAAAACTGCCGCCAGTGGAATTCCTCCGAGTCCATCGTTCTTTCATCGTTCCTATATCCAAAATCCAATCCTATAACCGAAGTCAGCTTTTCCTTTCCAATACGACGATCCCTGTCGGCAATACCTATATGGCCCAAGTAAAGAAGCTGTTCAAACCGTAAAACGCGTCTTCCATATCGACATGGGTCGGCGCCATATTACTTAAATCTTAAATTTAGTGAAACAACATCGGCAACAAGATCCGTCGTTTGGGTGTAATGCGCATACCGAATTTCCAGCATATTTAAATCGCCAAATATCCCTTTTGGGGGTGCAATCCGAAAGCCAGCTCCATATGACTGACTGGTAAAAGAGGCAAGCGCATAATTGCTCGTGTAGTATTGGTCCGAAGTGGTGTGCTTCTGGTAAGGCGCAAAATAATTCACCGCCTTTTGCAGATAGTATCTGTAAAAAGGCGACATCGAAAAAAACGGCGTGATCTTAACCGGGACTTCGATATTTGCCGTATGCGACACCATGCCCCAATTGTCAATATAAAAGCGATAGTACGTACGGATGATAATATTGTCTCCAAGGAAATAATTCAGCCGGATTCCAATTGGAAACTTAAACCGCTGAGAAGGCAGATTTTCAACGGTGTCTTTGCCCGTATTCAAATATACCCGGTGGAAAGGCAGTCCGAGATACCCGCTTTGATAAACGAGGTCCATGGCAATACTTCCCTGCATTCGCTGATTGATGACCTGTGCGAAGGAAAAGGAAGCCGTGTAGGTATCCCTGAGCCTTGAAGGAACTACATTTTTCGAGCTGGTGCTGACTGCTTGACCGTTGACATAGGTAAGCGCTTCTGTCCTCCCGCTGGCGGTCGTAACATAGACGACACTGTCGGCCGATGAGGTGCTTTTGACGGAATCCACAGGGTCGAATTCGGCAGGCAGGATCATTTTAATCCGATCAAAATAACCGGTCAATTTAACACTGAATTCGCCGTTATGGTGGTTTTTCTTTGACAATAATGTATTTAGTCCAATGGAATGATAGTAATTATGTTCCGCGGAATAGTAGGCTCCAAGGCCGAATTCCTTTCCTTTTGTAGCATTTTCGACAGACCAGTCCAAAGTAGGATAAATTCTTGTCCCGTTATTTCGGGCATGTCCGTTAGAATCAACATAAGCTTGTGAAGCAGCAGTATGATAGTCGATCCCAAGTCCGCCGGACAGGGAATGCTTCCGCCCTTTGGAATCGAAGCCGACGAATTTTATGTCCAAACCGTTAGCCAGGTCGGTTACGTCCCCATTGCCTTTGTAATCAGTCCGACCGCCCATGACCGAGGACTTATCCGCGGTTTGATTATAGTAGCTGGATACGAGGTTGATCTCATCCAGCTTTAGTTTTTTTGCTTTATAGCTGATTGAGTCGGCCGGGGCTACTTGTGAAAAAGCGTGCAGCAGCGTTAAATACATGCCTACAACGGTAAGACAGATTCTTCTCATGTAAATTTTTCGTTTTTGCTCGTTTCAATTGCACCCGCAGCCGCCACCCGTCTTGCCGCCATTGGCCCCCGAGGAACCTTCCCTGTATGTCTGTGCATTCAGTTCGGTTTTTTCCACCTTCCGGTTGGCCAGGGTCATCTCCGAATCGTTAATCCTGTTCTTTTGGTATTCTTTCACGGGCAAGCAGGAAGGCGAGAAAAAAGCGGCCAGCGCGCTCAATGTGACAATAAAAAATCTTGTTTTTGTCATGATGTTGAAGTTATTGCCGATCAATTCGATTTCGTGCAGGAATGTGCTTCGCTGGCTGATAGTTTTACAACTTTATTTGTCTGCGTCGATGGCCGCCTGCACCTGCTTTCCGAACAGTTCCGGTGAAACTCCCGGATTACCTTCCCATTGTTTCAGCACTTTTCCTCCTGGCGTCAGTAAAAGAGTGAGCGGAAACTGTCCCTGAGGATTATATCGATCCGCCAACCGGTCGTTCAGCCTTTGCTGTTCGCCGGTGAGCTGGTTCCTTTTCTTGCGGGGGAAATCCGCATTGACCAATACCAATTCTGAATCCGCCAGCTGCATAAACGCCGGCTGATCCAGTATATTCTTGCGCAGCAGCATACAAGGGCCGCACCAGTCACTGCCGGAAAAATTGAGCAGGATATGCCGGTGTTCCTCACGGGCCAGTTTTTGAGCCCCTTCCATAGTTGTATGCCATCTCGGGCCGGATAAGCAAGTAATGGCAGCAAAAAAAATCAGGTTTTTCACAATAATTTCTTTATTTGTTTAGACTGGCTAGTAGTAAGAATCATAGTTCCGCCTATAAGCCCCCCTTTATCTGAAATGCAATGCGCAGGACAAAGTGTTGTTGTACAAAAAGTTTAGGTGCAGCTAAAGTAATCCAAAGACCGGCTTGGTTGGGAAAAAATAGATGAACACGCCAAGAATGCCGGAGTATGCGGTTACATCGCTACCATAACGTATAAGGTATATGCTTAAACACTCCGTTAGTGATGGTTACCGTCGAGCCGGCAGTATCTATGCCCATGGAGTCGACCAGGAATAGCCGCGCGGAAAACTGGAAGGATCCGGAAACTTTCTTCTTCACTCCATCACTGGAGGATATAGTGGCAGAACCATCTATCGCCAATCCCCCTTGCCCCCACAGCGTATCTGTCAGGGCGCTGCTTGTCCTCGAAAAATATTCGAAGGCTGCATTCCGTGAGACGCTATCCTCAGCATACGTTGCCAAGCTAATGGTACTGTCGTTTGATCCAGCCGAAGACGTGTCGCTGCATTCAATGATAATCCTTTTCGAACTAGAATAACCGGTAATGATCAACATTTTCAATTCCCCTGGAAAATACAATTGGTTGAGGACAGCCGACACAGAATCCGCCTGCCAGTTGACGCCATCGATAGTCGCCGTAAAAAGGGCGGATGAATCCGCCGATCCGGTGCTTGTAGCGGAATCGGATGCGGATTTGACGCACGAGGCTTCTATAATCAGCAAATTCCCTAAAAAGGCCAACAACAATATTTTATTAGTTTTCATGATCCTAATTTTGATTGAAGGTTAAATGAATATCCTGTAAGAGTACGTCCCCTTCCAAGGTCAGGTTGTCTGAAAAATGAGAAAGTGCCGGGTTTTGTTGTAACTAATCTGTGAACAAATGATATTTCCGGGTAAATGTAAATCAGTCCCTAACCGGGAGTGGCAGATGACGGAATTATCCCGATAGAAGAAATTAGGCAAATACTGAAGCTACTAACCTCGCAGTTTGTGAGTAAGACTACCTACATTCAAAGGCGCGCCGTATTCCTTCATTGCCTCAATATTCATTTATTAGGTTATCAATCGATAAAAAATTATTGGGATGAAAAAACACAGGCTCCCTGTTTTCGTATTATTTCTCTTTTCGTATGGTCTCCCTCGCTTGTGCGCCCAAAACACCCAAATCGTATATCTGTGCGGCCAGGATAAAGATCGTACTGTTAACTGGGAATTTTACGTCAATACTGTTCACAAAAACGGCGACTGGTACAAAATACCCGTACCTTCTAACTGCGAATGTCAGGGTTTTGACATTTACAACTACTTCCAGGATACAAAAAAACCCAAAGAACATGGCCGATACAAATATCATTTCAAAACCGCGCCGCATCTGAATCGCTAGCATGAGCGCCATTCTTCTGTTCTGCATAATAGACGTCATTCGCTGGTAATTTAGTACAATCAATTGATAAAATGCCCAAAGCAAGAAATTGCAACTTCTGGTTAGATTTACACATGCATACATGGATCGCCAAAGGAAGTTTGTTTCTTTCATTATGTGCGTCGACCTTGGCGACACACCCGCAGTCTCCCTCTCCAGATCAGGTGTTCCATCATCCGCCGGAAAGCGCAAAACCCGGTGTACTGTGGATGTGGATGGGGTCAAACCTAAGTAAAGAAGGGATCACCCGAGACCTAGTAGCACTGAAAGAAGCGGGTTTCAATCAGACAACCCTGTTCAACCTGGCAGACGTTACAACTCCCTGGCCCGGGGAGATCGCCAAAAGCCCAACTCCGAAGTTTATTGCATGGACAGAACCCTGGTGGCGACTAGTACGGCATGCCGCCGCAGAATCCAGGCGACTGCATATGGACTTCGGGTTATCCAATTGTTCCGGATATGAGTCCAGTGGCGGAACCTGGATCACACCCGAAATGTCGATGCAAGAGCTTTGCTGGTCACAGCAGCCAGCAAAAGGCGGTTCGACCATTACCCTAAAACTGGCTCGTCCAGAGGTGGATCCGCATGCGAACCAGCCATATCCGGTATTCAACCCCGAAACCGGGCTCGTCGAAAAACCGGTAATTAAAGCCAGAACAACCTACTATAAAGACATAGCAGTCCTCGCGCTCCCCGCGCAAGGCACTGTCCTTATCGACAATATCATCGATCTGAGCAACCGAATGCAGCCCGACGGGCAACTGACCTGGAATGCGCCACCTGGCGACTGGCTTGTTTACCGTTTCGGCCATACGACCATGGGAGCCCTCATCCAGCCTGCCCAATGGAAAGCGACTGGGTTCGAGTGTGACAAGATGAGTCAGGAAGCAGTTGATTTTCATCTGGATCATGTCATTGGCGAGATTCAACGGCATATGGGCGACCTGATAGGGAATGGCATTACTCACGTGCATTTCGACAGCTATGAAGCGGGATACCCCACCTGGACGCCGAAAATGAGGGAAGAATTTTCTCGCCGGCGCGGATATCCCCTGACGCCCTGGCTGGCAACCTTTGCAGGGAGGCTCATTAACAGCCCGGAGGACTCGTTGAAATTCCAAAAGGACTTCGATGCTACGGTCAAAGATTTATATCGGGACGTCTATTACGCCACTATTGCAAAAAAATTGAAAGCCGCCCACCTGGCTTTTTCCAGCGAACCATATGGGGGTCCTTGGAGACAAGACGATATTATGCCCCTGATCCCAACTGTGTGGACAGAATTCTGGACCCATGACGGCGTGTATTCTCCTTTTGAGCTGGATCCTACGGTAGCCGCATTACGGAAATCAGGCCAAAATATAGTAGCCGCCGAGGCTTTTACCGGCGACCCGCGGGAAAGCAAATGGGATGAAACACCGTATTGGTTAAAACCCATCGGCGATGCAGCCTTTTGTGCCGGCGTCAACCGGTTCGTTTTGCATCGTTACGTGCACCAACCCTGGGACGCCCGTTATCAGCCGGGAGTTGGGATGGGACAGTGGGGTACTCATTTTGACCGTACCCAAACGTGGTGGAAGCCCGGCAAAGCGATGATACAATATTGGCAGCGCTGCCAGGCCCTCCTGCAATGGGGCCATATAGTACCCTCAACCGATGACGACTTTTCCGTTACCCTCATCCGTGGAAAGCCTTCCGTCAAAGCCATTCACCGCACGCAAGGCAATACAAACATCTATTTCGTCAGCAACCTCTCACATGATCCAGGCTCTGCGGTTTGCCAATTCCATGTCACAGGAATGCAGCCCGAGCTTTGGGATCCCATTTCCGGAGCCATGCGCGCGCTCCCGCAATTCGACGATAACAAAGGCAGTATTTCCCTTACCATAAACTTCGAGGATGCTCAAAGTTTCTTTATCGTCTTCCGCAAAAAATCGATTCCGCAACGCCTGGCAACAAAAGCCAACTTTCCTGACCGGAAAGTATTTTTATCGGTGAACGGGCCATGGAGGGTCAATTTCGACCCGAGATGGGGAGGGCCCGCCAGTACGGTTACATTCGACACATTACAGGATTGGACGACAAGACCTGAATCCGGCATCCGATATTTCAGCGGCACGGCGGTCTATCACCAGTCTTTCCTTTTGGCGGCTTCATCACTACCTTTAGCAGGTTCCAGTTTCAGCCTCGACGTCGGTGTCGTCAAATCCCTGGCGCATATATTTCTCAATCAGCAAGACCTCGGCGTGCTCTAGACGGCGCCCTGGCGGGTACAAATTCCCAAGGGTCTGCTCAAGCCCGGGAAAAATGAGCTGACCATAGAAGTAACTAATGTATGGGCTAATCGGCTCATCGGAGATGAACAGGAACCGGCCGATTGCGAGTGGCTGCCAGGCCATATGGGCGGGGGCAGCTTTTTGAAGGCGTTTCCTGACTGGTTCCTGCAACACAAGCCCCGCCCCTCAAAAGGCAGGTATTGCTTTACTACCTGGAACTATTTCAGCAAAGATTCGCCCCTTGTTCCGTCCGGATTGATCGGCCCCGTCAAAATAATGAAAGATCTTTAAACCCTAACAATGAATATGAAATATTGGGTCGCTACGATCGCAATCCTCTTGTCCTGCTGGCGGTTATCAGCCCAAAAGCAAATGAAGCTTTGGTATGACAAACCTGCAACGCGGTGGACCGAAGCACTGCCCGTAGGCAACGGCCGTTTGGGCGCCATGATCTTCGGCCGGCCGGCAGTAGAACTGGTCCAACTGAATGAAAGCACGCTGTGGTCGGGCGGCCCGGTGAAAACGAACGTGAATCCGGAAGCGGCTTCCTATTTACCCTTTATAAGGAACGCCCTCCTCAACCATAAAGACTATGCAAAGGCAGACAGCCTGACCCGGAAAATGCAGGGCCTGTATTCTGAATCCTATATGCCAATGGCCGACCTCCTGATCAGACAGAATTTTAACGACAGCCCGCCGTCTTCTTATTAAATTAGCAGAAGATGACTTGAATAATGCAGCAGCTCGGTCCTTTGAATCCATAAAAGAGCGTCACCTCGCAGACTTTCATCAATACTTTGACCGTGTTTCCTGGGTCATCGAAGATACCGCCCAGAGCCGTCCTGATAGCCTGCCTTCCGACCGACGTCTGCAGGCATATGCCAAAGGCAGCCACGATCCCTGGGTGGAAAACACCTATTTTCAATACGGCCGCTACCTGCTTATATCGTCTTCCCGGCCCGGGGACCCCCCTGCTAATCTTCAAGGCATCTGGAACGATCAGCTAAGACCGCCTTGGAGCTCCAACTATACGATCAACATCAATACGGAAATGAACTACTGGCCGTCCGAAGTCACGAATCTTTCCGAGATGCACGAGCCTCTTTTCGGCTTCATCAAAGATCTCTCAGTGACGGGCGCCGTGACGGCCCGGCAATTTTATGACATGAATGGTTGGGTGGCCCACCACAATTCCGATATCTGGGCGCTCTCCAACCCAGTCGGCAACGGTCATTTGCAATTGGATCGCTGGCAACAATGATACCAGCCAATGGGCAGGCACTGTTCAGGTTTTCGAAGTGACGCCTGACAAAAAGATCGTTTGGGTCTTGTCATCCTGGGATAAACCGGATCTTGGCCCTAGTACGTCGATCCAGCTGCTAGACGAAAAAGGTATTGAGAATGAACTCTGGCGATGAACCAGACTTCACGGTTATAGACATTTGTTGATCTTAAAGTATTGTCCAAATCATCCCTAAACTTTTTGCTGGAACTCCAAAATAGCTCGGATCACGGAACAGATCCATAGAAATAATTTTTCATATCTTTCCGCACTGATACTGAATTGAGCTTGGCAATCGCTCGATCAGGCTCCCACCGCTCCGCCCGCCCCTACTCCCGTATCCTGAAAGTCAGCCGCACCATAGCAGAGAACCCCTACGATAGCCGGCCGGAAAATTTCGGCGCATGGTTGACCAAGTGTCTTATTCTTCATCTTCACTTCCGAGGCCAAAGCCGCAAATGCAGTAGCCGCAGACGCTTCCCAGTTGAATTACACCGCCTTTTTTTTGAGGGGGGGCCGCACGGTCGTCTACCCATATAATATGGGATTTCGTAAACAAGCGGCTCCCAAAACCACAGGGATGTAAAAATTTTGAATTTCGGCCTTTATTCATATCTTCACGTTGCCTCATTTTGACTTCAACGGCATTTCTTATTACTTCGCTTTTTTGCCGTTCTAATAGTCTATCGTTTTTCCGTTTTTTAGCCAGCGTTTTTGTATTTGCAACGTTATTGGTTCAGAGTAAGGTTTTTAGTAAATAATTTAAAACGTCAACGGTTTAAAATTCTAACTATGAGACTTTCTGATTTTATCGTTTTGAATGTCGATGAAAAAAAAGCCACTGTTCTTCACCAAGGCGTGCTCATCGCCAAGAGAAGTAGCCTCGATTCGATGGTGTTTCTGTTTCAGTTAGGTAGCTATTATGTTGAGGCATATTGCAATCATGCGAATAAGGCAATCGAAGAATACAGGATGTTTGATAACATCGATGTGTTGAAACCCTATTTGGAGGCCATTCCTCTTGATCATCTGCTGAACTGAGTCGAGGCGTATTTTGTTAAACCATCCCGTCCCTTGTAACAGGATGGTTTATTTGGATGCTATCAGAATTTACTGTATCTTCACAATGTTAATGTGAGTTCTGCATCTGTATTTGTTAATTTATCCCGCCTCAAAATCAGGATTTCTTTTCCTCTACATTCTTTGCTTTTCTCTTCTTATTTATTTTTTTTTAATTGTTAAGTATGAACATTTACGTATCTAATTTGAGCTTTAATGTACAGGATGAAGACTTAAAGGAATTTTTTACTCCCTATGGCGAAGTAACGTCGGCTAAAATTATTATGGACAGGACCACCAACCAATCACGTGGTTTTGGCTTTATTGAAATGCCTGACGAAACTGCTTCCAAAAAGGCAATTGCTGAACTCGATGGTGCCACTGTAGAAAACAGGACCATTAAAGTAAATGAGGCACGGCCTAAAGAAGAAAGACCGGCTCGTAGCAATAACGGAGGTAATTACAACACTGGAAATAGCTATAACAAAAATAGATATTAATAGCCTTTGAATTGTATAGAAAGCTCCGGGTATCCGGGGCTTTTTTTATGTCGTCTCTACTTCGCCGACCGCAAATCTTCGATCAGTTTACCAATAGACTGCGCCTTTTCGTCGATCTTGCCGGATTCCCACATCCAAACCGAATCTTGATGGGCATTTACATGCAAGTATATTTTCTCTTTCGACCCGTTCGGGAACTTCAATATCCAATACCCTTCTTTTTCCAACACATCGATCGTCTCGCCGTTGTGAACGATTTCCTTGTTTCTAGCCATGCCAAAATATTCTTGATGGTGCACACGGTTCTCGCCGGGATATAGTTGCCCATTTCACAAAAAAGGACCGCCTTCTCCGGCAGTCCGTGAAAAAATGTAACGGCCCTTTACGGGTGTTGAGTGGAGTCGGTAATTGGCGGCGTGGCCGTCCCCGTAGATGTGTATGTCACACGGGTATATTTATTCAATTTGAGCTGCTGTTCGGCGATCTTATTTTGCAGATCCAAAATCTCCTTATTGGTGTCATCCAATTTGCCGCCGGACTTTCTCGCCTTCCTGGCATCGCTTTTGGCAGTACCGGCTGCGTTGTCGGCGTGTCTTGCATCGCTCTTGTCCTGCGGATTGGCGTTTAAGGCATTGGCAGCCGTAGCGTTCGCCTGGGCCGATTGTTGGGCATGGAGTGAATCGCTTTGCTTATCATTTGTCTTCTTATTTATCGTATTCTGCAGCTTACCCAACTTTAGCTGATATTCGCTGATCTTCGATACTATGGCAAGTGAATCGGTATTTACCTGCGCAACCGCCGATAAACACAAAATAATGCTGGCGACCGATGTTAACAATAATACTTTCTTCATTATAAATACTTTAAAAAATTGGTGTCCATTTTAAGACCCGTTGTAAAGCTAGCGAAAGCCCCCGTTTAATCGTTACATAATTGCGTCGGGATATTACACAATTCACATTTTTGGGTATGGTCCTCGCTCTACATGGTAAAAATTGCCTAATTCTTCGAAATATACCCCAATGGCTAATGTACGCCTAACGTTATGATAGAAGATGATACCGACGATCAGGACATTTCTCTGATCGTTCTCCAACAATTCAACAACAAAAATAAGGTAGTGTTTTCGATTGGAAACTTTCGCGGCATCCCAATTCATAGGTTTCACTTGACTATGTACAAATAGGGATATTATCGTACCGCCCGTAAAAGAGTGAATACAGGCCCGTCCCGTGGCTGCTTTCCGCTTTGATGAACCCCAGGTGAAGGCACGTAGCCAAATGGGACTTGAATGTCTTCGGAAATAAAGGTCTTAATGATCGAAAGATTGTAACATTCTTCTTCAATCACAACCGCAATTTATCTGATTTCGTATCTTTAAGCTAGTTCTTTCACTTCCACAGAACTACGCAAAATATGTAGAATCCTTCATTGGTGAAGGGGATATGGTTACTATTTTGATTCGGCTTGTGGTCATCTAAGGCCATACAAGCGCGTCTATTCCTTTCGGTGACCCATTCGTGACCTAGCCAAAAAACTGGCACTGAAGAATATTGATTATGAAGTATTTAGCGAAAATAACTCGAATCCTGACGGGGTCACGAAGCCTCGCACGAAAGTGCGGGGCTTTTTTATTTTTTATCGAATAATTCACTTTACTTAATTTTGCTGTTCACTTCCTTGCTAAGGCAATCGTTAGTTCCGCAAAACGCCTTATTTCTTTATCGGATACTAAAAAGCAGATATTCTCGCCACGAAACAGGCTATCGGGGAGCTTGTTATTCTTTACAATAATGCTATAAGTCATTCAATTATTTGCAACCTGCAACTCCGCGGCATGCGGGCAATTTATTAACCTAAAAAGGGCTCCCCAAAAAAAAGTATGAGAAAATTGGCAAGTATCCAATCCATCAAGACATTGGAGGCAATTGAGGGCGCAGATGCCATTGAGAAGGCAACGGTTCTGGGCTGGCAGCTAGTGGTAAAGAAAGGAGAATTTCAAGTGGGAGATCTGTGCGTTTACTGCGAGATTGACAGTTTGATGCCGGATAGGTCCGAATTTGAATTCCTTAGACCCCGCGGGATGAGAATTAAAACAATAAGGCTGCGGGGGCAAGTGTCCCAAGGGATTTGCCTGCCGCTTTCAATTTTGCCTGCGGGAATCTCCCTGGAGGAAAATACCGATTGTACCGAGGTCCTGGGAATTACAAAGTATGAACCAGCGATTCCCGCTTGTCTGCGCGGTGTTGTGAAAGGGAAGTTTCCCACCTTTATTCCTAAAACAGACGAAACAAGAGTGCAGGTGTTGCAAAAGCTACTGAGTAAATATAAAGGAGAGAAATGTTATATTTCGGAGAAGCTGGATGGAAGCTCTGCGACCTTCTATTTAAACAATAATGAATTTGGGGTTTGTAGCCGTAACCTGGAATTGTTGGAAGATGCTGCAAACAGCTTTTGGAAAGTGGCCCGGCAGATGGATATAGAAAGCAAGTTAAGGGCCCAAAATGGCAATTTTGCAATTCAAGGCGAGCTTATCGGGGAAGGCATCCAGGGCAACAAATTGCGGCTTAAAGGACAAACGGTTCTTTTCTTCAATGCCTTTGACATCGATCGTTTCGAATACCTTCCATTGGACTCGTTCGCCGAATTGTGTCAGAAACTGCAGTTGCCTATGGTGCCCATTCTGGCGAAGGACTATGAGCTCAATGATGATATTGAAACGATCGTAAACCTGGCAACCGTCCGCAGCGCTCTTCGGCCGGATACTTGGGCAGAGGGTATTGTTATCCGACCCCTTGCCGAGAAAATAGATATGCTGTTATCCAATGAGAATTTTAACAATGGCCGGGTGACGTTCAAAGCCATCAATCCTGAATTCCTTTTAAAATACGGAGAATAAATATACCATGCGGACATTTGTAATGGGCGATATACATGGTGCATCTAAGGCATTGCGACAGTGCCTCGAAAGAGCACCCCTGCACAGAGAAAAGGACAGGCTGATCCAGTTGGGAGATGCGGCAGACGGGTTCGGCGAAGTGCAAACCTTGCGACTTTTTTTTTCGATCTTACACTAACCATGACAACACTTCAATCCATAGAGAGAATAGGTAATGAGGCCGTACAAAAACTCCGTTTGCAAAAACTTCGAAACGGACAGCCCTTCATGATCAATTCAAAAGATTTAGTGTCCAACCAATGTTATCTTGAATATCCAGACGGCACTATCCAGCTTGTTTTTCTAAAAACTGGTGCCCGGGAATTTTCAGTTATCAGGATGCTTTCTCCGGCCGAAGCAGAGGCGCTTCGAAAAAGGTGTGGATTTGCTTTTTTTCGGAAATTAGGGTTTTGGAAGCCACTTGAAGAAATGAGGAACTATTTTATTTTTTCTGCTTAGATAATTAAAAATGAATACATTAATCGTCCATTTGTACACATTTAAATATTGTTTACGTTTACGTAAACCCATTTATTTTGTAAACACCACGCCATCTGTATCACGCTCCAGCCCTGGTGGGTCTTTGCGTCCGCCGGCGCGGGGATCATCGTCATCACCATGCTGACGGTCAGCTATCAGTCGCTGAAGGCGGCGCTGATGAATCCTGTAAAAAGTTTGCGATCGGAATGATGCTGAATTTAGATTTGTAAGATTAATTGTTAACTAATATTTTCTACTTGTTGGCTCAAGTTGTGACCAATACATATAACCGGCCGATTCGAAAAAGTGTATTTACACCCTGGCCCAATAGCTTATCGATATTCATTGGAGTATCGGCGCAATTCGAAAGCTTTGCCTCCAGTCTTTCCAAGTCCTTCGCATATTCGGTTTTCATTCCCCGGTAATCATCCGGGTCGAGTTTCTGGGAAACCAGTAATTCCCGGAGATAGGCGAGTTTGCCATCCAACTCCCTTATTTGTGCAAGTATCTCCCGAACCTACCCTTGAACATTTCATAGACTCCAGGAAGGCCTTTGTCGAATGCAACTTACGGCTGGAGCGAAAAAAAGTATATGACTAGGTAATTGCATGGGGCATAGGAACGCCCGGCGACTTTGAACTAAACGTTGGAAAATTCCTGGGCCTGCTTTGCTGGGCAGATTAAAAATTAGGCTGGCTATCCCATGAACTCCTTCCTTATGCCAAGCTTTTTCATCTTAGACGTTAAGGTCGAGGGTGGAAGATTTAGCAGCTCAGCGGCGCCGCCAACACCAAAAATCCGCCCGTTGCATTTTTTAAGCACATTAATGATAACATCGCGTTCGTTTGCCTTGAGTGGATTTAGAGGCTCTTGAGCAATGTCCGCGCCTCTTTTCTGAGACCCAGGAATTGAAATGTTTTCAATGACCTCGCCCTT
>Ga0302309_10001585_pt1 | contig 20471 bp, 24 predicted proteins | sample III_Palsa_N1_1_FD_200453 | JGI IMG/M metagenome (GOLD analysis project Ga0302309, IMG submission 200453) | Peat permafrost microbial communities from Stordalen Mire near Abisko, Sweden - III_Palsa_N1_1 | ecosystem: Environmental > Terrestrial > Soil > Palsa > Peat permafrost | place: Sweden... | reverse complement strand
CGAACTTGCGGCCGCGCGAGTGAAGGTTCTTTCGCTCACTTCCATGCGTACGCGCCTCGAGAGCCGCTTGCAATTATTGACGGGCGGCGCGCGGGATCTGCCCCAGCGGCAACAGACCCTGCGCGCGACGATCGATTGGAGCTACGACCAGCTGAGCGCCGCGGAGCAGAAACTTTTCCGCAGGCTCTCGGTATTCGTGGGGGGATGTACTCTGGAAGGAGTCGAGGCCGTCTGCGACACGAAGGGCGATCTCGATTTGGACCTGCTCGACGGCATGGCCTCGATGGTGGACAAAAGCCTGGTGCAGCAGGTGGAGCAAGCGAACGGCGAAGCGCGCTTCATGATGCTGGAAACGATTCGCGAGTATGCGCGGGAAAAACTCGAGGCCAGCTCGGAAAAGACCATGACCAAGCGCGCCCATGCGGCCTACTGCCTGGTGCTGGCCGAAGAGGTCGGCGAACAGAGCGGAGTGGCGGGAACGGAGTGGCTGGGACGTTTCACGCTCGAACACGACAATTTTCGAGCAGGGCTGGAGTGGTTGATCGAAACTGGAGATGCGGAGTGGGGCTTGCGCCTCGGCGCGGCTTTGTTTCAATTTTGGGAGACCCGGGAGTATCTGGCCGAGGGGAGCGAAAGTCTCGGCAGGCTATTAAAGCTTAAAGGCGCGGCAGGCCCCACGAAGGCGCGACAGCGCGCGCTATTTGCGGCAGGCGTGCTTGCGCACGAGCAAGGAGATTACTCCTCAGCGGAGGAGTTCACAAAGGAAAGCCTGGACATCGCGAGTCAGTTGCATGACCAGCTCGGCACCGCCGTTTCGCTAAACGCGCTGGCAGTCCAAGCTCGGGACCTTGGCGATATCGCGGCAGCCCACTCTCTCTTCGAGAAAAGCCTGGCGATGTGGAGAGAATTGGGCGAGCTGAAGGCCATCGCCCGCGCTCTGAGCAATCTGGCGAGCGTGCTCAAGTTGCAGGGAGAGTACGACCACTCTCGTTCGCTGTACGCGGAGTGCCAGGGAATCTTCGAAGGATTGAGAGATCAAACCGGCGTGGCGTGGTCGCTGAACTCTCAGGGAGATGTCGCTCGCGAACAAGGTGAGTTCGCGGCCGCGCGGGAGCTCTACGAACAAGGTCTGGCGATTTTTCGTGGACTCGGGGATCGCTGGGGCATTGCCGGCACATTGGCGGATCTGGGAAACATGGCCCGGGAGCAGAAGAATTGCGGCGAAGCGCAGCAGCTGTATCGGGAAAGCTTGAAGATTTTTCAGGAGCTGCAACATAAGCGCGGAATCGCGCGCCTGCTGGAATGTTTTGCGGGTTTGGCAGCCGCCCAACTGCAAGCGGAGCGTTCGCTGCGCCTGGCTGGTGCAGCGGCCGCGTTGCGCCAGAACATCGGCGCTCCGCTCACCTCCGTGGAACAGGCCAAGCTGGAAGCGATTTTGGATCCAGCCCGCCAGGCGTTGAGCAACACATCGGGCGCGAGCGCGTGGTTGGAAGGTTGGGGAATGCCGGTGGAGAAAGCTATTGAGGATGGGCTTGTCTCTGGGGCGGGATCGCCTTCGAGCTAGCGGCCGCGCGAACTACCACCAACGAAATCAGGACGCGCTATGGGCGGGGTTTATTCCGCCGAGGATGGGTCGATGAGCCGGCGCACGGCAGAAACGCGATTGGCGGGAATGCCGGTGCGCTTGGCGTGTTCGCGTACGGTTCCTTCATCCGGAGCGAGGTAAACGCAATACACCTTGTCCCCGGTTACATAGCTATGGAGCCACTGAATTTCGGGCCCCATCCCCCGCAATACGTCGACCGACTTCTGGGACACTTCCCGCAGTTGGGCGTCCGTCAGATTGCCGGCTCCGGGGATTTCGCGTTCAATCACAAATTTGGGCACGAGCGTTCCTTAGCTTCTAACGCATGCTAGCATGCGCATAGAGCGGCTTCAAGACGGCCCGGCCAGGGCCGCTCTGGTCACCGACAAGATCGAAAGAAATGAGGCTTGCCATGGATCTGCGAACGATACAGAAGCCACTCAAAGAGCAATACCGCCAGGACTCGAACGCATCGCGAATTACCCTGCGCGCAAAGGGCGTGCAGAAGGACGTGCCGATAGCGTGTTCGGTGGATCTCGGACGCGCTATCTACCAGGCCGAAGCGCACAAAGGCGTTGGCGGGGCCGGCGCCGGGGCATGTTCCGGCGACCTTCTGCTCGGGGCGCTCGCTGCTTGCGCGCAGATCACCTGCCAAATGGTTGCTGCTGCGATGAGCATTCCCACCGAACGCATCGAGGTCACGGCGGAGGGAGATATGGATCTTCGCGGCACGCTGGGAATTTCCAAGGATGTTCCGGTTGGATTTGAAAGCATCCGTCTTCATTTCGACATTGTGGCGCCCAAGGCGACACCGGAACAGATCGCCGCATGGCGGGAAAAAACCGAACAGTATTGCGTGGTGATGCAAACTTTGATGCATCCGCCCAAGGTGCAATCCGAATGGGTTCGTCGCGATGGAACAAACGGCGCTGGAAATCTCTAGCCATAAAAGCCGGATCCTTCCTTCGCAAGTTTTTTGAAATTTAGTATCCTTTCCGGCAGGTCAAATTTCAGGGATGGAAGCAAGCATGCTTGACGAAACGAAGATTCCTAGCTTCAGAGCCAGCCTGCGCGGCGAGCTGATCGAGCCCAGCGATTCAAGTTACGACGCCGCTCGCAAAGTATTCAATGCGATGATCGACCGGCGCCCGCGCCTGATTGCGCGCTGCGCCGACGTGGCCGACGTGATGGCCGCGGTTAACTTCGGTCGCGACCAAAAGCTGCTGATAGCCATCCGTGGTGGTGGGCACAACGCGGGCGGCCTGGGAGTGTGCGACCACGGATTGGTCATCGATCTTTCGCCCATGAGCTACGTTCATGTAGACCCGAAGAAAAAGACCGTGCTCGTGGGAGCCGGCGCGCTCTGGCGCGATGTGGATCATGCCACGCATGCATTCGGTCTCGCCGTGCCCTCAGGCATAATTTCGACAACCGGAGTCGCCGGCCTGACGTTAGGCGGCGGTATTGGTTACCTGACGCGGAAATATGGCCTGACCATCGACAACTTGCTGGCCGTCGAAATGGTGCTGGCCGACGGGAGGTTCGTCACCGCCAACGCCAAAGAAAATGCCGACCTGTTCTGGGCCGTGCGTGGCGGAGGCGGCAATTTTGGCGTGGCCACATCGTTTCTGTTTAAGGCCCAGCCCGTACACACGGTGTATGGCGGCCCTATGCTGTGGCCGATGGAAGACGCCGAGGATCTGATGCGCTGGTACCGCAGCTTCATGGTCAAGGCGCCCGATGACGTTTATGGGTTCTTTGCTTTCCACACCGTGCCGCCCTGGCCGCCATTTCCCGAGCACCTGCACAACAAAAAGATGTGCGGGATCGTATGGTGTTACACCGGAGCGATAAAGAAGGCGGAGAAAGTGTTTAAGCCGATCCGGGCTTTCAAAACTCCAGGACTCGACCTGGTTGGTCCCATTCCGCATCCGGCGCTCCAAAGTCTTTTCGATAGCCTGTATCCGCCGGGGATGCAGTGGTACTGGAAGGCCGATTTCGTGCGCACACTTCCGGACGAAGCCATTGCGCTGCATCGCAAGCACGCCGAGAACTTACCCACGACGCAGTCGACCATGCACCTGTACCCCATTAACGGCGCGGCGAGCCGCGTCAAGAACGCCGCAACGCCCTGGTCTTACCGCGACGCGACCTGGGCCTCCGTGATTGTAGGGGTCGATCCTGACCCGGCAAATAAGGAAAAAATATCCGCCTGGGCCCGGGACTATTGGAGCGCGCTGCATCCTTATTCCGCCGGCGGCGCGTACGTCAACTTCATGATGGACGAGGGCGAAGATCGCGTGCGCGCGACGTACGGGAAGAATTACGCGCGTCTGGCGAAGATAAAGAAGCGCTACGACCCTACCAACCTGTTCCGCGTAAATCAGAACATCAAGCCGGCGAAGTAAAGGGAGCGCTTTCGGTGGGATCCGCCGCTTCCGGACTTCAGCATCAGGATTGTGCTTTCTTTCGGATGTGCAGGAGCTTTTCGATCTCGGCGATGACGTTCCCGGAATCGTCGGTCACCTGCACGGTGAAGTTTCTCTCGATTTTTCCCTGGGCGTCGGCGGCTTGCCTGATTTCGCTGATTTGTTCTTCGGAGAGACGGAAGCTCGCGAAGACCGTGCCGCGTCCGGGCTTCTTGAAGCGGATGCTGGCGGCCTTGTCCCAGACGATGTAATCCTTCCCCAAGTTTTCAATGAGCATGATCATGAAGAAGGGATCGGCCAGGGAATAAAGCGAGCCGCCGTAGTGCGTGCCGACAAAATTGGAGTTCCACCAACGAAGCTTCATCTCCACATCCACCGCCCTCCAGTCGGGATCGAAGCGCTTGATGCGGATACCCGCTCCGAGAAACGGAGCCCAGAGGTTCATAACCGTTCGCATATTTCGCTTCGAAGGTATTTTCACCATGCGCTCCTCGGGACCGCTACGCGACGCCTGATAGTTTCGGGCAAAAACGGGCTCAAAGGAAATTTTCCCGCCCCTTTTTGGCGTCTGCCGCGATCGCGCGAAACATCGGGGAGGACGGAGAACGAAGATGGCTATTGGGAGTAGCGCCGGACAGCGAGCGCGATGGGAAGGCCCACGCAGAACATGTGTATGACCACGCCGATGACCATGAACTTAACCGAAAAAGGGCGCCTGCCGATTGCCGATAGCGGCAGGATGATTTGATTCATAAAAAAGTAAACGCCGGGGCCGTAGAGAAAGCCCGAAACCACGGCGTGATCCATAAGGAACGCCAGACGGCGGCTCGCGGCGAAGTAAACAATGGCCGCGGAGAATGCGATGAAAAAGTGGCACAGAAGGCCGAGGAAGGCGGTGGCGAGTCCGCCGTCGTATGCCCGCGGGCCCAGCAAGCCGCTTGCGATTCCTTGCAGAAGAGGAATCGGCTTGACTCCGAAAAAGCCGTACACGATGAAGGCCGCGGTAATATCCAGAACGCCGCAGGCGAGCCCGCCCCACAGAATAGCTTCGAGAGCGCGCGGATGTGAGGGGTCGGCGATCGACTTCGAAGCCATGGGCGTCCTGTTTCGGCGTATGTCTGGCTTAGACGAGCAAGCCACACGAGCGTATTGTCCGATTTTATTGATATGTGACCAAAGGATTGTTTTGCGTGGCGAGTGCTCTGCAACGAGGGTCGAAAGAAACGAGAAGGGGCTTTTCCGGGAGCCGCTGAAAGCCCGGCTGTCACACAAAATTCACGATGATTTTCCGGGGAAGTTTGCTACTTTAGTTTACCTCCGCCCTCAAAGTCTCTAATTTTCTGGGAGTGTCACGAAATGACGCCAAATGCCGAAGCGCACAGCACCTGCGGTAGCTTCTCAATTGCCCGGAACCACAAAGCTTTCCGCCAATTCTGGCTCGGCGCAAGCCGGCTCGCGCTGCTAATCCTGGCAGCAACGTTGGCGACGCCGGCGCAGGTGCCGAGCGTCCTGACGCAGCACAATGATATCGGGCGCACCGGCCAAAATCTGGGCGAGAAGATCCTGAACATTTCGAACGTCAACGTGGCCCACTTCGGGAAGCTGTTTTCCCTTCCGGTGAATGGACAGATCTACGCGCAGCCCCTTTACGTGCCGAATATCACCATCGCGGGCACGGTCCACAACGTTCTAATCGTAGCGACCGAGACCGATCGCGTGTACGCGTTTGACGCGGACACCATCGGGACGCCGCTTTGGGACGCGAGCATGGTGGACAAAGCCCATGGCGCGGGCCCGGACGAACATCCTTTGAACAGCGCGACGACGATCGGATGCACGGACCTGCAGCCGCAGATCGGCATCTCCAGCACACCGGTGATCGATCCAACCGCCAACGGAGGAAAGGGAACGATTTACGTAGAAGCGAAATCAACGAACAATACGACTTACTTTCATCGCTTGCACGCCTTGGATCTGACCACCGGAGACGAACTAGCCTCGCCGGGGCCGGTAGTAATCACCGCGTCGGTTCCCGGCACGGGTGACGGCTCGGAAGGCGGAGCGGTCACGTTTGATTCCCTGCATCAGCAGAACCGCCCCGGCCTCCTGCTGCTGAACGGCGACATTTATGTGGCCTTCGCCTCCCACTGCGACTACGGCCCGTACCATGGCTGGATTTTCTCCTACGACACCGCGACATTCACGCAACAGAGTCTTCTGATGACCACGCCCAACGGCGGCCTGGGCGGCTTCTGGATGGCGGGTTCGGGTGTGGCTGCGGATGCCAACTCCTACATTTACATTGCCAGCGGAAACGGCACCTTCTCCCTGGGGGCCGAGTATGGCGACACCGTTCTGAAGCTGGGGACTACCAGCGGAAAAATCTCTCTCGCCGACTATTTCACGCCCTCGGACCAGCAGTGTCTAGCAGACCAAGACACGGACTTGGGCTCGGGCGGAGTGCTAGTGGTGCCAACTCAGACGGGACAGACCTACCCGGACATTCTCGTGGCCGCCGGTAAGGAAGGCGCCATTTACGTGGTTAATCGCGACAAGATGACCACGAGTAACGTCCACTATATAGGCAAGTCCGGATGCGTTACGGATGATCCGGAGATCATTGAGGAGTCCAGCTCCGGATTTATCGGCGGCATGTGGAGCATGCCGGCCTATTGGAACGAGACCTTGTATTTCGCCGGCGCGGGAGATGTGCTGAAGTCGATTCCGCTGGTCAACGGACTGCCGAATTTCGCAGGTACCGTAGGCAACTCTACGGGGTTTGGTTTCCCCGGTGCCACGCCTTCGATTTCGGCGAACGGCACCACGCCGGGGACCGCCATTGCCTGGCTCATCGATTCTTCGCAATACGGCTCGCCGGGGCCTGGACCGGGCCCGGCCGTGCTGCATGCCTTCGACGCCACCAACATCAATTCCGAACTGTGGAACACCACGCAGGCAACCGACAATCGCGACCGCGCGGGCAATGCGGTTAAGTTTTCCGTGCCCACTATCGTCAACGGGAAGGTTTACATCGGCACTTCAAATCAGGTGGACGTCTATGGCCTGCTTCCGGTCGCCGCGACCCCGTCCATCGCTCCAAACTCGGGAACTTATCCTTCGCCGCTGCAAGTCTCCATGACCGATGCGACCCCGGGCGCGACCATCCATTACACCACGGACGGTTCCACCCCCTCGCAAACCCACGGGAAAATTTACAAGACGCCATTTAACCTGACCGAGTCCGCCACGGTTCAGGCCATTGCGGTCAAGTCCAAACAGGCGAATAGCGAAGTGACTTTGCAGGCGTACACTGTGACCCACTAACCCGCGTTCCGGCCTCTAAGTTTCCAAACGCGAGATCGGCGGCAGGCCACGCAACTCGACCTGCGGTATCAGTTCTTGGACTGCGTCCCGTCACTTTTGAGTGGCTATGTGCCGGGGTACCTGCCGAAGAATAGCAGAACCATATCGAGCGTGTCGCAAGCGCCGTGAGCGACGATGGGCACCGCAAGATTCCTCCCCGAGCGGAGATACATCAATCCCAGGAAAAACCCAGCGACACCTTCTATGATTTGGCCGGTTAACCCCTGGTCCGAGTGTGATGATCCAAACACAGCGCTCACGAGCAGCAAGCTGAAAATCCAGGCGAAGCGTGATCCCCGTCCCAGATCCGCCGCGCGATTCATCAAATATCCCCGCCATACGAGCTCTTCGCCGAAGGCCGCGAGAGTCCAGGAAAGGGCCACGCCCAGCAACGCGTATTTCACATTTCCCTGCAACATTCGAAAGTCCGACAGATCCGGCTGCTTCCCGGTGATCCGCGCCACGAGCGGTTGGGTTACGAATAACTGAATAACCTCCAGGATTAGCCCGCCACCAAAGCCCAGCGCGAGCATCATGCCCCAGCTCCGATTGCGCGCGAATCCAACATCTTTCCATTTAAGCCCGCGCACACGCAGAGAGATCCAGCCCAAAACCAATAGAAAGGGCGTTTTGCTTATGGGGACCAGATGATAGTGGTCACCAATGAAAATGAGTCCAACGATGGCGAATTCAACGAACGCGAGCCATCTGCTCTGGCGCCAACCCGTTGCCGGCCTCATCTCTTCCGGCTGTAACATTGCGCCAACCAAATTCCCGCCTGCACTCATTTTGTTAGAGGTATTCATTGCAGGTCCTCCACCTTTTTCCGATAAGCGGTCAGGGGGCTTGCTCGACGGAGCCTTCGGATGCTCCGCAATCCAAGGCGTGCCGTGAGAAAGAAAAGCGCGAAACCAACCGCGAGTCCTAGCGGTACGATCCACCATCCCAAAACGTCTTTGCTTCCCGGCGGGACGGAATCAAATCCAAGGCGAATACTGTATGAATAGGGGTCGGCCGCGTCCGGGATCTGCCACAAACCAGCCGTGTGCGGATGAATTGGTTTCAGTAGCGCGCAGCAGATGAGCGAAGCCGAGAGGAAGTAACCGACAATGGAGCCAAGAAGCACGAGAAAACCCGCGAAGCTCAGGCTCGCCCAGCGAAACAAGCTCCGCAGGACCAACACCGGCGAGCTGCTCGCCAGCGCCCTCACTTGCAGATCGTCCGCCAGGTACATGCCTGCCAAATCTTGGGGACTTCCCAGTGCAATCAACACCCGGTCCACCGAGTCGGGAGCCAAATTCCCGCTCGTCTTGTCGACGATGTGGCTGCGCAGCTCTTCCACGATGTCCCGAACTTGTTCGGCAGGAAGGCTGCGCAGAGCGGCCGCCAGTTCTTGCAGGTATTGCTTCATCTTTCTTTGTCCGATCTCGGGGTCAGTCATTAGCGCCCCTCTTTTTGCAGCGGTGCAAGCAAGCCATCGAGGTTTGCGGAGAAGGTGGACCAGAAACGGGCCATTTGGAGCGCGCGGCGTCGGCCGCTCGCAGTGAGCTTGTAATACTTTCGTGGATGTCCAGCATCGGCTTCCACCCACTCCGAAGTGAGCAATCCCTCCGCCTTCAACCGGCTTAGCAACGGATATACGGTCCCTTCGGGGACGATCAAAGCAGAGCCGTCTGCAAGCTTGCGCAGGATTTCGAGCCCGTAGAGTCGTCCGGACCAGAGCACGGCGAGGATGGCCAGCTCCAGGCAGCCCTTGCGGACCTGCACTTCCCACTTGTCGCCAGGGTCGGGGAGAGGGCGGGCGAGAGCGTCATCCATCGGTGAGCACTATACCTTGTAATACAAGGTATGTCAACTTGTGAATCCAAACGGGCGGGACGGGCTGCAATTAAAGCAGGCGAGTGCCACATCTAAGTGCGACCGGTCGGGAGCTCGAGAATGAAACTTCCATCGAGCTCCCAGGCCGGCGCATTACGCCGTACTGCAAGTATTCGTGCGAGATCTTACTTGCTTGCGGATTCTTTCGATTCATTCCGCGGTGAGTTCTTCTGTAACACCGCGATTAGGTGACGCCCGGACGGAGGAACGCGTACATTCCCGCCGAGCACGATTTCCTTTGCCGTGAGCTTGCGGCCATAGACGTCCGCTGTGGCGTCGTCATCGGGACGAAGCGTGGAACCTTCCAGCGAAACGCCGATAAAAACACCGCGCGTGCGTGAGTAGCTGAGAACTTCGGCTCGCATCCACGCATCCGTGTCTGCGCTCGCATCGCGGCCCACAGGTCCTGCCGCGATAGAAGCGTCGCCGCCCAACTTGACCTTGCTGCTCAGGATGGAACTCGCGCCGCTGTCATTCATGATCAAGAGGACGAGATCGGTAGCCTGGCCGCCGATTTGAAATCCTACGCTGCCGCCTTCCAGCGCATACATCGCCGGCGCGCCCCATGCTCCCCTAAAATCTTCTCCGGTTCGGCAAACCATCGCTCCGCGGCCGTAGCTTGCGCCCACTACGAACGCCGCCTTCAGAACTGACGGGAAGACGATGATGCACTTGGCTTTTTCCATTACGTCTTGCGGAATGTTGTCGGGGATATTCATGATTTCCTGCATGACCACGCCCGAATTCTCCAGGCGCCTCTGTTCCTTGTTTCCTGCAAGAAGCACGGATGCTCCCATGAGTCCCAAACACAGTACCAAAACTGATTTACGTATCATCGCTGACCTCCATGATCAGGGTTGTGGCCTCGGAACTTGGATTACTCCGAATCCTTTGTGAGGCGCTTTACGCCACGCCGTTAATCGGGGCACGCTCGTTCTTACGGCTGTATCCAAGCTATCCCCAACTGAAAATTTGCAATTAAGCCTTTTGCCTCGCGCCGGCGACGAGCAAACCAACTCCTCCGAGCAGCGCGATGCCCCCGACAATCGGGGGCAAAGGAATTCTCTGCTTGGTGTCTTCGGTGGCATGGATCGGCCCGACATCAAGAACATCTTTCTGACGAGTGTACGTAATGCCTTGATAGGCCAGGGCCAGTGCTCCCAGGACGACGAACACGATTCCCGCTAATGAGGCCGGCTTCATGTTGTGGCTCCGCGAAAACGAAACGATTTTGTGACCCTGGATCGCGCTTCTCAAAAGACACCGACAGCGCTCGCCCCTGGTTCCTTTTCCTTAACGCAGGCATGAACTCAGGGCGGCCAGGCGGAAGACAGTGACGAATCCCTAAAACAGCTCTTCTGCTCACCTACACAGAATGCTAAACGCGTTCCGTGGGGTTATCTGTTCACAAGTGCACACATCCGCGGTTCCGCTCAGGTTCGCTAGAGTCGTTGTGGCGTCTGGGCCAGCGCGGACGGCGCCGGTAGTTGTCCCACCTGGCGGGCGTGCACGATGAATCTCTTGGGCGCCGAACCCAGGTAGTAGAAGGGAAAGCAAGTAACCAGGGTCAGAGTATTTTCGCTCGAGGGTTGCAGCACCTGCACGTCCGTGGGCCAGACCACCTTGGTCCATTCCACTTGATATTCGACTTCTCCTTCGGGCGTCCAGATCGTTATCGCGTCACCCACGCGAATATTGCGCAGCGGGCGAAAAAAGCTGTCGCGATGACCAGCCAGTACGACATTGCCAGACTCGCCCGGCAGAGCCGTTTCAGGAAGGTGCCCCACGGCGCGCCGCAATATTTTGGACGACTCGCCTTGCACCACGATGGTTCTTACCTCCAGGCGAGGAATTTTCATCTCGCCAATCACCTCACCCGCAGCCACCGCGTGGGGCCCCATCGCCGGGCGCATGTCGGAGATTTTCGCTTCTTCGACCGCTTGATACGTCCGCGCGTCCATTAGCGCGTAGCCGGCGTACCCAAGTCCCCAAACGCCGCCGGCCAGGAAAAAGTAATATGCCAAACGAAAAATCAGCGACCTGAATTTCCGGGGCTTGTTTGCAAGCGGGCTGCGAGCGTTCACTGCGAGCCCTTCGTCGCCTGAGCGGGCGCAGGTTTTTCTTCGGCGGGGTAATATCCCGAGCGCGTTTGAACCAGAATCTTGCCGCGTCCGGGTGCTGCCACCTTCACTTCTATCTTTCGAAAGGCGTGGGCCTGGTTCGTTTTTTCCGGAGCGAAACCTAGCGTGTACTGTTCGCGGAGATCCCGGGCGATTTGTCCCGAGATGCTGGTAACGGAATTGGTGCGGTCCGGGAAGTAGGCGATGCCCCCGGTAACTTTTGAGAGGCGGCGAAGCACCCCGGGGGCTACTTCACCATCGTCTCCGATCAGCCCAATGGAATAAATGAGCACCTGAGATTGCTGCGCCAGCGCCAGAATCTGAGAGAATTTTTCCCGGCTGGCATTGTCTCCCCCGTCGCTGACAACGATGAGTGCCTTCTTGTCGGAACGCCCGAGCTGCAAATGGAGCAGCCCTTCCGCTACCGCGTCGTACAGAGCGGTTTGTCCACGCGCGCGGACGGAGGAAACCGCCAGGGCGAGCTCCTGCGGGTCGTTGGTGAAAGCCTTTCCGCCCATCAGTTCCACCGTAACGTCATCGTTGAAATCGACTACGAACATCTCATCGTGAGGGTTGCTCGATCGCGCGAAGGAGGAAACCGCATCGGCCACTTCCGGCAGCTTCGAGGCCATGCTGCGGCTGTGGTCCACGACCAGGCCAACGCTGACGGGGGCGTCTCTTTGCTGGAACATCGTGATATTTTGCAGTCGACCATCTTCGTACACTTGGAAGTTCTCCCGGCTCAGACCCAAGAGAACGTTGCCTTTCGAGTCCGTAACGCGAACCGGCAACACCACCAGTTCCGTGGATACCGAAATTGCCGGAGCCGCGCCCGTGGTGGATTGCGCAGGAGAGGACGCTCGATTTTGAGAGCCGGCGTCGGGCCCGCACAAAAGCAGCCCAGCGATTAACAGACAAGAACTCCCAAGTCGTTTGAGTCTAGGTGATCGGATAATGAAAGTCATTCAGGAGCTCCTCGCGTCGCGGGATGCGAGTTTCCTTCGCACCCCGCGGCGCACTGGAGTTTGTTGCGTTGATCGATCTTACGAGAGTCGCTTCACGGCCAATGCGAGTCCGAGTGACGCGAAGCCCAGCAACGCGATCAGCGGGACTGTGCTGGCTGTCTTGGGCAACTCTTCTGCCGCCACTTCCACCGGCGCGGGAGCCGCGGCTTCTTCAACCGGCGCGGTCGTCTGGATCGCTTCGGTTACCGGGACTTCCATTTGCTCCGGTGTGACCGCGATGATTTCTGCGGTAGTCAGATCGGCCGTGTCCACTGGTAGCGCCGGAACAGGTTCCTTTACTGCCACAGCCAGTTCGATGGCCCTGGTCTTGGGATAGACGAATTCCTGGCCGAAGTTATCGCCCGGATAAAACCAGGCCTTCAGCGCTTCCGGATTGTCTCCGGGACGCTCCGCGAACTTCACCACCGTGCGACCCGTCGGTTGCAGGCGGTAATCGTTGATCGCCAGAACTGTGGCGATTATCTGCGAACCGTCGGCGTTGAAGATTTGCACGATGTGGCGGTCGGAAGGTGAATCGAGCAACTTGAATGTGTACGTTCCGGCGGGCAGGATTTGCCCCGGAATTTCGATCGGCTGATTGAACGTCATCACCGTCTTTTTGTTGTATTGATCGGCCTGCACGCTCGATGGCGCCATGGCTCCGATGATTGTGAGTGCAGCGACAACTAGAACTGTATTGACGATCTTCATTTCTATTTTCTCCTGAGAAAAAACGTGTCCCGATTGCGGACTTCCGATGTGACCGACCCAGCCGTGTACACCAAAGCGTGCGTGCGTCCGAGAGAGTTACTCTTCCGCGATACTAGATGCATCGGTTTTTGCGGTCTGTTCACTTGTGCACACATTCGGAGGTTACTTGCGCTGTCCGTCGTTCTTCAGGCCGGCTTCCTGAGTTCATTCACCAGCTTGCGTGCCTCTCGCATTCTTTCTTTGTAATACGCCGGACTGATCACGAATTCTTTGTCTCCCATATCTACGCGTTCCTTGATCCCTTCCTTCGATAGGAACAAGGCCAGCGCGATGTAGGTCTTGATTTCCTTCTCCAGAAACTGAACTGCTTGTCGTTTGGATTGATCCATTTTTCACCTCGGACTGCTGCCTGCGGTTAACCCGAAAAACACCAGAGGCCGGCTCTCCGCCGAGCCTCCGTTGATGTGGGGCGCACCCCTGTGCGCAATGGCCCGGACGCAGGGGATTTCATCTTCCCCGTGCGCATCGCGCACTCCATCGCACTAGATGCGGCCAAGAAGCAGGAGCACCACGACGATCACCAGAATAAGTCCCACGCCGCCCGTCGGGGCATAACCCCACTCCCGGCTGTGCGGCCACCTCGGCAACGCGCCGAGAAGCGCCATAATTAAAACCACGATCAGAATTGCTCCGAGCATTATTCCCCCCTCGTTTTTCCCAGCAAGGCTGGGGCGACTCAACCGCGGTCGCCCCTGCAAGCTCGCTCGCCGACGCCTAGAGTACGACGTTGATGCCCAGGTGCACGCCGGGGTAATACGGATTGCACAGGTAGTAGCCGCCATCTATGAAGTCAACGTAAACGTTGTCGGTGTAATACCAGCCTTCTGGCCAGGGATTATCAAATCCGAACCAGAATCCCCCATATTGGAAACGCGAGAATCCGCCGACCATCACCGGCTCGTTGATGACGAAGACATGTTCCTGGCCAAAATTGGCGCGGAACCGGTCGTCCGGTATGCGAGCGCTGCTCCTGGCGCTGAGTTTGAGCGCGGGTGCTGAGCGTTGCTTCTGTTGCGCCGACGCACTCCGCTCAGGCTGGCCGTGTTGCTGTGCTGCTGTCTTGGTATTCTCTTCCTGTTTCCCCTGCGCGGCCTTTGGCTCTTGCTTGTCAGTCTTGGCCTGCTCTTCTTGCTTGGCTGGCTTGGCCGCTGGCGCCTGCTTTTCGGTCTTGGCCTTTTCCTCTGGTTTTGCCGGCTTGGCCTTTTCCTCTTGTTGCGCTGGCTTCGCTGCCGGTTCCTGCTTGGCGGGCTTGGCCTCTTCTTCGTGGTGCTCTTCCTGCTGTGCGAACGCCGGAATGGCCGCTCCCAACAGCAAGAGCAGGGCTGTTGTGCTGATAACTCCGAGTACTTTCATGAGTGTTGCCTCCCTTACGGTAATTTTTATGCGTCGATCGCCCATGGCGTCCGGCGCGGTTCTTGTTGCCTGCGTTTATTTCCGATAGATGACATCTTCAATTTCAATTCATTACGCCCCCACACGTATGTGGGAGAGCGAATGAAATATTCCAAAGATGTTGAGTAGCCACAGCACCACGGCGATCACCACCACCGCATTCAAAATCGACTTAATCGTTCCCTGCATCGGTATCAAGTTCACCAGCCAAAGCAGAACTCCCACCACCACCAGTGTTATCAGTATTTGAAGCAAAGGCATCGCTGTCTCCTTCTCTTCGCAGGCAGACACTCCGGCCGGTCCCCAGGCTTTGCACCGAATTTCTGTGTTGACCAAGGACTGTTCGTGACGGCTGGAGCAGAGGGATCCTGCGATCTCCAGTCTTGCTTGCGGGGAAGCTTTCAGGCCTGCATTCGCCTTGGCCCTCGCGCTTCCATCACAGGCGTACATCTTAGAAGGGGCTATGCCCGATATCTGTTCTGTTGTGCACACATTCACATTCCTAAATTGTGGATTTGCCGGCGAGCGAGTGCTACGATACTAGCCACAGAGAGGCTTCAGGCCGTGGCACAAGCAGTTTCAAATAGCCGGAAAGCCGGTGGAAAGATCGTTTTCAACGTTCAGGATTTTCTTGATTCCGCTGGTGTGGCCCGCAAAATAACCGAGTTCAAAAGGAAGGAAACCATATTCTCGCAGGGCGATCCCTGCAAGAGCGTCATGTACATCCAGAAGGGCGGCGTCAGGCTTTCGGTGGTCAATGAATCCGGCAAAGAGGCGGTCGTGGCGATTTTGGGACCCGGCGATTTTTTCGGGGAAGGATGCCTCGCCGGCCAGCCGATTCGAATCGGGACGGCCACCGCCATCGCGGCAACCACCGCGCTCTTAATCGAAAAAAAAGAGATGATCCGCGTGCTGCACGCCGAACACGAATTTGCCGACCGCTTCATCTCCTATATGCTTTCGAGGAACATCCGCATTGAAGAAGACTTGGTCGACCAGCTTTTCAACTCTAGCGAAAAGCGGCTGGCCCGCACCTTGTTGCTCCTCGCGCGCTATGGCAAGGAAGACAAACCCCAGAGAGTGCTTCCCAAAATATCGCAGGAAATGCTGGCCGAGATGGTCGGCACCACCCGCTCCCGCGTGAATTTCTTCATGAACAAATTTAGAAAACTGGGTTTCATCAAGTACAACGGCGGACTGCAGATCAATACCTCGCTTCTCAGCGTTGTCCTGCACGACTGAAGTAATCGCGCTAAACCCTAAAGTTAATTTGGTTGGGGACTCGCTTTATCGTTTACGCCCTAATCCCTAGTGGTATTCTCGCCGGCGGAAGAAAGAGCAGTCAGGGATGGATAGGCCCATGTCGCTCACGCAGAGTCAGATCGAGAAGAAGCTCACCAAGGAAGCTCTCGACGAGTTGCTGCCCCTCTGGTGGGCCGAGCAGGGCGCAGAGAAGCGGCGTGACCTGGCCCTCATGGCCGCTGCAATTCCTTTTCCGCACGGCGCCGCTCTACGGGTTCTCGATTTGTGTTGCGGCCCTGGTGACCTGGGGCGAGCCATTCGAGCGCGCTATCCCAACTCACAGATCGATTGCCTCGATCGCGACGTATTTCTGATCTCAATGTGCATCGGGATGAATCGGCGCAAGGGAGTTCCAGGGCGCCATTTCGTTCGAGACCTGTGGGACACGAACTGGCACGATGGCCTCGAGCCGGAGTACGACGTGATCGCCACCGCCAACGCCCTGCACTGGCTCGATGCGGGGCGCGTCGCTCAAGTGTCTCAAGACGTGTTCCGATTGCTCCGTCCCGCCGGGGTGTTTTTGTTTGCCGAGCCTGCCTGCGCCGAGAAGACCTTCGCTGCCGGGTTCGCCGAGTGGAAGTCGCGGCAGCCGAGCCGTTACACCCGCGAGAATTGGGAACGATTCTGGAGCCGGGCGAACGAAATTCTCGGTTACGATCACACCAAGCTCTTGGGCTCGCGGAATTTGCAGTTGATCGAAGGCATGCCGGTATCAGGCTGGGTTCGGATTCTAAGCGACGCCGGCTTCCAATCGATCGATGTGCTTTTCCGGGATGCCGACGAAGTGATTCTTGCTGCTGCCAAGCCTGGAAGCGGCCTTGGACCACGCGCGTAACTCAAACACGGTTCTCGGCATTGGCGCGAATTGTGAAAGATTTCTCAGGTCGGCACGCAATGAATAGACTCCCCAACGGAAGTTTCACCGGCGCATTCCCGCGGCGGAGACGCAAGCTCGTCCGGCCCCGGAATTGGTTCGCGGAAGGTTTTGGCCATGATTCTTTTTAATCAACTTGTCGCGGCGGGTCTTCTGCTGAGTCTCACACTCGGCCTGCAGTGCGCCGGCATAACCGCGATCATTGAATGGCTAAAGCGCGTTCTGGCCAGGGATCGTCACAAGCATGGGCCCGTTTACGCCGCCACCCTGGTAGCGAAATCGACGGTCGCGATTGTATTTCTGCACGGGCTAGTGATTCTTTTGTGGGCCGGTTTCTACCGCATGCGCTGCTTCCCCTCGTGGGAGCTCGCATTTTACTTCTCCGCCACCAGCTACTCCACCGTGGGGTATGGTGATCTGATTCTCCCGGCCAACTGGCGGCTCTTAGGCCCTCTCGAGGCCATCACCGGCGTGTTGATGTGCGGGATATCGGTCAGCGTTCTGTTCGCTCTCGTCAGCCGTTTGCTCGATCGCGACGCAAAATCCTCGCCGCCGAATTCAACGGAATAAACCCGTGACCAACGTGAATAGCCATGATGGGCTAGGCCAGGAAGAGATGAATTTCAGTAAGTGTTTTGCAATCAGAGAAAAAGTTGGTGGACGTGACAGGGTTCGAACCTGCGACCCCCTGCTTGCAAAGCAGGTGCTCTCCCAGCTGAGCTACACGCCCACGTTTGGAGTGACCTTCATTCTAAAGCATTTCCGCGCGCTTCGAAATCCATTCCTTCGCTTTTCGGTCATCACTGTACCAAAACTGTACCAAAACCCCCGTAAACAGGGGCTGCTGGCGCCTCGTCAATGGTCATTTCATTGGCTCGGCGGTTGATCTGCTGCAATGCCTCGCGTTTCATCGTTAGCTTCATCTGGGAATATTTCTTAAATACGTCCGAGTTCCCTTGCCGAAGCAATTGAACAACCCATTCATCCGCTACGCCTCCGGCACTGAGCCGCGTAGCGCAGGTTGTAAATCTAAAATGCGAGACTCCTACTTTGCGGAGTGCTGCGCACCAAATTCCCTTGGCGGATGTAGTGTTCTCCCGCCGTTTGGTGGCTCGGAAAAAGCCAGTCACCTGGTCCGGCGAGAGAGAGTTGGTTTCGAAATGCATCCACGGCGGTTGCGGTGAGCGGGGCCGCTGACTGTTGGGGGGGGCAGCGCCGGTCGTATACTGCGCAATTCAGCAGGGCTGGGTTAGATTTGTTTTTCGTGGCAGGAATGCAGGACAGACAAGTAGCCATTGCGGCGAGAACTCTCTCTTCCATGAAAAACCACACTCTAGCGTCGGAAACGTCAGTGACCAAGGGTTTTTGGGAGAAAACGAAAAAGCAGTAGGGCCGAAGCTGCCGGGCGCAGAAATTTGCCCGAAGCAGTGCCCAGGAAAGGGAGGGGCAGAAAAAGGAAGCAAACGAGACTCAGCCAGAATTTGGCAGGCGAGGCGACTCGAGGCAATAAACAGCGCGGGCTACTCGCAACGCAAGGCCACCATCGGATCAACGCGCATCGCCCGGCGCGCCGGCACGTAACAAGCAAGCAGCGCGATGGCGAGCAGCAGAATCACCACACAGGAAAACGTGACCGGATCGGTCGCGCTGACGTCATAGAGAAGACCGGCCATCAATCGTGTAAGGGCCGATGCGGCTGCCACGCCGAACATGGCGCCCACTCCCGCCAAACGCATTCCTCGTCTCAGAACAAGCTGCAGAACATTCCTTGGCTGCGCCCCTAGCGCTAGGCGGATGCCGATTTCACGTGTCTGCTGCGTGATCGCATATGCTATGACGTCATAAATTCCAATCGCCGCCAGAAACAGGGCCACTCCAGCAAATACGCCCAAGAGAAGCGTGTTGAACCTGGGTCCGGCAACGGAAGAATGGAGGACTTCCGTCATCATGCTGATGTGCGCCACAGCCAGATCGGGATCGAGCGAATGAATTTCGCCGATGACTGCGGAAGTCAGCGCAAGCGCGGGCTGTCGCCATGGTCGTTTACCGGTCGCCTACCTCGGCGGAATGGAAGCCGGTTGGACGCCAAGTCTGGAAGGTCTGGACGAAGAACTCGCGAGCGCCTGAAGCGTGTAACCTGAGAAACCGGTCCGCCGGCCATGCTTCCCTGGAGTAAAATGGCCTCGAAATATTGAAGCAGGCATCCCATCGAGCCCAAAGGAGTCGCGATGAAAATCGCCGCGTTGATCGCCCGTATTCTTCTCGGACTGATGTTCTTTGTATTCGGGCTGAATGGTTTCTTGCGATTCATTCCCAGCGGCCCGTTGCCTTCGGGAGCGGCGGGCCAGTTCATCACTGCAATGATGGATTCGCACTACGCGCAGGTTGTTTCGGCGCTTCAGCTCGTCGGGGGCGCGCTGCTCTTAATCAATCTCTACGTCCCGCTCGCGCTGGTGATTCTAGGGCCCATAATCGTAAATATTCTTCTCTTTCATCTGCTCATGTTTCGGACTGGACTGCCCATCGCCATCCTCGTCGCAGTTCTGTGGTGCCTTATAGCTATTCGTTACCGCCAGTATTTCTCGGGTATATTTGTGCAGCGCGCGGCATGAATCGGCTTCCCATTCAGTGCGCCGATCGTCAAAGATTGTAAGGAGTAATCCATGAGCAAGGTTCGAGTCCTCGTCGGCACGCGCAAGGGCGCGTTCATCCTCACCTCCGACGGAAAGCGCGACCGCTGGGACGTCAGCGGCCCGCACTTCGCCGGCTGGGAGATGTTTCACCTCAAAGGCTCGCCCGCCGACCCCAATCGGCTGTACGCCTCGCAGACCAGCGGCTGGTTCGGACAAATAATTCAGCGCTCAAATGACGGCGGCAAAACCTGGGAGACGCCCGGAGGGGAAGCGATCCCGGTGCCAGGCGCCATGCCGCCTCCCGCGAGCAACAAATTCGCGTACGACGTTTCTCCCGAGACCGGCAAGCCTCTCACCACGCACCAGTGGTATGACGGCACGCAGCACTCCTGGGAGTTCAAGCGTGTCTGGCATCTCGAGCCGTCGCTCACGGACCCGGACACCGTCTACGCCGGTGTGGAAGACGCCGCATTATTTCGCTCGACGGATGGCGGCAAGTCCTGGCACGAGCTCTCCGGTCTTCGCGGGCATGGCACGGGTCCCGAATGGCAGCCGGGCGCTGGAGGAATGTGCCTGCACACCATCGTTCTCGATCCCAGCAATCCCCAGCGGATGTTCATCGCCATCTCGGCCGCAGGAGCCTTTCGCACCGACGACGGCGGGAAGACTTGGCGGCCAATCAACCGCGGCCTGCGCTCCCCATACATCCCCGACCACGACGCCGAGGTCGGCCACTGCGTCCACCACATCGCCATGCACCCCGCGCGTCCCGGCGTGCTCTTCATGCAGAAGCACTGGGACGTGATGCGCAGCGACAACGCCGGCGACTCCTGGCAGGAAGTCAGCGGCAACCTTCCCACCGACTTCGGATTTGCCATCGACGTTCACGCCCACGAGCCCGAGACCATCTACGTCGTCCCCATCAAGAGCGACTCCGAGCATTTTCCGCTCGAAGGCAAGCTGCGCGTGTACCGCAGCCGCACCGGCGGCAACGAGTGGGAGCCGCTCACCAAAGGCCTCCCCCAAAGCGATTGCTACGTCAACGTGCTGCGCGACGCCATGGCCGTGGACTCGCTCGATTCTTGCGGCGTCTATTTCGGCACCACCGGCGGCCAGGTGT
>Ga0302309_10001578_pt1 | contig 20502 bp, 21 predicted proteins | sample III_Palsa_N1_1_FD_200453 | JGI IMG/M metagenome (GOLD analysis project Ga0302309, IMG submission 200453) | Peat permafrost microbial communities from Stordalen Mire near Abisko, Sweden - III_Palsa_N1_1 | ecosystem: Environmental > Terrestrial > Soil > Palsa > Peat permafrost | place: Sweden... | reverse complement strand
TCGATATATTCCATGATTAAGTAAGTATCTCCATTTTCTTCAAAAAAATCGATGGCACTCGGCAATGGAACTATCCCAATAAGGTTAGTTTGTAATTCAAATTGCCATTTTAACCGATCCTTTATATTTCTGCCAGCATTATCCCATCCCTGATCTCTTTTACCCTGTTTAATAATACACCATTGTATATTCGACCACTTATTCAGGTTCAGTCCTTTATAAACGATACCCTTTACATCATTTTTTAATACCTGAACCTGGAAGTACTTTCTTTTAAGCCACTTTCTGTTTTTAGGGATTTTGCCTTCAGCAATATTTTTAAATGGCCATTCAATGGATTGACTATTGTTTATCGCTTGGTTACTACTATTTAGAGGCAAACCGCAAGTTTCAAAATCAGCAAATAAACATCCGCCTAATTGCCGTAAGAATGGGATAACCGGCCCGTTAAAAGCGGAAGTTGCAGGAACAAGTTGTTTGGCAAGGTCATTCGCTGCTTTCAGGTTATTTGGATAAATGGCAATTATTTTTCCAACATGGGAATATCCTAAGCCCCCGTCTAAAATTAACGTATGAATGGCGCTATTTTGAGGAATTAGAAATATGGTTTTTGATTCTATTAAAAGAGGCAATATGATGTTCATTAAACCTGCCATCTGTTGTTTAACTACCGAAATGTATATTACCCAGCATTGTTCAGGATAATTCAATCCAATAATTAAGTACGGGCCACTTTTTTGATAATCAACTGAAAAGTAATCAAGCAGATCCTCATAATTAAGAACAAGGTCGCTTTCCGGATCATTATCAATCAGGTTAGGATTCTCAGGTACTTTTTTTAGAATGGCAGATGCTTCCATAATATTGCTTTAACAACAGGATAAAGCTATGGCCATAATTGTCAGAATTAATTGAAGTAGCATATAAAAAATCCTATTTAGTTCACCAAATTATCTATTGTAAAATAATAGGATTGGTTAGGTAGATTAACAACCTGCGGGAATAAAATCTATACATTTGCCGGATTAAAATATGGCTGGATTAGGCTCAGATAGCGTTTTATTTAAAAAAAATCTGGAAAGCAGTAAAGAGTAAAGCTACAACTATGGAAGTAAACAATAGTTAATGTACCACATATTAAAAACTAAGTGGAATAACTAAATCAATGAAGTAAAACTGAAGTTTGGTTGTGGTACATTAATAAGGCAAACCTTTGTAAAGGTGGCTAAAAGTTTCTTTTGTAACATTTAAGTAGGATGCAATTATAAAATGAGCTATCCTTTTTAAAAGATATTTTTCATTTTTCATAAAAAGATCATATCTGTCTTTTGCCTTTGCTGTCCTTAACAATTTCTCCCTGTACTGACCTTCCGAAATCTTTTCCATTGTCAGCAAAACGATAAGTTCCATCACATCTGGAAAAGCATCCGCCACGTTTTTTAGATTTTTAAAAGGCAATGCAATAAGGGTAGCTTTTGTTACTGCGTTAATATATTCTTCGCTTGGCTGCTGATTAAAAAGCCCTTGCGGTATAACGATATCACCCTCCTGTTTGAACCATGTGGATATTTTTTCTTCCGGCCCTTCTATCGCGCCCCTTATTATTCCGCTTTGTATATAATAGATAGAACTTGAATAGTTTCCGGGTGAAACAAAAGTTTCTTGAGCACCGTAATGGTTCAGCCTTATTCCTTCCATCAATGCATTTGATAGTTTAACAGGAATGGCCTTAGTGCGGTTTAGGCGGTGAACAAATGCATCAGAATCGATCATGAAAACTCTGTTTTTATAACAAATAACAGGAATCTAACCGCAAAGGTCAAGTGGCTACAGGTGGCATCAAAAATGCCATCCTTGCTCTAAACGCAGATTTTTATCAAATTTTCCTAATAAGCAAAACAATTTTCCCCAAGGAGGGAATTTTATCATTATTTTTGGCACTCCTTTTTAGAATATTCTTTTGATTTAAAACTACCTAATAATTACATCCGCTTACTCGTGAAAGAAAGATTATGGCTGCTGCACTAACTAAATTAAAAGGATTTATTCAGACCTATACCAGTATAAGCTTCGGAACTATTTCAGAAGCTGAAATGGATGAATTAAAAAGCTTTGTAACCCAAGCTTTGACCACACTTCGTTGGGAGATCGAGGATGAACTGAATAATATAAAAGATGAATCTGAAAAAGGATTGTATATTCTTTCCCTGCAATCACAGTTAACTTATCTCGCTGATGGCATCACAGGTTTTGAACGCGATGAAAATAATGTACTTATTATTTCCGGGCTATTAGACTGGGCACTATACAGCATTTATGATTTGTTGGAGCATATCCGTAATTATTTCGTTACCTACTTCGATTTTGATGCGGAATTACCGGTACGCTTTTTCGAGCAGCATAGATCCTTATATCCCCTTTTTAAAAATGACTTAAATGAACGGTTGCTGCTTTATAAGGTCGATCCGGAATTATCAGCTTTGATTTTGAGTTTCAGCCAGGCGACAGGTATGTCAGAGCGTTTTAAAATAAGAACCTGGCGGCATTGGGATTATCTCGTAAAAACAGTTCGTGTCATTTCTCAGTTTCTGGAAAATCCACCGATGGAAGATATAGACCTTGAACTATTGAAATTGTTGATCTGCAAAGAATTTAACAGTATTCAGGTATATGCCTATTTTCTAAAATACATAGAACGAACAACGTTAAGTGATGCTGAATTTCATGAGCAGCAACAGGAGTTAATTTACCTGTTGAAAACATTTCAGCAGGTCAGAGTTGAAGCCCAACATTTATACGATCCCAAGGTTCAATCGCTTAAAACATCAGTTATCGAAAGCATTGAGGCTGAATTAGCCTATTTGGAACAGAAAGAAAAACTATATACACAAAACTTTAAAAGTTCCGGGCCAGATGAACCCTCAAAATTTTATTTTGATGTAGCGGTTACACTGGCCGAACTGATGTTCTTTTTTCGGATATTGCTGGAGGTCGCATTTATTCAAATAAAATTTAAATCTTATCTATATGAATTTGTAAATAATCATATTAAAACGCAGCGGGCAGAAAACATTTCAAAAAAGAGCCAACGTAATCATTTTAGTAATAAGCCTTTTCCTGACCGCATTGTTCAAAGCATAAGAAACTGGTTGCAGAAAATGATCAGCCACATTGATGACCATTATAAATTATAAAATTTATTTATTCAGTTCCTGATTGGCTTTCCATTAAGGCAAGGAGATTTTGAGTATCCAGGAACCGGATTAGTTCGTTAAATTTAATATAATCAAATTCTTTCATCCCCCTTAATCCAACCCATCCCTTAGCAATCACTTCCTTAAGGATATTGAATCCCTGTTGTTTTAGATACAATTTGCAATCATCACTTATGGCTATTGCATTAATTGGCTGCTCAATAATTTGTTTTGTATTTTCCTCCATAAAAAATTAGCGTGGGACACCAGTCATACTGTTACAGGAGGTACCGCTAAGAACCAACACACAGGGTAAACCAATGCCCACGCATAACGTGGACGATCAGTCTATTACCCCCTTGTGTTAATTTTGAATTTAGCGGATTCCCTGTAACAAGGTCAATAGTATCGTATTTATATTTTAATTTTCTGTCTCTATTTCATAGTTCAAAGTTAATCATCCTTAAACAAAAGCAATTTATTGAAAAAAATAAAAAATATTAACGAAAAGGGTTGCAACTAAATTCAAGGATTATACGCTAAAATTCTTAAATAAACTCTGTGTGTTACACAATTAAGTGCCATGTTAGCCACTTTACAATAAATCATTAGAATACCAAATTGCGCCCGTAATTAATCAATGGTATTTATAAAACAATTAAAAGTTATGATAAACGACTATGGAAATGCACGATTTGTGCAGCTTGAAGAAGACTTGGAGTTATTTAACGAAATAGGAATATCTCCAATTGAAAAATTGACGGGCATAATTAAAAGCATAAACCGGGGGATTGCGGACTTAAAAACAGAGTTGACTAAACATCCTTTTAACGACAATGCTGAGGAAATCACCTTTTTTAAAAAGATTAAACCCCGCTTTGTTGCAGCCAAAATATTTGAACTGGAGCGCTACAATCTTGAGCAGCGCGTTCCGGCGGGTACGTCCGATATGTTGGTGGCCTTTTTTGCCAGCGAATTGAAAATCATCCGGCGTTTTTTTAATCGCTATGCCTTCCAATACCAGTATTACCGCGCCGGTTTGACCGAACTGGATGAATTGTATTTTATCCGTGGTGCAGAAGTCCCTGCTGTACTGATCCCGGAACTCAGCCAACCAGATCTTGATTTTTCGACCTGTGGCGACTATTTGTTTGCCAAATTCAAAGCCTTTGAACAATTACAGGCATATATCGCGGAAAGGATAGCAAAACTGACGGCTATACAGGGACAACCGGGCCGATTAACCAAACCCTTCCGCTGGACAGGTGAGATTGTCAACCTGATAGAACTGGGCCACGCGGTTTATCTTAACGGTCAGATAAATAACGGTAAGCTGGGCATCGTGGAATTTTTCGAGGGGCTTGGCGAATTTTTCGGCGTGAACCTGGGCATACCCAAAAAAGGGTTTGACGATTTGAAGAAACGGAAAAGATTGAGTAAAACACATTTCACCGACAAAATGCGGGATGCCCTCGTCCGGAAAATGGATGACGAAGACGCGCTGGACAGGAACCGGATTTCACAGAAAAAAGCGGGTTTTTAATATCATAAAGACTGTTTCAAGGACTATTTATCCCATGTGGGACGGGAAGATTTGCTATCTCCCAACCTTTGCTTTTGTAATCCTGTCGCAATGGAGCGGCAGGACAAAAGCAAAATATTATGTTACATTTTTTCACCTGGCAACAATTTTTGATTGCCGCACTCATCTTTACCATTGGCTGGTATGGGGTGATTTTTTTCTTTTTTTTCAAAGGCAAAATCAACAACGCTTTACCCGGCAGGTCAAAATCCAAACAACCTGAAAGACTTAAACGGGAATGGGAGGAAGATCTTGAGGACGACCCGGACGACGAAAGCCTGATCGGAAAGCAGTCATTACCTGATGGGGTAAGTGAAGTAGAGATGCACATGCTCGGTTTCGCGCCCAAAGTCCAAAAGGAAGCGGAACACGATGAAGATGAATACCGCGACATGGAATTAGGCATCGTACCTGATGTCCTGGAAGAATTAAAAACAATTTTTCACATCCTCGAAAAAGAGAATGGCAAAGCGGAAGATTTTATATCCCTGTTTAGCCTGGTTAAAGCCAAATACCCGAAGATCAGAAATACCCCAAACGAGGAAGCTATTAACGAGTACATCCGCGAAAATCTGCCTTTTGAAATTTCAGACGAGGAACTCGACAGTCTTTGGGTGTAAACAGATCCTCATTGAATCAGTGTAATCATTCTTCAATCAGTACAATCAAAAACTTCATTATGAAAACCCAGCAAGGGCTCTTCATTACCAAAATATATATATATAACAATGAAAAATCAATTCATCAGTCCTAAAAAATTATTATTCGCCAAGTTCCTACTGGCACTTTTTATAGCCAACGCCTATTTCATGTTAGTCAATGCGGCAAACGCATGGGCACAGGATGGCTCGGCGGGTATAACACAGGCTACCACAATGGTCAAGGGTTATTTTGATGCAGGCTGCAATCTGATGTACGCCATCGGTGCCATCCTGGGCATTGTCGGTGCCATTAAAGTATTTAGAAAATGGAACGAGGGCGAACCTGATACCAATAAGGTAGCTGCCGCCTGGTTCGGCTCCTGTATTTTCTTAGTGGTGGTTGCCACCGTAATCAAAAGCTTTTTCGGGTTATGAGCAGTGTTTATCAGGTTAATAAAGGCATTAATAAGGCTATTGAGTTTAAGGGTGCGCCCATAAGGTTGTAAAGCAAATGTACCTATGGCAAGGTACCAGGCAAGTGTTCAATAGCCTGTCATCAATCGGCTTATCTGAAAAGGAAACTGGACAGGGAGTGTAGCATGCCGATAAACTTACAAGTCAATCAGCTATTAAGATTGCGGCTGAGTAAGGAGATGAAATACAGATATGAGGATAAAATCCATACTGATTGAAAGATAGCCAGAGCGGGTCATCTCGAGCCTGTGACGTAAGATAGCTAAACTCGTCACATTGTAACACTTTCTCTTCGGCCTTTGAGGAGAGATTGCAGAACAGGTTACAACGCAACTACGGTAAGTAGTAAATGGTGGAAGTCTTATCCGACAATCTGTTAAGCCACAGTTGCTTTACAGCTAAATGGGGATTACCTAAATCGGGACGCCGCTGGCGCGGCTATGGGGATTGCCCCTGAAAACCCGACATGGTAACGGAGCTTTCGTAGTAGTCCGAGCAAGGGAAAGCCTTGTACATGGCGAAGGGAAGCAGCTAATGTTTTTAATACGATTAACGGAAAATGTGAGAGACATTATGAGAAATCCAGCAGTAGTATTAAACAATCTAACCAAGCAAAGCATGAAACCTGATTACAGGTATGAAAGGCTTTATCGTGTTCTTCTCAATGAGGAAATGTTCTATGTAGCCTACCAGCAGTTGTATGCGAAGGAAGGTAACATGACACCGGGAACAGATGGTCAGACTATTGACGAGATGAGCCTGAAACGCATTGAGAAATTAATTGGTAGCCTCAGAGATGAAAGCTATCAGCCCCAACCGGCAAGGAGGGTGTACATACCAAAAAAGGACGGAAAAAAACGGCCTTTAGGAATACCCTCATTTAACGACAAATTAGTTCAACAGACAGTGAAAATGATTTTGGAATCTATTTATGAAGCAAATTTTGAGCCTACATCTCATGGGTTCCGGCCTCATCGTAGCTGTCACACTGCACTAATTCAAGTTAACAGGAATTATTCAGGTGTTAAATGGTTCGTTGAAGGCGACATCAAAGGCTTCTTTGATAACATCAACCACGATGTTCTTATTGGAATGCTAAGAGAACGCATAGAAGATGAACGGTTCATCAGACTGATCCTGAATGCCGGATATATTGAAGATTGGGTATTTCACAAAACTTACAGCGGTACACCGCAAGGTGGTATCATTAGTCCGATTATGGCCAACATCTATCTGGACAAACTGGATAAGTTCATGAAGGAATACGCTGAAAAATTCGATAAGGGTGCAAAGAGAACCGATAATCCTGATTACTTCAGATTGAGCAGGAAGATTGCCAAGCTAAACTACAAACTTGAACAAGTTGAAGAGTCTCAACGGACGTTGAGGCGAGAGAAAGTAAAGGAAATCCTTAAAGAACGTAGCCAATTATCCGCAGGTAAGGATATAGATGATACGTTCCGTAGGTTAAAGTACATCAGGTACGCAGACGACTTCTTAATTGGAGTGATTGGTAGTAAAGAGGATTGCCAGTTTATAAAAAAAGACATCAGCGACTTTCTAAGTGAAAAGCTGAAACTGGAATTATCCGATGAGAAAACATTAATCACCCATGCCAGTGACCGTGCTAAATTCCTGGGATACGAAATCTACGTGCGTAAATCCACAACGGATACCAAAAGGAATGTATTAGGCAACCTATGTCGAAGTTATAACGGAAGGGTCGTTTTATGTCTGCCTACAGACACAATGAGGAAGAAACTGGATGACTATGAAGTGTTACGGTTTACCAAACACAACAATGTAGAACGGTGGAGGCCTCAGAGTAGAATTAAGCTGATTAATAACGACGATCTGGAAATACTGGAAACGTACAATGCCGAAATCAGAGGGTTTTACAATTACTTTTCAATTGCTTTCAACGCTGCTGCTGTTCACGACTTTAGTCACATTATGCAGTATAGCATGTATAAGACTTTTGCAAAAAAGTACCGTACAACCGTGCGAAAAATCATTGCGAAATACCGCATAAACAAAGACTTCGCAGTGCGCTTTGTGAACAAAAAAGGTGAACAGAAGACCAGAGTATTCTATAACGGCGGGTTCAAGAGAAAGAGAGTAGCCAACGTGAGTGTAAACGACATGATGCCAAGCAGCATTTACAACACTACAGGCACGAGCCTTATTGATAGGCTCAAAGCCCAACAGTGCGAGTTATGCGGCAATCAGGAAACTTTAGAAATGCACCATCTGCGCAGGTTGAAAGACCTAAAAGGCAAAGAGCCTTGGAAGCTGCACATGATTGCAAGAAAAAGGAAAACGATGGCGGTCTGTAAACCATGTCATACCAAGATTCACAATGGAGGTTAGATTGATAACATTGGTGGAGAGCCGTATACGTGGGAACATGTACGTACGGTTCGGAGGAGGATTCTTAGAAACCTACTATAGCAATATAGTAAGGCGCTGGGTTTCTATCCTACGGGTCAAAGCCCAGTACATCGGCTATTTAGCCGGAGGTTTAGTCGCCTTATTGTTGCTTTTTGCAATTCTATACATCTGCGGTGTCAATACCTGGGTCTGCCTCATCCTGATCGGCGGCGCAGGTACCGGCCTAATAACGACGGTTTTTCGTCTAAGCCACAAATACGGTCAACACGGGCTCCTCAAACGGAACGCGAGACGCAGCCTGCCAGATTACTTAAAGTTCAGGTCAAGAAAAACATTTATTCATTTAACGAAACATGCTCATGGTAAATATTGAAGACATATTGCCGGTTTATAAGGTTGAAAATAACTGTATTTTGTCAAGACAAGGCGATATAACCATTGCCTACAAACTGGAGCTGCCGGACATTTTCACCCTGTCCGGCCAGGAATACGAATCTTTACACCATGCGTGGCTTAAAGCGATAAAAATACTGCCCCAACATAGCATCGTCCACAAGCAGGACATTTTCGTCCGGGCAGGTTATCATAGCAAACAGGAAAAATTGGCCAGCTTCTTAGCAGAAGCCAGCGAACACTATTTCAAGGGCCGTCCTTACCTGGAGCATAGCTGCTATATCCTACTCACCAAGCAGCCCGGTAACCGGAAAGCAGCCAGCAGCGGATATTCCGGCCTGATGCGCAAATCACCGGTACCCGCACAGGTGCTAAACGAGCGAATGTTTCGCGACTTTATGGAAAAGGCCGGGGCTTTCGAGCGCATCTTAACCGATAGCGGATTTGTAACAATGAAGCGTTTAACCGATGAGGAACTTGCCGGAACAAAAAACAAGGCCGGTATCATTGAGCAATACTGTTTTTTGCAAGGTGAAAACGAAAGGCCGGTTATCAAAGACGTTCATTTAAAAGACGAGATCAGGATTGGCGATAACCATTGCCAATTGTTCACCTTATCCGATGTGGAAGACTTACCGTCGCTTTGCGGAAGCCGGGTTAATTATGACCGTTACAGCACGGATAAAACCAAATTTAGTGTGGGATTTGCTTCGCCATTAGGGCTGCTGTTAGACTGTAACCATATTTTCAACCAGTTCATTTTCATCGGAGATGCACAAAAAACACTAAAAGGGCTGGAAAAGAAAAGACTACGTTTACAATCCTTATCTGCATATAGCAGAGAAAATGCTATTGCAAGGGATGCTACTTCGGACTTCCTGAACGAAGCAATAGCCGAACAAAGGCTGCCCGTCAAAGCGCATTTCAATGTGATGACCTGGACAACTCATCCCGACCAAGTACAGGAGATCAGGAATAAGGTAGGTTCCGCTATGGCGCAAATGGATGCTTCCGGCAAACAGGAAACTGACGGTGCACCGCAGATCTGGTGGGCAGGCTTGCCCGGTAATGCTGCCGACTTCCCGATGAACGACACGTTTGATACTTTCTTAGAACAAGCGACCTGTTTCCTGAACCTCGAAAGTAATTACCGCACGTCGCAAAGCGGTTTTGGTATTCGGTTGGGCGACAGGCTTTCCGGCAGGCCGGTCAGAGCGGACATATCCGACGAGCCGATGAAAAAAGGTTTTATCACTAATAGAAACAAGATGATCTTAGGTCCATCAGGTTCCGGTAAGTCTTTCTTCACTAACCACATGGTCAATTCCTACTATGAACAAGGTTCGCATATCGTATTGGTGGATGTGGGCCATAGCTATAAAGGGCTTTGCGACCTGGTAGGCGGCTATTACTTCACTTACGAGGAAAACAACCCGATCAAATTCAATCCTTTCTATATCGGTAAAGGCGAGGTGCTGGACATTGAGAAAAAAGAAAGCCTGAAAACGCTGTTATTGGCCTTATGGAAAAAGGAGAACGAGAATTTCGCCCGTTCAGAATATGTAGCCATATCCAATGCCATCACGCTCTATTACCAGCATTTAGCCAGGCATCCGAATATATTTCCGGGCTTTAATTCTTTCTATGACTTTCTAATGAAAGAATATTTGCAGGTACTGGAAAACGGCAAGGTAAAAGAAAAGGATTTCGACATCGCAAATTTTCTCTATGTACTAAACCCTTATTACAAAGGCGGTGAATTTGACTACCTGCTGAATGCTACGGCAAACCTTGATCTGCTGAATGAACGCTTTATAGTCTTTGAACTGGACAATATCAAGTCGCATGAAATTTTGTTCCCGGTGGTTACGATCATCATCATGGAGGTTTTCATTTCCAAGATGCGAAAGCTGCCTAAAAGCGTTCGGAAAGTGATTTTAATAGAGGAAGCGTGGAAAGCAATCGCTAAGGACGGTATGGCCGAGTACATCAAATACCTCTTCAAAACGGTTAGAAAGTTCTTTGGCGAGGCTATCGTAGTAACACAGGAAGTCGAGGATATCTTAAGCAGCCCGATCATCAAGCAGGCTATCGTCAATAACAGCGACTGTAAAATTCTGCTTGACCAAAGTAAATACCAAAACAAGTTTGACGATGTGCAGGAACTATTGGGCCTCACCGAAAAGGAAAAGGCGCTTATTCTATCCATGAACAAGGCCAATGACCCGGCTTACAAATACAAGGAAGTATTCATCAGCCTGGGCGGGCAAAGTTCCAAAGTGTACCGCACGGAAGTATCGCCATCTGAATATTATGCCTATACCACCGAAGCATCGGAAAAAGCTAAAGTACTTGAATATGCCGAACAGTATGGAAGCATGGAAAAAGGTATCGCGGCAATAGTTCAAAACAGTAAATAAAAATTAACAACATGAAAAATTACATTTTTTTAATGGCGCTGGCGATTTTAGGATTAACCGCCTGCCACAGCGAAAGCAGCGGCAACATCAAGGATTTTATTCCCGGTACTTATGTGAACCAGGCCCGGAGCGATTACAGTATCGCCAATGATACACTCATCATCGAGCCGGGCAAGAACACGGAAAATATTTTCCTGATTACCCGCAAGACCGGATACAGGCGCATTACCGACGGCAAGCTTCAGCCTTTACAGCACCAGGTTAAACACTGGTCTGGCGAATGGGATGAGCAGAAACAAATCTTACAGATCATGCAAACCGGGAGCTTCCTGTTATTCCAGCCGGATAAGGATAGTCTGCTAAATGGCAGCAGCGAGTATTGGAAGCTGTAAAGCCAGCAATTAACCTAATTATTTAATCATTAAAAATATACCCCTTTTCGGGGGGTAAGGGGGCTTTATATGAAAAACTCCGAAGAAAAAACAGATAACGATATGAACGCAATTAAAAAGTATATGGTTATCCTGCCTATTTCAGCAATAACCGTGTTTGTATCTATACCAAAGGGTGCAGATGCACAAGCAGTTGTCGGATCGGTCATTTCTTCGACCGTTGGCCGGGTGATCCGTGCCATCGATCTGAAAGTGCAGAGTATGCAGAACCAAACCATATGGCTGCAAAACGCGCAGAAAACGCTGGAGAACCAACTCTCCAAACTAAAACTGACGGAAATCTCCTCTTGGTCATCCAAGCAAAAAGACCTGTTCAGTGAGTACTATCAGGAACTTTGGAACATTAAATCGGCCATCGCTTATTATTCAAAGATCAGCGAGCTGACTGAAAAACAGGTTGCTTTAGTTAATTCCTACAACCAGGCGTGGAACCTGCTCAAAGCAGACAAACATTTTACCGCAACTGAACTGACCTATATGACCCAAGTATATTCCGGGATTTTGCAGGCCAGCGTAAAAGACCTTGATCAGATCTTGTTGGTGATCAACGCCAACAAAACGCAAATGCCCGATGCCAAACGGATGGATATTGTCAACAAGGCGGCAGACCACATGGATACTAATTACAACGACCTGCAGCAATTCAATACGGAGAATGAAATGCTCAGCCTGCAACGGGCGAATGACAATAACGAGGTGCTTACTTTAAAACAATACTATGGTATTCAATAAGTTAATCAAAAGTTTCCCTTTCAGGGGTTTAGGAGGGCTTCTGCTGTTATTGCTCAATACGGCTATTGTTCAGGCACAAACCTTTGACGACTGGTTTAAACAGGGAAAAACACTGATCAAAAACATGACTGCACAAATCGCCGCGTTAAACGCCTGCGAAACAGGTATCCGGCAAGGTTATAATATCGCAAAAAACGAATGGGGCACTATTGGGAATTTTAAGAACGGCGAATTTATGCTGCATCAGTCTTACTACAGTTCCTTGTCGGCAGTTAAACCGCTGGTTAAAAACAGCACCGATCTAACCACTATCCAGGCAGAACAGCAAAGCATTATCAGCCAGTTCGACGCGATAAACAATTTGGCTGGTTTGACCGCTCAGGAACAAACATATATCCAAAGTGTACAGCAAAATGTGATAACACAATGCACTAAAGACCTTAGTGATCTGCAAATGGTGTTAACACCGGGACAATTAGTTATGTCGGACGATGAGCGCATCAAACGCATTAATAAACTAACGGCTGCTATTAAGGATAAATATGTATTTACCTGCTCTTTCACAAACCAGGTCCGGCTGTTGACCCAGCAACGCAGCGAAGAAACCCAAAATATCAACACTTTAAATCAACTGTATGGAACAGATAATTAAGTTAAGGGATAAAAAGCGAAAGCTGAACGGCTTGTTTAGCTTATTCAGTTTGGCATTGGTGTTACTGCTAAGTGGAATAACCGTTAATGCAAATGCACAGGCTTCGACCGCACAGGATGTTCAGCAACTGGTTTTAGATCTTGAAAAACTGACCCAGTTTAAGGCGATCCTTTCCGATATGCAAACCGGCTATACCATCCTTACACAGGGTTACGGAGAGGTTAAGGATATTTCAGAGGGAAACTTCAATCTGCATTCCGCTTTTTTAAACAGCCTGATGGCCATAAGCCCGGAAGTGCGGAAATATGGGAGGATCGCTGATATAATCGCCAACCAGGCCAGTATTGTTTCCGAGTATAAGGAAGCCTGGCAGCAGGCTAACGCCAGCGGTCATTTCAATGCCCAGGAACTGGTATATATGAACAGCGTATTTAGCGGATTGCTTACACAAAGCATCAACAACCTGACCAATTTAACCAATATTATTACCGCCGGAACCTTGCGTATGAGTGATGCCGAACGCTTGCAGGCCATCGACCATATTTATTCTGATACGCAAAACAAGCTGGTTTTCCTGCGGCACTTTGACAGCGAGGTAGCCATCCTTTCGCTTCAGCGGCAAAAGGCGCAGAATGATATACAGACACTCAAAAACCTATATTAAAATGAAACGAAAAATCATATACAGTAGCGCGGGCCTGCTTGTCCTGTTGTTCCTGCCGCACCTGTCCAAAGCGGACGGACTGTCGAGCGACTTACAGGGAATGCAGCCGGTACTTGACAACGTGTACAATCAAATGCTGCCCCTTTGCAGCCAACTGATCGGCGCAGCACAGGGCATAGCTGGATTTGCGGCCTTGTGGTATATCTCTTCGCGGGTGTGGCGGCAGATTGCCAGCGCTGAGCCTATCGACTTTTATCCTTTGCTCCGGCCTTTCGCATTGGGTATTGCTATACTTTTGTTCCCGGCAGTGATCAGCCTGATGAATGGTGTGTTACAGCCGGTAGTAAGCGCAACCGGTACAATGGTGCAAAATTCCAATACCGCCATATCGCAGCTATTGCAGCAAAAGGAAGCTGCCGAATCGCAAACATCAGCCTACCAAATGTATGTAGGTGATAACGGGAACGGCGACGAAGATAAATGGTACAAATACTCACACCCTGACGACCCTAATGGTAATGGCAATAGCGGGTTATCCGGTATTGGCAGCGATATTCAGTTCTGGATGGCCAAGCAGCAATACAACTTCAGTAACAGCATCCGCAAGTGGATGTCAGAGGTGCTGGAAGTAGTTTATTCAGCAGCTTCGCTTTGTATCAACACGATACGAACCTTTTTCCTGATTGTCCTGGCGATACTGGGGCCGCTTGTTTTCGGGCTGTCCGTCTTTGACGGTTTTCAGCATAGCTTGCAGCAATGGCTGGCCCGCTATGTCAACATATTTTTATGGTTGCCCATCGCCAATATCTTCGGTAGCATCATCGGGCAGGTGCAACAAAATATGCTCAAACTCGATATTGCGCAGATACAAAGTCAGGGAAATACTTTTTTTAATTCCACCGACAGTGCTTACATCATTTTTCTGCTTATCGGAATCGTCGGCTACTTTTCTGTACCCACCGTAGCAAATTTTATTGTACATGCGCATGGCGGTAATGGGATGCTGCAAAGAATAAACAGCGTAACAGCAACTACGATAAGTACAGCCTCATCGGCTGCCGCATCCATAGGACAACGTGGAGAACAGGCCAGAAGTAACGTTCTCAATGCGCCTTCCGACTTTATGAAAGGCTATAACAGTGCAGGTACGGGTGGTAGCAATAACCATCAGAAAGACCGGCTATCCGGTAAACAAACCCCTAATGCTTAATGGGCAATTATGAATCAGTGTAATCACACATTAATCGGAGAATTAAAAATGTTTCAACAACTCAAAAATATAGACACGGTTGCCAGACTTCAAAGGATGTTCAATATCGTACTGATGGTAGTGAACGGAATCGTATTGTGCTTTGGAATCTATAAAAGTTACGAGTTCGCAGACCGCGCGCAGAACCGGGTGCATATCCTGTATAACGGCAAAGTATTGGCCGCCATTGCAACTGACCGTAAAGCTAACCTACCTGTAGAGCTTCGTGATCATATCAAGACTTTTCATGAGGATTTCTTTAACCTGGTGCCGGATGATAAACAAATACAAGCTACGATCACCCAGGCTTTGTATTTGGCAGATGGCAGCGCCAAAACCGCTTATGATAATTTAAAAGAGGCGGGTTATTACAACAACCTGGTTTCCGGCAATATCAGCCAGCAAATACAGGTTGACAGCATCCGGCTTGATTTGAACCAGGAACCTTATGGCTTTACCTGCTTTGCCACTGAAAAGTTGGTCAGGGCAAGCAGTACAGTTACCCGTAAGCTCGTCACCCAGGGAGAGATCAGGGATTTGAAAACAGAAACGGATAATAACCCGCATGGCTTTTTGATACAGGGATGGGAAATACTGGAAAACAATGACGTACCTCAAAACAAATAATATGCGGCTATTCAAGAGAAAACAAACGGTTACCCGACAAAACCGGGTAACCGGATATCTGGGGCAGGTAATCAGCCATAGGCAAAGGCAGGTCGCCGACCACCTGAACCGGAAAACGCAGTACTGGAACCGGTCATCTAAGCTGATACTTCTTCTGCTGATTTTCCTGCTTTTCGGAGGGGCCAGCCTTTGGCTGCTTATCCGGGCGATTTATTAAACGATTATCAAACCATTTTAAGATTAAAGAATATGAAAGAACAAACTGAAGAACAACAGGCCCGGTTGCGCAAGTTTTTACTGGTGCTTCCTGTTATCATCCTGTTTTGCGCTGCACTGATATTTGTCGCATTAGGCGGCGGCAAAGGCCAGCCCGATAGCCATGAAGCAAGAATCAAGGGCATCAATACCGAACTGCCGGAAGCAAAGTTTGGCAAAGAACAACCGCAAGACAAATGGAGCTTGTACGACCAGGCAGCGCGCGACTCGGCACGATCAAGGAATAATGCCGCCAACCCTTTATTTTCCCTGGACAAACCTGACAGCAATGCTAAACATCCGGGTTATGGTACTTCCGCTGATGCCAACGCAGCGAAGATCAATCAAAAACTGGCACAAATCGGCCGGGAGATCGACAAACCCGAACCTGCTTTTAAGCCTGTTCCGGAAAATACTTATGCGCAAAATAGTCCGGAAACTGATAAGCTGGAAAAATTACTCAAATCTATCAACAGCAAAAATGCCGATGACCCGGAAATGAAGCAGTTGAACAGTATGCTGGATAAGATCGTAGCTATCCAAAACCCCGGATTGGTACAACAAAAAGTTAAAACCGAACAACCAGTCAAGCCGGATAGTGCCTTTAAAGCGATACCGGCAGTGATCGAGGGCAATCAAAAAGTAGCGCAGGGCGGCGTTGTCAAATTACGGCTGCTTGACACCATTGTACTTAAAAATGTAACTATACCAAAAGGCCAGCTATTATTTGGTTCCTGTAACATCACCAACCAGCGTTTGCTATTGGATATCAAAAATATCCGCTTAGGAAATGCCATTGTTCCTGTTGATCTGTCTGTATTTTCCCTTGATGGGTTGTTAGGTATTAATGCGCCGGAAGCAGAATTAGGTGAAGCTGCGGGGGACGGTATAGGAAACGGCGTGCAAAGTATGCAGTTTTTGGGAATGGACGAATCATTGGGTGTACAGGCGGCTGGTGCCGGGATTGATGCCGCCAAAGGTTTGCTGAATAAAAAAGTTAAACGCATCAAGGTTAAATTAAAAAACGGGCAACGTATTTTATTGCGGAATAACCAACTTAAAAACCATTAAGATGGAAAGGAACGTTAACCGGGCCGAACAGCTCTACAGGAATTGGGAGGATCAGCAAAAACAATTGGAAAGTCTTATTGGTAGTAACAGCCGGGTAATCCAACAGCAGAAATATGATTATCTGCGGCGGGGCCTTTACCGCTTATCCATGAGCCCATCAGAGCATGAAAAATTATTGCTGGAAGTCATCCGCTCGGTTAATGGTAAGCTGCAAAAGCAGCTTTATCCAAACCCGGTAGTCCGTTTGCTTTATAGGATTAAAGGCGCTTTCTATGATAAACCCGCCCACTTACGGGAGTTTGTCAAACAACGCGAAGAAAACCTGGAACAACTGAAAGGACAGCTTAAAGCAATGGGTTTTGCATCTTTTAGTGGAAAGCTGGAAAAGTACCTGGATTATGAAACGGCTAAGGTCACCATTGAAATGACAAGTCAGTTAACGGATAAAGGGAGGCTGGACATAGTGCTTAACATGGAACGGGATAAATCCGGCCAATACCGTTTTCAAAATTACGATGCTACACTTCTAAATAATGGAGAAACCCGTACTCATTCCTTTCAAGCGGATAGCCGGATCACGGCCATAGAAGCGGCTAACCTTTTGGATGGCAGATCGGTCAAAAAAAACTTTGAAACGGCAGACGGAAGCATGACCCAAAAGTGGGTACAACTGGACATGCAGCATAAAGACCAAAGTGGCAACCAGAAGTTATCGGAGTTTCATGAAAATTATGGCTATAACTTAAAAAATGAGTTGCTGGCAAACAGCATCCTTTTAGGAACAGCGGGCCTTGCCAAAGATAAAGTGATCCAAAGCCTCGAACAGGGTAACATGGTTTCATTTAAGCCGCATCAGCAGGGAACTTTTTACCTGCAAGCCAATCCTGCCGGACGGGAAGTAAGCTTTTATAATAACGAAATGAAACCACTTAACATCCAGCAACTTCAGGAAATCAACCGGCAGCAGCAGATCAAACCCTTGCACAACGAGGTCAGCCTTATTAAAACAAACGAACAACAGGAAGAAAAACAATCAATGGGTATCAGGTAACCGGATTATTAAACAGGATAAATAAAATTGATATGAACCTGGAAACAAAGTATGCATCTGAGATCATTCGTATGCTTGAAATTGAGCGGGACAACGGTTCGGAGTATGCGGTGGTTGAGATGCATCCAATGGATATGGCTTTGCAGCCGCATCAAATAAGTTTCTATGCAACGCTGAATGAAGCCTTAGACGCAAAAACCGACTATAGCTATCTTCCTGGGATTGACGAATCCACTGTTTACTATAGACCTGTCGAAAAAATGCTGGGAGAACTCAAACAGGCAAATTCTATAAGTGACTTAACGCCACTCATCCGCACGGAGGTGGCCAGTGATAATTATTTAAACAGCAAAAAAATGAATTTAAACAATCTGCAAGATCTCAAAAAAGAGGTCAATGAATTAGGCTTTAGTGCTAAAGTAGCTGATGAGCTTGAAAAAAACATGAAGCCACTGCCACAGCACTTCGTCATTAAAGATCAGCTGCCAGGCGATAGAGGGCAGGTCGATCTGACCCTTCATTTTCACAAATCAGGCGTTTCAGACACATTCAGTTTTGGCAAATATGAAGCAACAGCAGGAAAAGTGCCGCCTTCGCCTGAAAATCAATCCTATATGGTGCTGACAGAAAATAAGGACAATAAGGAAAAGCCATTAGTTAAAACATTTGAAAGCCCAAACGAGGCTATCGATTTTTTTAAAAAGCAAAAAGGCACCAGTGAACTGGCATTGGGTGAAAGCCCGGAAAGCAAACAGCTATTGGCCAGCAAGGTAAACAGTAACGTCAATTATGTAAATGACAATTTCCGGGGTGCATATTTCAGCCCGGCAATCAAACAAACATTTTATGTTAAGGATGGTGCGGGCTTTACTGCAAGCCAAGCGGCCAATATGGTGCAGGGGCGCACGGTACATAGGGAAAATCTGATCAATCCCAATAAAGGCGAGGCCTACAATGCCTGGGTTAAATTGGACTTTGAGCAGAAAAAGGATGACTATGGTAATTTTAAGCTGAAACAAATGAACGATCCGAATTTCGGCTTTGACCTGGAGAAAGCGCTGAACGGTTTTAAAATTAAGGAATTGGCAGATCCGGCTCAAAAAGCGGCTATTCTAACTTCTATGAAAAATGGCGACCGGGTAGAATTAACTACAACCAACCGGGAAAACAAGGAGGTTAAAATTAAGGCCGAGGCTGTTCCGCAATATAAAACCCTGGATTTTTATACTGAAAAAGGAACCAGGGAAAAACGCGAGCAATATAGAAAGCCGGATGTTACCGAACAATCGCAAGGTAAAGGCCAGGGCAAAACGAAAGAAAAAGACCTGGAAGAAACCAAAAGCATAGGCATCCGTTAAAGCCGGGTATCGGTTCAATTTTAATTAACTAAATTCATAAATATTAAAAATTACGTCATGAAAAAATTTCAAGAATTAAAAGACCTGGTAACTACCATTGAAAAAGATGCTGCTGCATTCTACGAAAAAGGAAATAAGGCCGCTGGTACACGTCTGCGCAACGGGTTACAACAAATTAAAGGTGCCGCTACAGACATCCGTAAAGAAGTTACTTCGTTGAAGAATAAAGCCAAATAAATTTCCATTCCTTTTTTAATTTATTGTATTCAGGCCGCCCCTCTAATCGGGGCGGTTTTTTTATTGCCGTTCGTGACTATCAGAAATATAAATTGGCATGTCACACTTTTTAAAGAAAACGTCCGGTATTTTTGTTTTAAAGGTATCTCATTATATGAAAAAGCAGCAACAACCGATTGATTTTCTTGAATTTCAAACAGTCTGGCTAAAATGCGTTAGCGCTATGGATAGGCTGATTATGGAAAAAGGCTATGAGGCGCTGACCTCTGAAAATATCTGTAAATATACCGGCCTGACGGAAAAGGCTATTGATGCTTATTTTGGAAGTATGGACATCCTGCTTAAAATGCACGATGGTATTATCCTTTTAGAACAGCAATTTAAAACAAAGTATGGGAATTACCTACCTGAATAGCGCTGCTATTGCCATCATTCCTGCTTCTCAATAGTATCTAAAACGGTTTTAATATATAAGCACTTTAGTGCGATTAATATTGCGGCCATTTTTTTACCACTTCTATTGATGCGGCATAAAACTTCGGAGAAGCCGTTTCGCTCATTTCGCCCTGCTCATTCCCTCAACCGCTTCTCCTACAAGCGCCGGGAGTGTATTCCACACCCCCTTTTTTTCTTTTTTACGGCTTCGCTTGACTAAGCGCGTTTTTTTTTATGCGTACTGGCCTTTTATATACAGCAAATTTCTGATAAGCCGGGACATACCGTCAAGGCCAGGCCCTGCGGGTTTTGTAAAAAAAATCTTCCTCTCATTCTTTCATCGGCTGCCGCTATCGCGGCGGGTGTTGGAGAGCGTATTTTTTTCCCAAAAGCCTTGCCGTTATGCCCGGCTTTTTCAGGTGCGGTGCTTAATAAAAAGCCAGCGAGCGCTATGCGAGCTGACCTAAAAAACAAAGCATAAAAAAAAGCACCATGAAAACAGCAAACGAAAGAGGCCCACCTTAGAAACCGCAGAGTGACAAACCGCAGACCTATCACCCGCATAATAAAATGAATAAAAAATATTAAAAAAATACAATCATGGAAACTAAAGTAAAAGATAAC
>Ga0302309_10001573_pt1 | contig 20535 bp, 20 predicted proteins | sample III_Palsa_N1_1_FD_200453 | JGI IMG/M metagenome (GOLD analysis project Ga0302309, IMG submission 200453) | Peat permafrost microbial communities from Stordalen Mire near Abisko, Sweden - III_Palsa_N1_1 | ecosystem: Environmental > Terrestrial > Soil > Palsa > Peat permafrost | place: Sweden... | reverse complement strand
CGGGTGAAACGCCCTAATTCAGTTTGCAGTTAGGGGTGGGCAGTTTGCAGCAGTAATATCATAATTAACATTAAATAAAAAAAAGCCCCATGTTTTACAACACAGGGCTTTAAAGGAAAATTTATTTAAACTTATGCTTCTTCTTCAGAGGCTGGTTTTTTTGAAGCTTTACGGGCTTTGCTTTCGGCGCCTTCCATTTGCTCTTTTAATTGAGCTAATACGCTAAGATCGCCTAAAGTTGATTTTTCAACCGAATCTTTCACTTTCTTCACTGCATTAACGGCAGATTTTGCTTCCTTTTTACGGGTTTCAAATTCCTGCACCCTTGCTTCTGCGCGGGCTTCTTCCCAAATGCGTGAGTGAGAGATAACGATACGTTTGTTTTCCTTGTTAAATTCAATGATCTTGAACTCAGCAGCTTCTTCAGCTTTTAAGCTCTTGCCATCTTCTTTAACCAAGTGTTTGGTAGGCGCAAAGCCTTCAACACCATAAGGTAAAGCAACTATAGCGCCCTTTTCGGTTACTTTTATAACGGTACCTTCATGTATCGAATCGATGGTGAAGATGGTTTCAAAAGTATCCCAAGGGTTTTCTTCCAGTTGTTTGTGGCCTAAGCTTAGTTTGCGGTTATCAACATCAAGTTCTAAAACAATCACGTCTAATTTTTCGCCAACCTTAGTAAATTCATTAGGGTGGTTTACTTTTTTAGACCATGAAAGGTCGCTGATGTGGATCAATCCGTCAATACCGTCTTCAAGCTCAACAAACACGCCGAAGTTGGTCATGTTTTTAACGGTAGCTAAATGCTGTGTACCGACTGCATAACGCTCGGCAGCATTTTGCCATGGATCAGGTGTTAATTGTTTAATGCCTAATGACATTTTGCGCTCATCACGGTCAAGCGTCAATACCTGTGCTTCAACCTCGTCACCAACTTTCAGGAATTCCTGCGGGTTACGAAGGTTTTGCGACCATGACATTTCTGATACGTGGATCAAACCTTCAACACCAGGGATGATTTCAAGGAATGCTCCATAATCAGCAACGGTAACAATCCGGCCTTTAACTTTCGAACCGATCTGAATTCCTTCATCAAGGCTCTGCCAAGGGTGCGGTGTTAATTGTTTTAAGCCAAGGGCGATACGTTTTTTCTCATCATCAAAATCAAGCACAACAACGTTGATTTTTTGATCCAATGATAAAATTTCGCGCGGGTGCTCAATACGGCCCCATGAAATGTCTGTAATATGCAGTAAACCGTCAACACCGCCAAGGTCGATGAATACACCGAAGTCGGTAATGTTTTTAACAGTACCTTCAAGTACCTGTCCTTTTTCAAGTTTAGCAACAATTTCAGTTTTTTGGTTTTCCAAATCGTCTTCAATCAGCACTTTGTGCGATACCACTACGTTTTTAAACTCGTGGTTGATTTTAACAACTTTAAATTCCATTGTTTTACCCACATAAACGTCATAATCCCTGATAGGTTTAATGTCGATTTGTGAACCTGGTAAAAAGGCTTCAACGCCCATTATATCTACAATCAAACCACCCTTTGTCCTGCTCTTAACAAAACCAGTGATGATTTCATCATTGTCTAATGCAGAATTAATACGCTCCCATGATTTTTGGGTTTTTGCACGTTTGCGCGAAAGTACCAACTGTCCGTTAGCATCTTCCTGCGATTCAACAAAAACTTCAACGGTGTCACCGATCTTCAGATCAGGTGTATCACGGAATTCAGATACGGATACCAAACCATCAGATTTAAACCCGATGTTCAATACCACATCTTTACTGTTAACATTTACAACTGTACCGGTGATGATCTCGCCTTTTGTGATAGAACTGAATGTTCCGTCATACATTTTCTCGAGTTTTTCACGGTCGCTGTCGCTGTAATTGCCGAATTTTTTTTCATCAGCATCCCAATCGAAATCTTCGTTAGCTGCTGTGATCTTTGATTTGATCTCTTCGATAGAGATTGAATCAGCTTCTGATTCAATAGTTTCTTTTTCCTGCGGAAGGGTAACTACATCGAGTTCAGCTTCCTTAGCTTTAAGTTCTTTTTCTGCTTCCTGTTTTTTTGCCATTAAATAAATTTTCTCCTTTTCCCAATTTGTTAAATGGGACTGCAAAGGTAGGCATATAATTTTATTTCAAAAAAATTAATTTAATGTTAAATGCTGATTTTGAAGGGATTTAATGAGGTTTTGTTTGGTTTATGGAGGATAATAGCGGTTTGACTTATATCTGGTGATTAAATTGCGATTAATAAGGTTGATTTTTTTAATACAAAAAGCGCTGAGAAATGCAAAAAGTACACAAAGAGTTTTCTTGAAAAATATAATTTGGTGCAAATTGTTTTATAGTTCATTTCATATACTGCCACGCCGAAATACCACCCTTTTTGATTTGAAGAACACCATAGAAAATTCCAATGCCAGCCAAGCCTGCAACAGATGCTATTGGATTTATGCCGATATCGATATTTATTAAGAATGTAAATACTGCGGTTATGCAAAATCCATAAAACCCGATTTTTTTCCACTTTAACAATTTTAAAGAAAAAATAACATTTAACATAGATACTATGATAATACAGTAGGCTGTTAATAAAGATACTTTTGGAAGGTGTATAGGTTTATTTGCGACAACAAAATATATTAACGCCATGATAGAGTTTAGAATTAGTCCCAGTACTAACCATGCTGTAACGCAACCATGCCTTTCCGGTAATGGGGTATATGGTCTGTCACCATTTATTAATGGCCTTTCTCCAGTGTCTTCAAAATCGGAATCGGTATCATCTGTGTTTGTTAATTTGCTTTCTATATCATCAAAAATGACCATAAATCCCTCCAAAAGGCTTTCGCGGTAGGCAATTATCTCCTCATTCATCCTGATTTCCTGTTGGGGGGTAAATGGATTTTCCCAGATGCGCATGCATATTCGCTTTAAGGCATATGTTATTTGCGGTGTTTCGGCATAGCTGTACAGGTACCGGCTTTTTTTAAAGCCTTCATAAAATTTAAAGAAAACAGCATTGTCTTTTAAGCCGGCGAAAGTTAAAAATTCTGCAACAGTAGCTTGCCTGCAACCATCAAGATGGTCATAAAAGCCATCAGCAGTTACTTTTTGGGTAGTAAGCAGCAGGTTATCTAATATCAGTTCCAATGCTATGTGCCCTAAAAAGAAAGGTTTAACTGGCGAACCTTCGATAGCAGGCAACAGCAGTTTTTTTAATTGGTGCGAATGTGTGATGAAAAATTCAGATGAATGAAAATAGCGGTCGACCTTCAGGTGTTTTTTCCATCCTTGTATTATCGAATTAACTGAAGGATCGGGGTGATGCAGTTTTTCGGGGTGGATGATGACATTTTTATCTGCATTTTTTAAAAGATCGGGCAGTACCGTACCTAAAATAAGGTAACAGTTGTCCGTATCCCGGTCGAAATAAAAATGCGATAGAAAATTCATAGTGGCGCCTCTTCAAATATCCATTCATCCCAAAATACAAAAAGTTTTATGATTCCACCGATTATTAAAAAAGATTTCACCGATTCTTGAAGGATTACACCGATTTCAATTTGATTACACCGATTAGAATTTGATCGCGAATTGTCAATATTAAACTACTCTTTATTCAACTTATTACTCACAAAATTATTCTGTTATCTTTGCCGTCCCGATGGCTATCGGGGGATTAAAATTGGATATATAATGAACTTTGTTGAAGAATTACGCTGGCGGGGCATGCTGCATGATATAATGCCGGGGACTGAAGATTTACTAAATAAAGGCATGATTTCGGGTTATATTGGCTTTGATCCTACTGCTGATTCATTGCATGTAGGCAGCCTGGCGCAGATCATGACGATGATACATTTTCAAAGGTCAGGTCACAAACCGGTCGCGCTGGTTGGCGGGGCTACCGGCATGGTTGGCGATCCATCAGGTAAATCTGCTGAGCGTAATTTACTGTCGGAGGAGGCTTTAAACCATAACCTGCGAGGCATAAAAAAACAACTTGAAAAATTCCTTGATTTTGATTGCGGCGATAACAGCGCCCAGGTGGTAAATAATTATGATTGGTTTAAGGATTTCAGGTTCCTTGATTTTATAAGGGATGTAGGTAAACATATCACCGTTAATTATATGATGGCCAAAGATTCGGTAAAAAACCGCATTAGCGGCGATACCGGGATGTCATTTACCGAGTTTACTTACCAGTTGGTACAGGGTTATGATTTTTACTATTTATGGAAAAACCATAATTGCAAACTGCAAATGGGTGGCTCAGACCAATGGGGAAATATTGTTACAGGCACCGAACTGATTCGCCGCAAAGATGGGGGAGAGGCTTTTGCAATAACTACCCAACTCATAAAAAAAACCGATGGCAGCAAATTTGGTAAAACTGAAGGCGGCAATATATGGATTGATCCCGCAAAAACATCGCCTTATAAGTTTTACCAGTTTTGGTTAAATACAAGTGACGAAGACGCTAAAACTTATATCAGGATATTTACGCTGTTTGATCAGCAAACCATAGAAGGGCTTGAGGCCGAACAGGAGGCCGCCCCGCATTTGCGGGTACTGCAAAAGGCATTAGCAAAGGATATTACGATACGGGTACATGGTGAGGCAGAATATGAAAAAGCTGTAAAATCATCCGAATTTTTGTTTGGAAATGTTAGTATAGAATTTTTAACCGAATTAAACGATGCCGAAGTGCTGGCATTGTTTGATGGGGTGCCAAATTTTACTATCAAATTAAGTGACCTGCAGCAAGGTATTAATGTGGTCGACCTGTTGGCCGTACATACTTCTGCTTTTCCATCAAAAGGCGAGGCAAAAAAAATGATACAGGGAGGCGGCGCAGCCATTAACAAATTAAAAATTCTTTCGCCTGATGACTTTTATCAGCGTGATGATTTAATAAATGACAAATTCATTTTGGTACAAAAAGGCAAGAAAAATTATTTTTTAATTATTGCAGAATAATTTGTAAATACGACAAATGGTATATATATTTGTATGTATGTCGTACGAAAAAAAACCCGCCGAGTCATTAAAAGTAAGTGAACCAATGGTAGCTTATGGGTTATCAGGGTCATTAAACCTTTTTTATAATTTATTCGGTGGCCCCAAATCAAATGATTTAGATATTATAAAATTGGCTCGTCAAGGTTTCCCCAAGCGCATTTTAATTGCATTGGCAAAAAAAATATCCTTAAACATACAGGAATTAGCTGTTATTCTTCACATTTCTGAGCGCACCTTACAACGTTATGATGATGATGCCATAATAAAAACTGAGTACGCCGAAAAAGCCGTTGAGCTTGCCCGCCTGTACGCCCGCGGCGAAGAGGTATTTGGCGCCATGGATAAATTCAAATTGTGGGTTAAAGCCCCAAGCCTTATTTTTAATGGCGAGGCCCCTGTTTCAATGCTGGATACCTCTGCCGGTTTTGATATGGTTTTTAGGGAGTTGGGCCGTATTGAACACGGTATTTTTGCCTGATGGTACTTTACCGTATTGTTAATTGCAGTTATGCCGATGACCTTAGCGGCATGGGCGCTCGTTTATACGGTGGCCGATGGAATAGCGAAGGCAAACCGGCAATCTATCTTGCCTCATCCCGTTCATTAGCTCTCTTGGAAGTACTGGTACACCTGCCTCCGCTCATGATCCCCGATAATTATTGCCTGGTTGAAATAGAAGTGCCTGATAACAGTATAACTGATATACCGATTGATGATTTGCCGGGTAACTGGAAGGATATATCGCCGCCGGTTGCTTTAAAGAAGATAGGCGATGAGTTCCTGAAAAAGCAAGATCACCTATTAATGAAGGTACCTTCATCCATTGTGCCGGTGGAATATAACTACCTGCTTAATGCACTGCATCCCGATATGAGAAAAGTAAAAATATTAAAAAAAGCGACTTTCGATTTTGATAAAAGGCTGGCTTAATTGGTTCACTTGTTCATTAGTTGCAAATTCGCTAAGTTCTATACCAATGAACTAATGAACCGGTGAACCAATCAACTTTCCTACAAGTCACTCAACAAATCCAGTTTTTTGTGATTGTATTCCTCCTGCGAAATAAGACCGTTATCAAACAGCATCCTAAGTTTTTTTAACTTTTCGGTAAGTTCATCGGGTTTTTGCGCTTCCTGTGTAACAGGCGGCGGTACGGGAATATGAACAGGTTCCGGTTCAGGGGCAACAGGTTGTTGGGTATTTGCGCGGGCAGCGTTATCAAACTGGATTGACCCTGATTCAGCACGTTTTTCTTCAAGGTCGCGCAGGCGGCGGGCTTCACGCTCGGCTTCTTTGCGTTCCTGGGCATATTGGTATAGTTTGCGGGCTTGTACTTTTGGCAGGTAATCAACACCCATTTCGGCACCATTGGTGGTCTTTACGCTGAAAATGGCGCCTATAATTTCTTCTTTGGTATAAACATCAATAATATCCTTCCATACAAAATCAACAAATTTTATGGTAAGGCCCAGGTTAGCAGGGGTGAAAAACAAAATGCGTTTGTTGGTAAGCGCAATACAATCAGGGAACAAATTTACAATCGGCTTTTTCTGCACTGCTATATATAATATTTCTTCACTTGTAGTAAGCAGGTCTGCTAAACGCGTGTAAATCTTTTCAACTGCTTTAGGGTCTTGTTCTTCGTTCAAAAATTTTTCGATCATGGTAGTGCTTTTAAGATGTGTGCAAAAATAATAATATTATGTTAGTTGCAGGTCAAGTTTAACTGTTGCACTAATTTTCACGAATTTTCACGAATTACACGAATGAGCCCCAATTAATTCGTGTAATTCGTGAAAATAATCCGTGAAAATTAGTGTAACAATAAATTACATCCCCTGATGTCCGAATTATCAAACCTGCCCAATACTTCAAACGAATGATCGGCATAAATCTTACCCAAATCCTGCGTGGCAATAAATGAGCATGAATTAATATTTGCCAGGTCGATTACGTTTATTCCGCCTGCTTTATTATCACCCAGGATGCTTATTGGGTCATTGGTATCCCTGGTAATGATCTTCATCCATGGCGGGCAATTGAAAATACCATCTCCTTTTGAATAGGCTTGTGATAATAGTTCTGTCATCCCATATTCCGAATGTATGGCATTAACTCCAAAGCCATTGCATAATTGTTCATGCAGTTCTTCACGGATCATTTCTTTTCTCCGGCCTTTCATGCCGCCGGTTTCCATCACAATAAGTTCCGGAAAGTGTAGGGTATAGTTTTCAATAAAATCAAGCAACGCAAAAGTAACCCCAATCAATAGTGTAGGTTGATCTGCTTGTTGTTGCTTTTTTAGTTGATGATAAAGTTCATCGTGGTTGTATAAAAAAAAGCCGCTATCGGGATTACTTGATTGTTTGATCAGGTCATCAGCCATATAAATAAGGGACGAACCTTCGCGTTCGAGATAAGAGGGCAGCAACGCCAGTATGATATAATTTGTTATATCACCATAAAATAACCTGAATGCCGACCTGAAACTTTCGGTGTACCAACTTACATCAGTAACAAAATGGCTGCTGGTGGTTATACCTGTAGTACCTGAACTGGTAAAAGTAAGCTCAAAGCGGTCAGATGAACTTATTATTGCATGTGATTTAAAAAATTCAACAGGTAAAAAAGGTATTTGATTTATTGCCTTGATTTTGTCAGGCTTAATATTTAGGCCGGCGATAAACTCTTTGTAGATAATACAATTTTCGGCCTGGTGATGGAAAACCTGCAATGCAATTTCGCCGAATTGTTGATCATTGTTTATCGAAAATACCTGGCGTTTATTCATTAAGCGCAAAGATAAGCAAATGCTGAGTTTTTGTCTGAACCGGGATTGATGGATTTTGCAGATTTCTACGATTTTAGCCATTGGCCATCCGGTTAATCCCTAAAATCCATCAATCCCGGTTCGGACAACTTCGCAAGTATCGGGTTTTAAGGCGGGTATGTTATGCTGAAATTTGCTTCATAAAATCAAAAAACAATGAGCAAGTTTAAAATTGTGCCTTTTTCAAAGGCGTATGTACAAAAGATAAGATTAACCATGAGGGATGATTTCGGACACCAAGTAACTGAAAAAGTTGCTGCCGGTTCGGGGCCGTGCAGGGTTTCGTTAAAACCCTTTAAAAAGGGTGTAGATAAACGTTTATTACTAACGCATAGCCCTTTTAAAATTGATAATGCCTATAACCAGCCCGGCCCTGTTTTTATTAACAGTAATGAGGTTGAAGAATATCAAGATGTTAACCGTTTCCCGCCAGAAATTAAGGCTGATAAAAAGAGTTTCCCGTTATCGCTCATCGGTTATAACGTGGATCAGCAAATGGTTTTTACCAAATTAGTTGGCGATGCAGATGTTGATGAACTGATCAGTGAAATATTTGATCACCACCCTGATGTGGAATATCTTCATGCACGTAATGCGCAGGCCTGCTGTTTTATTTGTAAAATTGAAAGGGCTTAAATAACTACTTCACTCATTAAATATAAACAACTATGCGTTTTTAGGGTTGTTACAACAATTACTATAATTTGATTTTGAAGTTATTTATTTAAAAACAACTCTATGAAAAAGTTAAAATTTTTAATCGTTCCTCTTTTATTATGCACCCTTTTTGTCCTCGCATCAGCAACTACCGATGAGAGCAGGGAAACAGAAAGAATACATAAAGCCGCCAATGTATTAAAGGATTTTGGCAAAATGAAAGAAAGCATCCCTCATGATTTAATTACAGATTGCAAGGGGATTATTATTGTACCTGATTTATTAAATGCGGGCTTTGTAGTTGGCGGCAAACGGGGCAGGGGCATTGGCATGGTAAAACTTGACGACGGAACATGGAGCGACCCTGTTTTTGTTACTTTAACCGGCGGGAGCTTTGGCTTCCAGATTGGTGTGCAATCAGTAGACCTGGTATTGGTATTCCGGCATAAAGGCGTACTTACCAAAGTAAAGAACGGCGATTTTACTATTGGCGGCGATGCATCGGCGGCTGCGGGCCCGGTTGGACGTAACACGACAGCCAGTACGGATTATAAATTAGAGGCCGAAGTTTACTCGTATTCACGCAGTCGTGGTTTGTTCGCTGGTATTAGTATTAACGGATCGGATTTAGCCATTGATAAAACGGCTAATGCCAATTATTATGGAGACAGCATGACATCAAGGGATATATTTGAAACCGCAAAAAGCAATACAGAGGCTGTTAAAATCTTGAAGGAGTCATTGGGTGAATTATAAGTTTTTGAGATAAAATTGAATGCACAGATTCTCAGGTCCGTGCATTTTTTTAGTCTTCCTGTTCAAACTTTGCTATCTCATTTAAAAACTCTTCTGCATCGTTTGCAAGATGCCACCCTGAACCAGAAAGCAGGTTTTTTATCCACTCCTTGTTAATATCTTTTTTACTTAGTTGAATAAACAGCCATATAAATGGTGGTATTAAAGCAAATCCGACAATAAAATTGGTTACCAAGTAAGTCCTCAAATGCGGGCTAAAAAAATCAACATTTAAAAAAATTTTTCCAATCAGGATCATCAGCAATGGATAAAGCGGAAATAAGAAAAGTGAATATTTTAAATGGGTTACAATCATGTATTTAAGTGTTTCTAACTTTTTTTGCATAATAGCAATAGCTTCTTCGTTATTTTTCATCTGCAATTGTATCATCAATGATAGTTGCACAATATCAAATACAAAATATCCCAATACTATCAAGCCCATCATTATCGCTGCCACGTCCAATGGCAATTGGCCAAAATACCGTGTTACAAAACTGGTTAAATACATTATCAGGAATATCAGCCAGCACATTTCAGCTATTTTTATAATAAATAAAGCCTTCATTCTGAATCTTGCTTTATCGAAAAGTATTTTTCTGAGCACCTGCGTATTCAGCCGGAGGCTTTTTTCCAGTTTTTTATCGTACTCGCTCCACATTTCTTTTAATTCCTGTAATTCCATGGATTTTGGTTTTTAAACATTTTCAAATTGTTGTTTTAACTGTTGCTTTAACCGGCCAATTTTAGTTGCGACATTGGTTTCGGTAATACCCAGCACTTCAGCAATATCCTTATAGCTGTTATTATCTAGGTAAAGTATCATTAAGGCCTTATTCAGTTCGTCAAACTGGTTTATAAAATTGTAAAGTAATATAACCTTGCTATCTAATTCCTTGCAGTCATTCTCATCAGCAAAGTCCATCAGGTTATCATCTATCGGAATGGTGGCGCTTTTTCTTTTTCGATCAGTCCGGTAATGGGATATGGCCGTATTAAGGGCGATTCTGTACATCCATGTCGATAATTTGTACTTGCTATTGTACTTGTCAAACGAGCGCCACAATTGGATGATCACTTCCTGCACCAGGTCTTTTCTGTCTTCAGGGTCATGACAATAGGCGTTGCAAACTTTAAAAATGAGTTTTTTATTTTGTTGGATAAGATAAATAAACTGATCTTTTTGAGCCTGCTGACACATTGTTTTTATTTTTTATAACATTATTCGCAGGTAGGAGTGAAAAATCACATAAAATGTGAATTTTTTATTGAACCAGGTTTGTATAGTGTATCCCTTACGCTAAATCTGTGTCAGAATGGAACAATTAGTACAGTAATGCCTTACTCCACCACCGCATCAAAAGCGCTGTTGAGTATTTTGCCATCCCGCTTCATTTGTATCCAGATGCGATAATTACCGGGTGAAGGAAAAGCATAGGGAAAAGTGACCATGCCATCCATTGCGGGCATGGCCATTCCTTTCATGCCCGCAGTTAAATAAGCATTACGTTCATCCTCGCTCATTGCCCTGATGCTGCTGATCAACCGGTCTATACTATCGATAAAAAGTTTTGGGTTTGGTAAAAGCGGCGCTTTCCCGTTTCCATTGATGCGGTTTTGTATGATCTCCTGCGAAGCCATGGAATAAGTGCCTACCGGGTGCAAATGAACATATACTGAGCCATCGTGTTTCAGTATTACCGCATGACCCATCATACCCATATAAGGCTGCAATTTTGCCGGCTGCCCCAAAGGATCCCTTATAGCAAAAGTAAGCGGGTAAATTTTATTGGCCTCAAAAGATGTGTTGGCTGTATGCTGCCATGTAGCCGATGACCCATCGGCCAGTTTCATTTCAATACCCGGTTTACCGCATACTAAAGTTGTTTTACCTGTGAAGGGATTTTTATTATCGTTAATAGCATTTGAGACCACGTAAGTATCGTCGGGATCATGATACAATGAATTGTTTGTTCCCGGTACATTTTGAACGGCAGGTTTTGCAGGGATAGTTAACGTATCACTGATGGTTTCTGTAAAACCATTCCATTGCACAATATCCCCGAATACCAGGTAACGGCCTGCAGGTATATCAGGCAATGCCACCTGGTAATTTACACTGTCCTTGCGCGTGGGGTGCATGTGCGCGAAAACATCATCGGTTTTTTCCTTTACCAAAAATAAGTGCATCAATTTACCATGATCCGGTACTATATAGCTCATGGATTCATTGTTTTTTCTCAGCCATGCGGAATCGATATTTAACTGCAAAACCATTCCATTGGCACCCATTAAAATTCTGGTATGAGCCAGTGGGGCTTTATACAAAAATTTACGGTAGTTGCTGCTCCATGAGTTCCACCATGCCGAACCGCCAAACAAAATGCCAAATAGGATCAAGGCTGTTACAGCCATTGCAATATATTTTTTCCTGGCCGAAGGTTTTGATCCCGGCCCCGGCGCTGCTATACCATCAGTTACACTGGCGCCAATAATTGTGATCATCAACACTGCCAGTAATATTCCTAAAGCTCCCAATCCCCAATCAAGTGAAGCGGGCATAGTTCTTTGAGCAGTAGATACAGCCATAACAGGTATAATGGCAGATCCTTTGCCCAATGGCCCGTCAACTGTTATACGCATGCTGGCTACGCCGCTTTGCATAAGCCATACAATTCCCTGGTATTGCCCGGGTGTTCCATTAACGGGCAAAGCTTCATCTGATTTCGGCGAACCTTTATCCCCGGCATACCAATATACCGGTTGAAGGTAAACATGATTTACCTGCTGGTTATCAATATAAACAGAAATTGAAGTTGTGCCCGGTATAACATCCGGCGGATTTATATTTACCACTATGGAGTATGGGCCTGCCTTACCCTGGTAAATAACCCCCGGACTGCCAACGTGCGCAAACAACGACGCACTGATGAGCATTAAACCTGCAAAAAAGATGATTTTTATGTATCTCATCTTTTTACTTTTTGCATCCATCCACCCCATATATATCCTGCAAACCCTGTTGCAACTGCTATAACAGATGCTATCAGCATGCCTGTAATAAGGTCTAATCCTGTATCCGTACGATCGGGATGAAATGAATATCGGTATTCCCAGTCGGGGTTTGCGCCGAAATACCAGGAGGATGAGCCAAAGAACCAGTTGCGGGCATCCGGTGAGGTTTGAAGGAACCCGCCGAAAAACCATTGCACTACAAAAAACAGGTATAAAAACAGCAGGGATGCAAGTAGAACCTTTACAAATGGCTTTTTATTTTCGAGCTTAAAAAATATAATATCAATAGCCAATGCGGGGATAACAAGCAATAAAGGAAAATGAAATGGCTGGTAATGATCAAAATGATTGAGTACCGGCCCCAGGCGGGGAGTAGCATGGAAGAGAGGCAATATCCACAGCATCATGCATAGCATAAACATATACACCCCGGTGGTGGCTGTCGCCGCCCAGCGCATTTTAGAAGCGCGGACAACTGCAATTAAAAAAAGAGGGAACAATATTGCCCCAACCTGGTAACATAAAGCGCTATGTGAGCGCGACTTGTTAAGATATTCGGAAAATAAAGTATAGAACGAAGTAAGCAATAACCCGGATGCGATGGCAAACAACCATTTGTGCATCACACCATTATCACTTTTGGCTGCATGTAATGAAGACAATACGGCTATCATTGCCCCAAACTGTATCATCATCATACCCAGGGCAAGTAGGGTATGCGGTGGCGATAGGATAACCACATCCAGCCCGTAGGTATTATGCCACCAGTCGTCAAAAGGGGCGGAAGTAAGCATGGCAATTGCTCCCCATACACAGAACATAGCGCCCAAAGGGCCGTAAAATACACCCCAGAATCTCACACTCGATTGCTTTTCCATCGGGGAGCCAAAAAATGTTGTCCGCAGGATTTGGTAGGCCGAAAACGAGCCGGCAAATATTGCACCGAGATAAATAACATCATGCGGCGGGGCAAGCAAACCATCGCGGCCGATACTGGTATGCCATGAAATATCCCATATCAGCCCTACAATAATACACAGCGATGAAAAAACGCTGGCGTACACATAAGGTTGTATCGCATATTCAATTTTAGCAGTTTTTTGTTTCGGTTCAGCTTTAACAGCCTGGTTGATATGTATTGTGCCGTCCATTTGTTTAAACTTTAATGCGATATAAATTTATAAAAATATTTTTATAAAGAGCCAGAATCAGGCCAGTTTACCCATTGAGTATTTGGCGGCAATGTTGGATTATAGCAGGACGTATCTCCTGTTGCAATTATTTTAGCTATTTGCTGCCAGGTTTCGTAAACACTTGGTCTGTTTTCTGTCCATTCCTTTTTGTTTCTTTCTTCGCTGCGAAGTTCCTGTTCCCTTGATTCAAAGTCCATACCATGCAGTCCACTAATTTCTTTGTTAAATGCGTAGATGGATTTTAACTGTTCCTCAGAAATTGCCGGTATATTTAGCTTGATAAAATCTCTGTGATACCATTCATCCAGAGTCAATATTTTTCTTAAATCATTTGGAACGGATTTATAAAGTTCATCGTCATTTGCCCTGAATAAATTGCGATTGCCAATTACAACCAGCCTTGCAGCTTCCTCAATACCAATCTGGCCTGGCTCATATTCTTTTAACTCAATCCCATTATCAAGATAATCCTGTTTTATGTGGCTTAATTCAACTTTTGAGCCGTTAACCAGCCAATACTTCGAATCAGTCTTCAAGTGTGGTTCATCAATAGTTTCAAAAAAACTATCCTGCTCAATAGGGTTTACAAAGTAATAATTTGTTAACTGGCCATTATATGCTTCGAGATTGACAAGGCAGTTGCCAAAATAATCAATTTCAAGTTCTATTGTCCCTCCGCGCGGGTTGTAGCCCAGCCGTTCTGCTGCAATAGCCCATTTGTCGTTTTCTCCTTTAAAAATATTTAAACGGCAATCGATCAAATAGGAATAAGGATGCCCGAGATTGATAAATTGACGATAGTCTCCTAATGAATTGGAATTATCAAGTGTTAAAAGTATTTCATCCTCCGCAAGCATAAGTCATTTGAAATGATCACAAAAATTTATTCAATCAAAATTTACGATCAAAGGATAACCTACTTTGCAAATGCCTTCTTCAGCAATGCCCCTGATAACGCGCCCATTCCGCCAACTAAACCACCTATAGCCGCAGTCACCGCTAATAAAAAGATCCACCTGTGAGGTATTGGAAATAATTGGACAACCCGGCTGGCCAGTATGTTATCGTTAGGAATGCTTTTTAACAGGGCCAACACCGTCCATACAATAAATATGGCTGCAAACCCCGACAGAAACGATTTTCCCGGCGTTTTACCAATAAAAAATGCAGCTAAAAAGGCCATTACGGCCACAACCCACCAGGGTAAAAAGTAGCTGCTTACAAAGGATAAGATAAGGATGATTAAAAACAACATAAGATCAAATTTTTTATTAATTATTATTAAACCCGGCTTTTACTAATCTCTAATCTCCAACCTCTAATCTCTAACCCAAACCTCTAATCACTTACTTGCCACTCAATGTTAAAGTTGACTTAATTCTCTCTGAACTTTCACCAACTGATTTTAAAAACAGCAGTTCGTTCAACTTTCCATCTTTCCAGGTTTGGAACATATCCCGGTAATAAAAGCTGCCCGGGTTGCCCGATTCGCCGCCAGGAAAAACGCCATAACCCGTTACTGTCGGCCCCATTTGCACCACCATACGCCAGGATGGGCCGTTATTATTCCTCAGGGCATTGATCACCCCGCCGACACCGCCTGCCGAAAAGTCTCCGGTTCCAAAGCCAGGTAAATTAGCAAGATGATTGATAAAGGTCTGTTTTACATCTCCCCATTGCCATTTTTCGCCTGGTTTGCCATACTTGCGTACCATTTCATCAACCATTGAATTAAACGCAAGATTAACTATATCTGCAGCATTCTCTTTTAACGGTGTATGAACATTGTCAAACCACTTAGAGTTTGGTTCGGTTAACAGCAGCTTTTCGGTACGATCAAACGAAGGGGCTTTCAGAAATATGCCTTTAACGTCAAAATTGTCCCGCCAAATGGTGTCATAAAATTTCCCCCACCATTTATTAAAAATACTGGCGCCTATTGATTTTGCCGCATAATGTTTGTCCCATTTTTTTACTATATCAAACGCTTTTAGCTGGTCATTATCCATTTTTGACGGATCAAGATATTTTAACATGGTTGGTAATACATCCTGGGCCAATATGCTATAATTATCCATTTGCATAATTCGCATACTGTCTACCGTAGCGTTTTTCATGGCGGTGAGCTTGTCGGCTATACGCTTGCTGCGGTAATATTGCTCAAACCGCCAATTGATATAATACGGGTAAGCAGTATCTGTTGGCGACTCGTTAGCCGACCGTACAAACCCTTGCGACGGGTTTTTAACTGTAGGATGCTGATCTGCAGGGACCCAGCCGTGCCAGTCGTTGGCAGGGTCGCTGCCGTCTAATACAAATTTACCCTGGTCCTTAAACTTTAAGGGGAATTTTCCATTGGATGTAATGGCAATATCATTATCGTTGCTCGCAAATATAAAGTTTTGAGCGGGCACCCCAAAGTAGGCTAATGCTTCCCTGTAATCGTTATAGTTCTTTCCCCGGTTTAGCAGATAAATGGCCATAAACTCGTTCGATTCATCGTGCGCTACCCATCTCAGCGCGTCCCCGATCGGCACAGTTTCATATTTTTCGGCTGGTTTTTCCGATGCATCTCCATAAACAACAGGGCCATGATGCGTATAAATTACAGTGTCAATAACAGGTTTCCGGCTGCGGACGTTGATCACTTCCACACGTTTTTTCACCTTCACCCATTGGTTATTGTACCAGTATTCATTTTTTGATTTGTCTTTAAACTTAACCTGGTACCAATCAAGTACATCGGCGTCCACATTGGTATCACCCCAACTGATATGCTGGTTATACCCGACCACGACGCCTGGCGCGCCCGGAAACGACACCCCATAAACATTTACCGTTGGCGACGACATTTGCACCTGGTACCATATAGCAGGGAAGGTTAAATTCAAATGCATGTCATTGGCCAGGATGGGATACCCTGTAGCCGATTTACTTCCACTGATGGCCCAGTTATTGCTCCCTACTCCGGGTTCTATTTCTTTGGTTTTAATGCGCGCCGTCATTTGCGCTAAAAACCCTGCCGACGGTTTTGGGATGGGCAACGGTTTAAAGTTCCATTTGGTGCCAGCGGGGATGATCGGGTCTTCAAAAAACGGATAATCGGGGAAAAGGTCGTCAACCGTTTTAGCGCCGAAGCGTTTTAAATCATTGGTCATCGCAAACTGATCAGATCCGCCGGCCAAGGTTTCCGACATCAGCATAACTAAGTAGGCACAGTTGATTGGCTGCCAATCTTCCGGCTTATAGTCAAGCAATTTAAACTCAATGGGGTAATCCTTTGGCGTCAGGCTATGGATATAACCATTAACCCCTTCGGTATAGGCCATTAACATCATTTTTGTTGCCGGGTCTTTCAGTGTCCCTCTTAGCGTATTTTCGGCGCCGTAGACCATGCCCATGCGGCGATGATAACGGTCAGTCTCTAACGCTTTCGGACCAATAATTTCTGATAACCTCCCCGCCGCCTCGCGTGTTTGAATATCCATTTCCCAAAGACGGTCATGGGCGGTAACATATCCCTGGGCATAATAAAGGTCGTGGTCGTTTTCGGCAAAAATATGCGGGATGCGGTGCTCGTCATACCTGATGATCACTTTGCCCAGCAAACCGGGAAGCACCAGGTTTTCGGCAGCCACTATATGCTTACTTTCGGCGTTTTGCCAAAAACCGGTTGAAGGGTTCAGGAATGGCCCGAGTGGTGGAACAGGGCCTATTTTGATTCCCAATAACCATATCAGTACTATAGTTATGGCTATGGAAATGAATGCTTTAATAAACTTCATGAGGATACTTTTGTTGAGCCAAGATAAGGAAATTGAATATAATTAAAATATTAATTGTTTAATGTATTACCAGTTTGAATTATGATCGAATTTAGAAAAAATATATAAACTAAAAAGACGCTCAATTTTAAGCGTCTTTTTAGTTTATATATTTTTGTGATAATCTGGTAAGTACACTCCGGCAGCTTACTTTTGGCGTACCACAAGGTTAAACCTGTGGCTCCCGAAAGTGCTTGTGTCGGTTTTAATAAGGTTAAATGCATAGGTTGGGTTATCCCGGAAATCAAGGGAGTCCTTTTTATATTTGTCCATAAGCCAGATATCAAATGAAGCTGGTATGTCATTAACCGCAGTCAAATTTAATTTGTAAGTACCGGTTGTTTGTGCGCCTACCACAAGGGGTATGCTAACTCCTTTTGATGTTAATGGCATTACGTTAATGGCTAAAGCTACATTATCACTTGACAAGCTCGACAAACTTACCGCTCCGAACCCTTGTAAAGTAGGTGCATCTTCATTTCTAACAAAAGCGCTACTCGAACCTGGTTTAAAATCAATGATTATGTTATCGGTGTTAACAGCGTCTTCAGCCAATTGAACACGGAAATACCCGTTAATAGCGGTATTCACAGTGTCCTGGTTTAATACCGATGTAGTTGTAGCGGTTACTTTCTGGCTAACCTGGGTTTGCGTTGCTGTGGGTTCTACAGAATCTTTCTGACATGACGAAAAGCAAACTGCAGCTAATAATAAAAGTGTAAAAATCCTTAGTTTCATGTTGTTATTGGTTAGTATCAAATCCCGCATAAGCGGATAAACTTTCCTAAAATACAGGCACTTATACGGGGGCATTTAAAAATAAGTTATGTTAATATTTTAGGGCCATTAAAAGCTGGTTAATCAATTACTTGATGTGATCAAATAATATTATAAGAATTTTTTTGATGCTATCTTGCAGCTAATACTTAGTTTTAATGGATGTTTAACCATTTCATAAATTTTTTACGCTTATTTAAAAATATCCCGCAAATAGATATTGATATTATTGAATATGAATTGGCTTACCGGAAAGTGGTTGAAGGTGAGGTGCTTTGCGGAGAAGGGCAGATTTGTAAAGAAATGTTTTTTATATGTAAGGGTGTGCTGCGTATTGTTTCACAAAATGAAAAGGGTAACAAAATGGCTTACTTTTTTTTAAAAGAAAACCAGTTTTGCAGTATCCTGAATAGTTTTAACAACAATATCCCTGCTGCTGAAGGTATTGAGGCGGCTTGTGACGCGGAACTTATCGTGCTAAAAAAACAAAAACTATTAAGCCTTTATGAAAGGCTGCCTTACCTGAAAGAATTAATAACAGGCATTACCACACAATCCCTGCTTGATAAGATACAGGTTCGTAATTCGTACCTGGGCGAAGATGCGAGCATGCGCTATCGGAATTTTTTAGTGCGTCAGCCCGATATTGCGCTAAGGGTATCATTAAGCGATATTGCTTCATATCTTGGCATTACACAGCAATCGTTAAGCCGTATCCGCAAAAATATGCGGTGATCGTTTTTTACCATTTGTTAAATGCCATCTGGTCTTCAGGCAGGAACTTTGTCCTATCAAAATTTAATATTATGAACTACGAAGGAACAAAAGCAAACTCAAGTTTGCAGGGTAAAAAAATCGTATTGTTAGGCGGTACATCAGGTTTTGGCTTGGCCACAGCATTGGCAGCAGCCGGGGAAGGTGAGATAATTGTGATATCAAGCCGGCAGCAAAAAGTTGATGAAGCTTTAGCTGCTTTGCCTGCGGGAAGTAAAGGTTATGCAGTAAACCTCGCCGATGAGCAGGAAATAGCCCAATTGTTTGACCAAGCAGGAGAATTTGACCATTTGGTTTTTACAGCAGGCGAAACGCTGAAATTAAATGAATTAGCATCGGTAAAAATGGATGAAGCCAGGCAGTTTTTTAACGTTCGTTATTGGGGCGCATTGATGGCAGCCAAATATGGCAGCCCCTATATCCGCAAAGGCGGTTCTATCACGCTAACCAACGGCACAATTGGTTTACGCCCATGGAAAGGCTGGACGGTAGCGGCCAGCATAACCGGGGCGATAGAGGCCTTAACACGGGCGCTGGCCGTTGAGATTGCGCCAATACGCGTAAATGCTGTTTGCGCCGGAATGGTACGTACGGAACTTTGGAGCAATATACCCGAAGACGGCAGGGAGGCGATGTTCAGCGATGTGGGCAGTAAACTATTAACCGGCCGCGTTGGCGAAGCAACCGATATTGCCGAAGCCTTTTTGTACCTGATGAAAGGAAATTTCAGCACCGGGCAAATTATAGTTGTTGACGGGGGCGGAGTGCTGGTGTAATGCCGTTCAAACTTCCGAAGCTGCCGAAACTTCGGAAGTTTATACTATTGTTTTCACTTCCAGTAATCTTCCATCAACTCAATCGTCCAGGCAGGTTGTTTAATTTCACCTTTTAACTCAAACTCTTTAAAAACAGGTTTTATATCTAATATCGGCGTCCCATCAATGGCATCCAGATATTTTACTTTTATGGTGCGGCCGGTATGTTCGATCAATTCAACAGTGCATAACCCTAAATGATTAGGCCTGTCTTTCTTGCGCTGGCAAAAAATGCCCATTTCCGGCCACGCAGGATTACCTCTTGGCCTTCCCGAGAATACGATCTTGCTATCATCAGCTTTATTGAAAAAATAGATGATCTCCAGGTGCGAAAATTCTTCAATGCCCTTAAATGCTTCTTCGGGTATATGGGGCAGCAAAGTAATTTCAGAGATAATATCGCCCCAAAAATCATCGGTTGGGGTTTCTCTTTTGTTGGTGATGGTGGCGATGGGGTTTAATGTGATATCCATTATTCTTTGATCTTTTATTCAAAATTGATAAAATCCTCGCGATACTTTGCTTGGTAGCCGGGTTTATTGCAATATCCATTTATTTGATTTAATTTGGGATAACTTATTAATCATCCCTGATAAGTAATAAATATGGAAGAGAATGAACTGCTAAATTCAACTCATGATATAAATCTTTTAAAAAAGTTTGTACTTTATTTTAACGTCACAGCATTCAGAGTAGCTAGAGCCATGCCAAGCGCTTCTGATTACCGGCCCAATTATCGTTCAAGGGGTTTTAGCGTTGGCATGATAGCCGTCAGCGAATACGCTACGACAAAATTTATTTCCCCA
>Ga0302309_10001570_pt1 | contig 20556 bp, 10 predicted proteins | sample III_Palsa_N1_1_FD_200453 | JGI IMG/M metagenome (GOLD analysis project Ga0302309, IMG submission 200453) | Peat permafrost microbial communities from Stordalen Mire near Abisko, Sweden - III_Palsa_N1_1 | ecosystem: Environmental > Terrestrial > Soil > Palsa > Peat permafrost | place: Sweden... | reverse complement strand
AGAGCATGATAAAAAGCAAACAAAGCGGAAATATTAATACGCTTATTCGGCGCAGAGGGGTTACAGGCATAACAAATTTTTGTAGCGAAAATAACAATACCAAAAAACGAAGTTAAAAATTATTAAACTGCATTTTACGCAAAGGGGCTTAAATAGCCCTTTTTGTAGCGACATTTGTTAAAAATTAATTGATTATTTTTCTTGTATAATAATATATTTACGCTCCAATTATAAGAAACTATTTTGTGCGCGGATCAAATCGTCTTTTTAAAACCTTAGCTACTATACTTTTTGTTGCCTTACTGGTTTGTAGTGCTCTTTTATCATATATCAATGCCAATCATTTTAATGGTAACACCTTGCAAACAAAAGAAAAAGCCCTTGAGAAGTACGGTTTTTATCTGGAACCGGACAATAAGGATGCAAACATAAATTTCAGGCATTTATCACCGCTGCTTGATCCCAGGCTGAAGCACATTGAGCCGCAGATAGCATCAATGGGCGCATCGGTTTCGATTGTAGATTTTGATAACGACGGCTGGAACGATATATATTTTACCAATAGCCGCACCGGGAGCCAAAATGCGCTTTACCGCAATTTACACAATGGCAAATTTGAAAATGTAGCCACGCAAATGGGCGTAGCCGATGTGAATAAAAAAGGTACGGGCGTTTCCATGGGGGCAGTGTGGGGCGATTATGATAATGATGGTTACGAAGATCTGTTTCTTTATAAATGGGGGAAACCCGAATTGTTTCATAATGAAGGCGGAAAAAAATTGGTAAACGTTACAGAAGGCAGCGGCCTTCCCAAATGGATAAATTCCAATTCGGCCATTTGGGTTGATTTTGATAACGATGGGTTGCTTGATCTTTTTATAGGTGGATATTATAAGGAGGATATTGACCTAAGCAATCTTAAAAACACTAAAATTATGCCCGAAAGCTTTCGTTATGCGAATAATGGGGGAAGAAAATATCTTTTTAAAAATATGGGCAACGGCAAGTTTAAAGATGTAACTGCCCAATACGGATTGAATTCAACAAAATGGGTGCTTGCCGCCGGAGCTGCGGATTTGAATGGAGATGGTTACCCTGATTTGGTTGTGGCAGACGATTACAATGTGGATGAGCTTTACATTAATCAAAAAGGGAAAAGATTTGTAGAAATGGGCCGCCTGTCGGGAATAGGAACGATTCCCAAAAGCGGTATGAGTGTGGCTTTTGGCGATATAGATAACAGCGCAAAATTGGGTATTTATACCACCAATATTACCGAACCAGGTATTTTGATACAGGGCAACAATTACTGGAAACCCACCAGCCAGCAAATGCAGGCGCCAAAGTTTGCTAATTTAGCGCAACTGGCAGGGATTGATAATGCGGGATGGAGTTATGGTGAACAATTTGGCGACCTGAATAATGATGGTTATATGGATTTGTATGTGGCTAACGGTTTTATTTCGGGTAAAAATCGCGCATCATACTGGTATGACTATTCAAAAGTTACAGGCGGCAACAGCGCAATTATAGGCGACGCAGCCAACTGGCCCGATATGCAGGGCAAAAGCCAGTCGGGTTATCAACAGGATAAAATATGGCTGAATAATAGTGAGGGCCTGTTTGAAGATGTATCCGATAAAGTATGCCCTCCGGCTACTTACGACGGGAGGGCGGTGGCAATGGCTGATTTGTGGAACCGTGGCGTACTTGATGTAATCGTAGCTAACCAGAATAATATTCCGCTTGTTTATAAAAATATCTCCCGCAATAATAACCATTGGATAGATTTTGATTTGCATGGCACCGTAAGTAATGCCAGCGCGATAGGTGCAACAGTTGAGGTGCAATGGGCCGGCAAAAAACAATTACAGGTAGTTACCGGCGGTATTGGATTTTCCTCGCAAAACCAGCATCGCTTACACTTCGGGTTGGGTAATACCGCCAAGGTAGACCGCGTGCTGATCCACTGGCCGGCAGGCGAAACCGATGAAATCACTGATCCCGAAATTGATAAACTTCACAATATAAAAGAACAGAAAAAAAGGTAAGTACCGATGCAAGCAACAAAATCCGAAAATCTAACTGAAGTTGGTACGCCGCCGTTCGGAAAGAAGGACTACTTCACTTATGTTCCACCTGTATTTATCACGCTGATATTGCTGGCGGGTCAAATATTTTTTGGAATTCTGGATAATTTCCTGAATGTAGTGCTGGCGATAGCAACATCGATTGTTGCCGAGGTTATATTGGCTAAAGTGCTCCTGGGTACGAGGAAAAACCTGGCCAGCGCCTACATTACCGGTATAAGCTGCGGTATATTAATACGCTCGAATGTGGTTTGGCCTTACGTGGTAGCCGCGTTACTTTCTATACTTTCTAAATATGTTTTACAATATAAGGGAAGGCACCTTTGGAACCCTTCAAATTTTGGCGTTTCGTGGATGCTGTTTATGACACCTGTATATGTTGCAGGCCTGAGCATGCAATGGGGGAATTATGTTTTGCCAATGTGCATTATCTGGGTACTGGGTTTAGGTATTGTTTACCGTGCAAAAAAACTTCATATAACCATAACTTATATAGCAAGCTTTATTGTTTTGGCTTATGTACGGAGCATTATTACAGGAGATGCTTTTCTCGCTGAGTTATCTCCTTTAACCGGCCCGATGTACCAATTATTTATATTTTTTATGATAACTGATCCGGGGACCGTTGTATCGGGTAAAAAATGGCAAATAATAGTGGTAATTCTGGTGGCTTTGGTAGAATTTGCCTTGAGGTTGCAGGGAGTTATATATGCACCTTTCTTTGCTCTTTTCCTTGTGGGCCCTATTGCAAAGTTTATAGATTTAAGAACTGCATCTTTACATAAAAGCCAAAGTCAATCAGTGCTTGTAAAAAGTTAGTGATTTCTATTGTTATGGTAATTAACATCTGGCATCATTACTAATTGGCAAAAATTTGCAATATTACTATCAATTTTACTGGCCAGCCGGCTATTTGGTTTCCTGATAGCAGGGCCTTAAATTTGAATCAACAAATATTGACACGCCCTTTTACAGGCCTTTAGCAGTTTTCGATGAGTTTTGATATCCTGCTTAACTATAACATAACCAGTGCGCTAAACTTCGATTCATTTCCGTGTAGATCTATCGCTTTTATTTTTAATATTTTGCCTTTGTCAATACCTGGAATAGTAAAGCTGGTTAAAGGCGTGTACCAGGTACGTTTTCCATTAATATAAATATTGTAGCCTATAAAGGTTTTATTCCGGGTGTGCTCGCTCCAGTTTACTACGGTTGATTTGTTAACATACCTTATCTTTAAATTTACCGGCTTAAACGGTGATAAAGTATCAGGCTGCAGGGTTTGTATACAGTTCATAAATGCCCTAAGGTTATGATATGTCCCTTTCCATATCTGCCCCTTTAACGCTATTTTGTAATTCGGTTGTTTGTCTATCCCGCCCTGGTACCAATCGCCATGTACGGTGTCAATCAAATAGGTTTGCACATAGCCCCAAAGCTGTTTAAACTTATTGAAATACTGGTGTTTATCATTTGGGAAATATTTATCCATTAGTAAAAGCGTATTCATGCCTTCGGCCTGCGCCCACCAGTTTTTGGTATCGGCAATAATAGTTACACCGGGTTTATCTTTAAAATAATATCCTTCGTCGTAAAATCCGCCTACCTGGTTATCATAGCCATTATCAAGTGCATCATCAAGCATCTTTTTTCCGATCTTTAGCGTGGTGATATCATTTTTTATACCCAGCGTATGCGAGGCTTCCAGCATTAGATAAGCAGTTTCTATATTATGCCCGTATGATACATGCTCTAAATCGCGGTGCTTTAATATTACAGCTTCTGAAGAATCCCTGTAAGATACCGGTGTCCAGTTATTGTAAAAAAATAAATTGAGGTACCCGCCGGGGGTAATGATTTTATCGCGTATCAAAAATAACATTTCACTCAGGCGCGCTCTCAACAACTCATTTGGCCAAACGTTGTATAACTCATTAAATGCTTCCAGCAAATGGATGGATGTATTTTGATCTTTGTAACCAAGTTCGGCGGTTGAGGGCGTGTTGGCGTTACGTTTAATTGGTGTACCATCCCGTTGCATGTGCTGAAAATAGCCCATATAAACAGGATCGTGGCTGTGCTTTTCAAGCCACATAAAATCTTTAATAGCCAAGTTTAAGGCGCTGGTATCGCCGCTTAGCTGATAGTAAGCCGCAAGCGCGTAAATAGCAAACGAGTTGCCATAACTTTCCTTGGGCGCAAAGCCGCCTTTTTTGGGGTTGCCCTGCCGATCAGTAAAGGTATAAAACCCACCGTATTGCTTATCCCACATCACATCTTTTAAAAACCGGAAACCATGCTCCGCATCAGTTTTATAATAGGTTACCGAAGGGAACATTTCAGCGGCTTTGGCATTGCTCCAGGTATGGCGTGCCTGGGTTACAATCATTTTGTCCTGGTTGCCTGTTGGTTTAAAATCATAAGTAAATGAACTTAAAAAGCCGCCATTAAGGGTGTCTATAGCTGCCGGATACCATGGTTTAAGCAAATTATTGACCATTGAATATTGCATTTGCGCGGCTATTTCCCGTTTTTCGGCAGCCTTATCGTGAATGTTAGCAGGCAAACAGCAAACGATTAAGTACGCGAAGGTTGTTTTAGCTAAAAAAAACTTTGACGATAGCATGGTTAAATTAATTTGTATATAAAGTTAATCCTATTGTTTTAATTGGAGTTATTTAATGCATATTATGAAAAAAATTTAAGAAAATAGTATATGCGCTTATGTTGGATGCGCATTCTGAGAATACCACAAAATCAATATAGTATTTGTTAAAAAAGTATTAAGTTACCTGCCTGCCACTGGTTAAGTTTGTTAGTCGGCATACGTTCAGTACGTTATTACTTATAACCAATTTGATTCTCTCTCACCTGTATTGATTTATGCTAATCCTTTGCGAATCATCCATTATTAGTGATAAACTTTATGAAATATAAACACTTGATTAAACTTATTGGCATTTACCTGGCAATAACAGTTAGCACAGTGTCATACGCCCAGCACATCAAAAAAGCTGCTGGTATGGCCCTTAACAGCCAGCAATACCTGGAGTACCAGGGCGTTAATGTAATGCTGGCGCATGATTTTTACCCCGAAGGGCACCAAGGCGGGGTAGGTATTATACAAAACGGACAAAGGGTTGCCACCAATGGCGATTTGCGCCTGGAGCCTACGCCAGGCCAGTGGTCGCCGATACCTAAGGTTGGTAAACGGGTTGTTGATATCAAAACGGGTGAAATAAGCGTCCGCATGGAATACCCTAACGAAAAATATGACCGCAAGGGTTTTAACCCAATTATTTATCCCGACCTGAAATTTGCTTATAATATTCGCGTGTTGCCGGTTGGCAAATCATTTAAAATAATTGTCGACCTGGATAAGCCTTTGCCGGATGCCTGGATAGGCAAGGTTGGTTTTAACTTTGAATTATACCCGGGCATACTTTTCGGTAAGTCATATTACATGGATCAGCAATTCGGCATATTCCCGCGCCAGGGCAACGATCAGGTGTATAAAGACAGTGTAGGTGATTTCCAGGTAACCCCGATGGCTTCAGGTAAAATATTGACCATCGTCCCCGAATCTGACCGGCAGCGTATGACCATTGAAAACCAGGGTAATGGCAACCTGGAATTGATCGACGGCAGGAGCAAATACAATAATGGCTGGTTTGTTGTCCGCTCATTAATAGCCAAAGGGGCATCCAAAAGCGCTATTGTTTGGCTAATAACGCCACATGCCATTGAAGGCTGGCAGTCGGACCCTGTTATACAGGTATCGCAGGTAGGCTATCACCCCGATCAGAAAAAAATAGCTGTGATAGAGCTTGACAAGCATGATACAAAAAGGCTACACGCGGTTTTATTAAGGATAAATGAAAACGGCGGGTTTGAAAAGGTATTGGCCACAGGGACAAAAGACTGGGGCGATTTTTTACGCTATCATTACCTGCAGTTTGATTTTAGCGCCGTAAAAAAGCCGGGCATATATATAGTAAGTTATGGAAAATTTCAAACTGATCCTTTTCAAATCAGCACAAATGTATACAACAACAATGTTTGGCAGCCAACGCTCGAATATTTTTTGCCGGTACAAATGTGCCACATGAAGGTGAAGGACAATTACCGGATATGGCATGGCTGGTGCCACATGGACGATGCGCGCATGGCGCCTACCGATTCCGACCATTTTGATGGTTATATACAGGGGCATTATACCTTAACCAAATATTCGCCCGGCCAAACTGTACCCGGACTAAATAAAGGTGGCTGGCACGATGCCGGCGATTTCGACCTCAGGATAGAATCACAGGCCGAAACCGTGCATGGCTTAACCCTGGCCTACGAGCAATTTAATGTTCAATATGATAATACAACCATTAACCAAACTACGCAAACCGTTGATATACAAAAACCGGATGGCAAACCTGATGTTTTACAGCAAATTGAACATGGCTTGCTAACCATAGTAGGCGGCTACCGCTCAATGGGCAGGTTTTACCGGGGCATGATAGAACCTACACTGCCGCAATATACTACGCTGGGCGATGCTGCTAACATTACCGATAATAAACCCTATGTAGCCCCTGCCGATGGCAGTGCGCCGCCTGCCGTAGGTATGCCAGGCTCGCCCGACGATCGCTGGGTATTTACCGAAGATAACCCGGAAAGAAGTTTGGAAACTGCCGCGGCGCTGGCAGCGGCGGCGCGCGTAATGAAGGGATATAATGATACACTTGCCACACAATGCCTGCAAATTGCGCAGGAAGTGTGGAACAATACCAAAGAGCGATATACCCTAAGCCGTGTGCCGCTGGCAGTTGAATTGCTGGTAACAACCGGAGATAAAAAATTTGCCGATTTTTTAGTGGCGCATGTACAGGGCATTGCTAAAAATATAAATAATACCGGCTGGCTGGTAGGGCGCACCTTATCGCTGATTAATGACCAGGCCTATCATGATGAAATTACCAAAGCTGTAGCCCAATTATATGAACGCGTTAAACTGGATGGCAAAAAAACGCCTTATGGTGTACCGTATGAACCGGATATATGGGGTGCCGGTTGGGGTATTCAAAATTTTGGCTACAAACAATACTTTTTGCACAAGTATTTTCCGGCCATTGTTTCGGATGATTATATGCTGAGCGCCCTGAACTTTGTTTTGGGCTGCCATCCCGGTTCAAATACAGCTTCTTTTGTTTCGGGAGTGGGATCGAGATCAATGACTACCGCCTATGGTTTTAACCGGGCCGACTGGTCTTATATCCCCGGAGGGATAACTTCGGGCACGGCGCTGATCAGGCCCGATTTTCCTGAATTGCTAAACTGGCCGTTTTTATGGCAGCAGGGCGAATACGTTTTAGGCGGCGGTACAACCGATTACTTATTTTTAGTGTTAGCGGCGAACGATATATTAAACAAAAAATAATTCCGTTAAATATTTGGCCTATCATATTCATAAACCATTTACCACATGACCAACAGGCGATCATTTATAAAAACTTCGGCAGTGCTTTCTGCCGCTCTTTTGGCATCAACCAATTTATTTGCTTACGATAAAAAATATATTGGCTTACAGCTATATACCGTTCGCGATCATATACAGGAAGATCCTGCGGCTACTTTGGCTAAAGTGGCACAAATTGGATATAATTCTGTTGAGGGCGCCACTTATACCGATACGGAAAAGTTTTATGGTATGGAGCCGGCAGTTTTTGCAAATCTGCTCAAACAAAATGGCCTTATTATGCCAAGCAGCCACTATCGTTTGGGTGAGGAAGTAGTAAATGGCGGACATCAAAAGGGGACTATACTCAATGACTGGAAAAGGGCGGTTGACGATGCAGCCACTGTAGGTTTAAAATATATGGTATGTGCCTATCTTTCTGATGCAGAGCGGGGTACACTCGATCATTATAAACGGGTAGCTGATTATTTTAATAAAGCCGGGGAAGCCTGCAAAGAAGCAGGTATACAGCTTTGCTATCATAACCATGATTTTGAATTCATACAGCAGGATGGCAAATATCCGTACGAAATCATACTTAACAATTCGGATAAGGACCTGGTAAAAATGGAAATGGATATGTACTGGGTAACTAAAGCCAAGCAGAACCCTGTTACCTTAATAGAGGAGAACCCCGGTCGTTTCCCCCTATGGCATTTAAAGGATATGGATAACACTACCAGCCAAATGTTTACCGAGGTAGGTAATGGCATTATTGACTTTAAAAAGATATTTAAACATGCGCGAACAGCCGGCTTAAAATACTTTTTTGTTGAACAGGATAAATGCCCCGGCGACCCTTACGATAGCATAGCAAAAAGCTATAGCTATATAAAAAATAACCTGGTTTAAAAGTAAACTTCCATAACCACCGGTATTGGCCCCATTATGCCCGGGCGCCAAGGTGCCTAATTCATCCACGTAGCGGTTATACATGAAAAAACTGGCGACTATCAGTTCGGTGTCTGTATTTTCATTAGGTTGTGCCTTCTTTACGGGGCGTTCCAATATTCTCTTCGCTAACGCTCTTTTTGCTGCGCTGTACATTATATGTAATGTTGAGTAATGCCTTTAATTTGCTGTTGCAGGCATAACGGGCAACACGCTTTAATATCATCGATTAGGCCCGGGCCGATATTTAAATAGGCCATTGCATATACGCGATATGGAAAAGTGGCATTTGTTTCAGTAAGATACCGGTACCGCGATAACTTCACTAAAGTTGGCTATATGTTTAATTTTTAAACTAAACCGCGAGATGCGGTTATAGTAATAAATCTAAAGCTTAGCCTTGTTAATACAACGAGTAACCGCCATCTTATGTTATTAGCCAATATAATCCCACTAATATTAGAGGTTAACATTTATTGTATATTCTTTAACATTCTTTCTAATAGGATGTCTGTCTGAAATTTAACTTTGGCATAGCTCCAAATAAAATAAAACCAAAATATTATATAATAAACCAATTGCTTGGCGGCGTGAATAATAGCATTATAATTATAATAGTGTACTAATAAAGCCAATAGACTATTACAGTTTCGTGTATTTTTTGTTAAAAAAGTATTATACGAAGAAATGAAATATCCTTTCATATCAAGTAATAATGTTGCCTAATTCACTATTAATAAATGATTTATATCATTTAAGTTTAAAAAAAGTAATCTTTTAGAGTTAAAGTATGTAAAAAAAGTATTACAAATTCTTTTGGATCAAAAGTAGTTTTACATAACCAATTTAACGTGTAAACCAAATGACATAATACAGCTTGAAAAAATAGATATGTACATAATTGTAAACTTTAATATATGAGAAAAATGGATAAAAACTTACTACTGCACCTTAATTAATAACCCTTTCCGCCCTCCGTCTTAGGAAGCACATAGAAATATGTATCGGAAAATTCACCAAGCACAATTATCAAATAATAAACACCAATACTATTAACCTAAAGATTAAATTATGATGAAAGATGTACTGTTTATCAAATTGAACCGCATCAGGGGCGCAATCCTTCCCCTTTTGCTGGCGCTGAGTTTTAACACTTTTGCACAAACATCAATTACCGGCCATGTTACCGCAGCCCAGGATGGGTCGCCTCTTCCCGGTGTTACTATACATTTTAAAGGTACACAAGCAGGTACGGTTACTGATATACAAGGAAATTACAGGTTGACGGCCACTCCCGGAGATATCTTGGTTTTCACTTATATCGGTTATCTTGAACAAAGCATAATTGTTGGCAACGGGAAAGTCTACAACGTAAATCTATCGCCTGATGCAAGAACTCTTGTTGAAGTGAACGTAGTGGCAATTGGCTATGGTACCGCGAAACGCGGGGACGTAAACGGAGCAGTAAGCTCAGTTAGCGCCGCAACCATTGAAAGCATGCCGGTAACCTCGACTGACCAGGCCTTACAAGGCCGTGCGGCCGGTGTGCAGGTTACCAATAACGATGGTTCCCCGGGCGGTAATGTTAGTATATTGATAAGGGGTACCGGCAGCCTCGCGAGCAATGGTAACACCCCATTATATGTGGTTGACGGATATCCTATAGATGCCGGGGGCATTAATAATATTAACCCCAATGATATTGCTTCTATTGACATATTGAAGGATGCGGCATCAACAGCAATTTATGGGATCAGGGCCGCCAACGGTGTGATACTGATAACCACTAAACGGGGCAAAAAGAACGGTGTACAAGTTTCGGCAGATGCCTATAACGAGTTTCAAAGCAAGCCTAAAGAGTACAAAGTACTTAATGCCGATCAATTCGCTACACTCGCCAATCAGCAAGCTACTGTTCCGGGCAGCGGTTTCTCGACATTCTCGGGCTGGGCCAACCCTGCTTCACTTCACAATATAGATTGGCAAAACGCTGTTTACGGCAACGGCCAAACTCAAAATTACGATGTTGCCGTGCGTGGCGGCAGCGATAAGCTGCAAGCGGCAGCCTCCATCGCTTACTATAGCCAGGACGGTATCGTATTAGATTCCTATTTTCACAGGGTTACAGTTAACAGCAACCTGGATGCACAACCTACTACATGGCTAAAATCATCAACAAACGTTAAATATACCTATTCGCAAGGCAATAACCCGTTTGGTACCGGAAGTTTAGTGCAATTAACCGAATTGCCCCCAACCCTTGATGGCGGTAACAAGCTTACTTACCAGGTAAAGAATGGGGATAATTATGGTTTCTTTAATCCGATATACACTGATGTATTGAGTTACGCTAATCCGGTTTACTCGATTGAAACCGACAGGAATTATCCTGAGAATAACTTTGTGCTGGCTAATTCATCCCTGGAAGCTACCATCCTTCCCGGGCTTAAGCTTAAAGTAAACGGCGGCGTAAACGCAAACTTTGCCGAGGATATTTACGATCAGCCTAACGATTCCCGTGCAAATGGCGAGTACGGCCAAAGCGCCAAGATTAATTATGGTTACTACAGCCAGAGCATTTCCCAATCGGTCGACTGGCTGATAGAGAATACGCTGGCGTACGACAGGACCTTCGGAAAACATGCAATAAATTTTGTCGGCGGTTTCTCAGGGCAGAAAACTATTTGGGATGGTATGGCCGGATCGGGCATTCCTCCTAATAACACCATTGAGGATTTATCCCAGGTAACAACGCTGGAGTTGCAAGCAAATAACCCCCCGGGTTCCGACACGGGTAACGGCCAGAACATTGTTTCGCTGTCGTCGTTATTTGCCAGGTTAAGCTATACGTATGACGAGCGATATTTTTTAACGGGTGTAATAAGAAGGGACGGATCGTCAAAATTTGACGCTCAAAACCAATATGGCACCTTCCCTTCGGGTGCATTTACCTGGAAAGCGAAAAATGAATCGTTTTTGAAGGATGTTAGCTGGTTAGACGACCTGAAATTAAGAGCCACCTATGGTGAAACCGGTAACCAGGGGCCCATAAACCCATTTCAGTACCAGGCGCTGTTTGTAGGAAACCGCCCTGCATCATTTAACCCCGGCGGAATCGGTACTCTGGACGATAACCTTGGTTATCCGTTTGATAAGATATACCAGAATGGTTATGCAGCCGAGCAGCCGGCAAACCCAGGCCTGAAATGGGAAACCGACACACAGGCCGACGCAGGCATAGACGCTTCGTTTTTAAACGGCGACCTTAATATAACTGCCGACTATTACAACAGGAAATCAAAAAACTTCCTGTTAACCCTTGAGGTTCCTGCACAAACAGGTTTTCAGTATTTAACTGAAAATGTGGGCAGTATGGATAACAAGGGGCTTGAGTTGTCTGTTGATTACCATCATGATGTATCTAAAGACTTCAGATTCGGCGCCCTGGTTACTTTTTCAACACTTAATAATAAATTGACCAGTATAACTTCGGGAACAAACGAGATTTCGAATTTTGGCGGCCTCACCCTAAATGGCCCACAATGGGGAACTTTTTCTGAAACTTTTATTGGCCAGCCGGTGGGCGAATTTTATGGATATAAGGTGCAGGGCATAATCCAAAGCCAGGCCCAGATCAACCAGTTAAATGCACAAGCGCAGGCAAAAGGCTACGCTTATTACTATAGCAGCGCCACCGGACCGGGCGACTTTTTATTTGCAGACATAAACCACCATGGTGCGGTAGTAGCCGGTAGTACGCAGGATGAAACCTCGCTCGGCAGCCCGATCCCTAAATTTTACGGGGGGGTAAACCTCACGACATCCTACAAATCCTGGGATTTTATCGCCTATTTTTATGGTGTTTACGGTAACAAAATACTCGACTACGAGCAAAACTCGCTTGAAAGCTTCCAGAACCAGGGTTTTGTCGGCATTCAGAATATCAGCGAGCAATACTACCAAAATGCCTGGACACCGCAAAATCACTCGAATATTTACCCCGCTATTAACTCAAATGACAATACTATTCTCAACAACGTTCCCTCAAGCGCCTGGATTCAAAACGGCAGTTACCTGAAATTGAAAAACTTTACCGTTGGTTATACACTGCCCCAGGATTTTGCGAAAAGGATAGCCGTATCAAAAGTAAGGGTATATATATCGTCACAAAACCTGTTTACCATTACCGGCTACAAAGGGCTTGATCCGGAAGTGGGCTCGCAGGGCGGCAACGCGACACAAAACGGCGTAGATAATGGCATCTACCCTTCGTCCATGTATTTCACAGTAGGTATAAATGCAACATTTTAATAATAATTACAAATATTAAAGATATGAAAATCACCAGATTAAAAATTACTCTGTTAGCGCTGGTTGCGGCGTTGCTGATACCCCTCAGCTGCAAAAAGAGTTTTTTAAACCAAACCAATACTTTCGGGTCAACCCAGGCTGCCACTTTTACTACTTCGGCCAGCGTAATAGCTTTGGTAAATGCCATTTATGATAGTTACCAAAACAGTAACCTCCTTAAGAAAGGACTATGGTATTACGCCGATTACCTTCCGCATGATTGGTATAACAATGGAGCTGACGTTGCCTGGAATAATTATACATATTCGGGTACTTTTGACGCCCTTCCCGATTTTTGGGATAACCTGTATATCGGCATCTCGAGGGTAAACGTTGCGCTTCCTATCATTAAAGCCGCAATTGCTCAGGGCGTTGTTACGCAGCCTTTGGGCAACCGTTTAATGGGCGAGGCGCTTTTTTTGCGGGGAACCATGTATTATTACCTAACGGGTACTTTTGGCGGCGTTCCACTGGAACTGAGCCCAACAACTACCGGTTTAGAACCCCGCGCTACCCAGCTGCAGTGTTTTCAACAGGTAGTGGCCGACATGCAGGCGGCCGAAGGTTTACTGGTGTCAAAAACCCAGTTGGCCACTGCCGATCTGGGTAGGGCTACCACAGGCGCCGCCTATGCCTATGAAGGCTCGGCGCAAATGTGGTTAGCCGAAAGCGACCCCACAAACGCCACCGTACATTATACTGCCGCATTGAAAGCCTTTAATAACCCGGAATTTGGTAATTATTCGTTGGTTACGCCTTATGTAAACGAGAATGAATTCAATAACCAGAATAATGCCGAATCGGTTTTCGAAATACAGTTTGACCTTACCGGCGGTAACCAGAGCTGGGGCGACAGCTGGGAGCCACCTGGCGGCGAATTGGGCTGGATAGACAGTTTCAGCTGGCCTTCGGAAATAACTGGCGAAGGCTACGACTACGGAAGCCCGGCGCTGTATTATTCGTACCAGGCGGGCGATACCAGGAAGTTAGCTACAATAATAGGACCGGGCGACCCTAATATGAGCCCGGGAATTATTGCACAGTGGGGCGGTATAAAAGGCTATCCCAATGTTCAGGGCGGTTATGCAAATTACATGGCGCAAACTACTCCTCCGTATGATACCGTTGACTATTACCGGTACACCGATGCCAGCCAGCCTATCAATACGTTTAAAAGCAATGCTATTAATACCAACGGAACGCTTGCCCATCCCTGGTACGGAACTGATGGTACCCCGCGCTCGGGATTTGTTTGCGAGAAAAAATGGCGGGATCCCACCCTTACAGGAGGTTCAGGGCCGGGAGCGCTCTTTGGCAGCCAGGACCAGATATTGATGCGGTATGCAGAAGTTTTGCTCTCAAAAGCCGAATGCGAGATACGCCTGGGGATGACTCAACAAGGCCTTGCCGATTTGGCCAAAGTAAGGAGCAGGGCATTTAACGGAAGTGTTCCGGGTACATTTCAGGATGGCTATTTGCCGCAGGCAGATGCAAACGGAAACCCCATTCCAGCACCAGTTATAACTGATCCGCTGCAAATGGTATTCAGCGAATACCGGCATGAGCTTACCGGCGAATATTCGTTGATGTACCTGTTACGCCGGGCGGGTAACGATGTAACAACCGGGGTAGCTTATGACCGTGAAATGATCCACATTTGGAACACAGGGCCCACCAGCCAGTATGCTTATGGTTTACGGCCTAATACATTCATAATTTATCCCTATGGCCCAACACACAACCTGCCTGCCGCTATTTTTTCCGATGCGACTGGCAACCAGGGCGTAACCTATAATGATCTTCCTCCGGGGAAAGATTTATTGCCGCTTCCGGCTGCTGAAATAGCGCTTAACCCTAATTTAAAGCAGAATCCCGGCTACTAGGTGCCTGAGATTTTTTTATGAAAGTGAGAATTGATTAATTGATTAAGAATAGAAGGCTTTTTCCGCAAGGAAAAGGCCTTTTCTTGCTAAAGCGAGAAAGTAGGATATGTTTCCAGATATTGTGGCCTGGTCAGTTAATTTCAACTATCCGATTATAAAAAAATAGTACCTTACGTTTATACTTGTTATGAAAAAAGTGCTGGTTATATCGGGAATTTGTTCGATCATATTATTAGTTGTTTACCTGCAATTTGGAAATAACGCAAGTAGCGGGGATCCCCGCGGGACGGCATTTGCCGGCACAAAATCTTGTGTAAAATGCCATGCCGACATTTACAGCTCATACTTGCATACCGCCCATTTTGAAGCTTCGGCACCTGCCTCAGAAAGTTCTGTGCATGGCAGTTTTGCTGCCGGTTCAAACATATTCAATATAAACGCGTCTCAAAAAGTGGTAATGGAAAAGATAGGCAGCAACCTTTTTCAAAGTTTTTATGTCAACGGAAAACTTAGGGAAAGGCACCGTTTCGATATTGTCTTTGGGGGTGTTAAAGGCGAATCATATTTATACTGGCAAGGGAACGAGCTTTATCAATTACCTCTTTCATATTTCAGTGCTCAGCACCAATGGTCGTCAAGCCCGGGTATGGGATTAAACTTTATGGATTATCCCCGGTCAAGGCCGATAGGTATCCGGTGCCTTGAGTGCCACGCGTCGTACATTAATTACCTGCCCGAAAATGCGCAGCGATTAAATGGTACCGAAGCATTTGAAAAAAACTCGCTGGTTTATCATATCGACTGTGAGCGCTGCCACGGCCCCGGCGCACAGCATGTTGATTTTCAAACCCGCAACCCCAACGTAAAAACAGCCCGCTTTATAACCACCTATATTTCACTTAGCCGTAGCCAGAAGCTGGATATGTGTGCTGTTTGCCATTCTGGCAAGCATAATGTGATGTTACGGTCGGCTTTTGGATTTATGCCAGGCGATACCTTTGCTAAATTTATACTACCGCAGTTTTCTGCGAAAATTGATACGGCCCACCTTGATGTGCATGGAAACCAGCTTCAACTATTACAAACCAGCAAGTGCTTTATATACAGCCAAATGGAATGTTCAACCTGTCATGATCCGCATCAAAACATGCGGGGTGAAGATATAGTGTATACCCAAAAATGCCTGAATTGCCATAATTCGCCAAAACATACTTATTGCAAAATGACCAATACGCTAAGCGCCGCGATACTTAAAGCCGACTGTATCAGTTGCCACATGCCGGCATTGCCAACCCAGGCTATTTCAGTACAGCTCGCCGCGGAATCGAAGCCGGTACAATTTTTTGTTCATACGCACCATATAGCCATCTACCCGCAGCAAGTTAAAAAGATACTTGCTCATATTAATTAGAATTAATACTAAAAATGTTCAATTTCAACAAATATACCCTTATGAATAGGTTGTGCTTCACAACGTTATTCATGTGTTTACTGATTTTTTTTTCGTGTAAAAAGAAGACGCTGTTCGAGCAAATTCCGTCTTCCCATTCCGGTATTCACTTTAATAATGAAATAACAGAGTCCGACTCGGTGAATGCCCTGGATATGGTAAACGCCTATAATGGCGGCGGTGTAGGGATAGGCGACTTTAACGGCGATGGTTTACAGGATATTTTTTTTACGGGAAATATGGTATCTAACAGGCTCTACTTAAACCGGGGCAATTTTAAGTTTGAAGATATTACTGATAAAGCCGGTGTCGGCGGTGACGGAAGATGGGGGCGCGGCGTTGCTATTGTTGATATTAACAACGACGGTTTGCCCGACATTTATGTGTGCAATACCATTTATAAAGACTCGACAAGGCGACGGAATTTGCTTTATGTAAACCAGGGGGTTGATAAAGATGGTATTCCGCATTTTAAGGAAATGGCTAAGGAATATGGGCTTGATATATGCTCTTATTCAACTATGGCAAGTTTTTTTGACTATGATAACGACGGCGACCTGGACATGTACCTGACCGTTAACAATGCAAATTCCAGAAAAAATACCAATGTTTTTGGCGGGATTAAGGCCGCCGGGCCGCAATTTATCTCCGGGCGGTTATATCGGAATGATTGGGACAGCACCTTGCATCACCCGGTATTTCACGATGTTTCAAAACAAGCAGGCATTAATATTACAGGGTATGGGCACAGTGCCACAACAGTAGACTTTAATGGAGACGGCTGGAAAGATATTTATGTATCCAATGATTTTATTTCGAGCAACATTTTATACATCAACAACCACGACGGAACATTTACCGATCGCTCAAGAGAATATTTCAAGCATACATCATTAAATTCCATGGGGCAGGATGTAGTTGATATTAATAACGACGGCCTTCCGGATGTGGTGGAGCTGGATATGAACCCACCCGATAACTATCGCAAAAAGATGATGATGGGGGTTAATACATTTAACACTTATCAAACTTTCGATCTATTCGGTAATCAATACCAGTATGTGCGCAATACGCTCCAGCTTAACCAGGGGCCAAGGCTTGGCCAGCAGGGCCGGGTTGGCAGTCCGGCTTTCAGCGAGATCGGATTTCTGAGCGGTATTTCACAAACCGATTGGAGCTGGACGCCATTGGTTACCGATTTTGACAACGATGGCTTTAGGGATATCATCGTAACAAATGGATTTCGGAAGGATGCTTCCGACCATGATTTTACAACGTACGAGCAAAGCCCTTATGCCTTAGCATCAAAACAAAAGCTGCTGGAACAAATTCCAGAAGTTAAATTACCTAAATACGCTTTTAAAAATAAAGGGGACCTGACATTTGAAGATGTAAGCAAGGCATGGGGCGTGGACATGCCCGCTTTTGCAAACGGCGCGGTATATGTAGATTTAGACAATGATGGCGCCATGGACCTGGTGATCAATAATATCGACGGCGAAGCGTCTATATACAGAAACACCATCAGGGATGATAAAAAGAATTTAAACAATGTTCATTATTTGCAAATCACATTTACCGGTGGAGCACGGAATATAAACGGGTTAGGCGCTCAGGCCGATATCTATTATGACCACGGGAAACACCAGGTTTATGAGAATGACCCTTACAGGGGTTATTTATCAACACTCCAGGCAATGGCCCATTTTGGCCTGGGCAAAGTAGGTATGGTTGATTCGGTGGTAATAAAATGGCCTGGAGGCAAAAAACAAAAACTACTGCATGTAAAAGCTGATCAACGAATAAAAGTGAATATTGCGAATGCGGGCGGCAACGATCAGGCCACCCCGCCTAAAATTGATTTTAAAGCATTGTTTAAAGAGGTAACTGATTCGTTAGGCCTGCATTACAAAAACAATACGGCTGATTTTACCGATTTTAATGTTCAAAGATTATTGCCTCATAAATTGTCGGGCTATAACCCGGCCATAGCCATTGGCGATATAGATGGCAATGGGCTGGATGATATAATAATAGGTGGCGACAGCCATAACCCCGCTCAGCTTTTTCTTCAAATGCCCGATGGCACATTCAAACAACGTAATCTTTTTACCGCGGCAAACAATACCTCGGTTGACTTTACCGACGAGGGGTTGTTGCTTTTTGACGCGAATGGCGATGGTAAATTAGATCTTTACATAGCAAGCGGCGGCTACCAGTATGCTGCGAATACTGCTTCGTACCAGGACAGGCTGTATATAAACGACGGCAAAGGAAACTTTACCCTGGCCCCTGATGCCTTGCCCAAAAACTTTACCAGCAAGCTTTGCGTAAGGGCCTGCGATTATAATAAAGACGGCAAGCTGGATTTATTTGTGTCGGGCCGGGTTGAACCGGGGAGTTACCCTAAACCGGTATCGAGTGTTATTTTGAGAAACGACAGCAGGAACGGCCATGTTAAATTTACGGATGTTACCGACGAGGTGGCGCCGGCATTAAAGAACATCGGGATGGTTAGCGATGCTTTATTTACCGATTTTGATAATGATGGCTGGCCAGACCTGGTGCTGGCAGGCGAATGGATGCCTGTAACTTTCCTGAAGAATGAACACGGAAAGTTTGTAAATATAACCGCGAAATCCGGCGTCGACGATAAATTTGGCTGGTGGAATTCGATTGTAGCCGGCGATTTCAGGCATACGGGCCGCACAGACTACATTTTAGGAAACGTGGGTTTGAATACGCTATTCCAAGCCTCAGACCAATACCCTGTATATATTACGGCAGGAGAATTTGAGCTTAACGGACAGTATGATGCCATACCATCCATTTTCCTGCCTGACCAAAACGGGCAAAAGCAGGAATTTCCGCTGCAAGGGAGGGATGACCTGGTTAAACAAATGATAAGTTTAAAATTAAAGTTCCCCGATTATAAGTCTTTCGCTGTAGCTACAATGAACGATATATTGTCAGACGAGCAACGGAAGGGGGCGCTAAGGCTTAAATCCAATTTACTAAAATCTTGCTTTTTACGGAACGATGGCAATGGTAAGTTCACGCTTATCCCGTTGCCTGTAGAAGCGCAATTTTCCATCCTGAACGGCATGGAGGTGGGCGATTTTGATGGCGATGGAAATCTTGATGTTGCTATAGTTGGCAATGACTATGGCACGGAAGTATCGATAGGCCGTTATGATGCATTGAATGGCCTGCTGTTAAAAGGCGATGGTAGGGGAAATTTTAAAGCCTTAAGTATTTTGCAAAGCGGAATTTACATACCGGGGGATGCTAAGGCATTGGTAAAATTAAGAGATACCAAAGGAAACCTGCTGCTGGCAGCCAGCCAGCATAAAGACTCGTTAAGAGTTTTCAAGTTGAATAAGGTATCGAAAAACATCAGCGTCAATCCTGGGGATGCCTATGCTTTAATTACTTACAAAAACGGAAAAGTTGAAAAGCAGGAGTTTTATTACGGATCGTCTTTTTTATCACAATCTGCCAGATTTATTAATACAAATGATAACATTAGCCGGATAATAATTTTTGATAATAACGGAAAATCAAGGGTGCTGAAATAAAATCGCGTCGCTTTCGCTGCCAATAAATATGTTTTTGCCCTTTTTATGAGTTTGACGAATTAAGGGGGAGTCTTTCATGTTTTGTTGAGATATTGACAATCGAATATATATCCGCTTATCCATCCAGTGAAAAATGAAGGCTTGTTTTCAATCCAGCAATTATTTTTTTGAATATTTTACGCGTAATTGTGAGTTAAAACCGTTAAATGGCAGGCTTTTTAAATGCCCATAGTATAGCTGTGATATTACCATTTTTTAGCTATGTGCCTTTGGGAATTGGGAATGTTTTTACATTAGATCATCGGCTCTAATTGCTGAAGGTAAAATCTTTAGAAGCATCGTATAACCACGTGCCCTGCGGGTCAACAAAATAAAACTTTACAGTTTTTCCGTTCAAAACCCCAAGTGCGCCATAACTAACATAAAATACATCGTCGGCATTGTTTGGGCTCAAAAAGCTCATTGCAGCCCGATAGCTCCATCGGCCTGATTTATCAATGGTATAAAATTTAACACTACGCCCTTTTCTTATGCCAATATAATTGCTGGTAAGCGCAAATGCCTCATCAAACTCTTCTGCATTTGTAAAAGAGGGCGTAGCAGCAGGTTCCCACGTACCATATATGTTGGTTTGATAAAATTTTATTGTTTTCCCATGCTTCACTCCCAGTGTATTATCATTGAATTTAAAAACACCGTCGGCGCTTTCGGGGCACACCAAGTCTTTGCCAGGGCTATATTTCCAACCCCCTTCGCTGCTGGTTTGATAAAATTTTATAGTATTGCCATTACGGGCCCCTATAAA
>Ga0302309_10001569_pt1 | contig 20557 bp, 20 predicted proteins | sample III_Palsa_N1_1_FD_200453 | JGI IMG/M metagenome (GOLD analysis project Ga0302309, IMG submission 200453) | Peat permafrost microbial communities from Stordalen Mire near Abisko, Sweden - III_Palsa_N1_1 | ecosystem: Environmental > Terrestrial > Soil > Palsa > Peat permafrost | place: Sweden... | reverse complement strand
AAATTACCTTTTAAATAACTATTTTTGTACATGCTTTTATAGCATTTGCTGCAACCCAAAAGTCAGCTAACCCAGTGGTCAATTTGGCCCGGAACAGGGTGGTCAACATCTCCATAATATACAAATCAGTGCAGGCTTTTACCTGCTAACGGGCGTGTTTATCAATTAACGTCTGTGCATTTTATATCCCCATTGACTGAACAGCCGTTCCTGTTGACGGCGCAGGGCTGTTTCCTGCTTCGCCTCTGCCAAGCCCAAAGGAACCACGCCCAAAGTGCGATGGCGCAAAGGATACCAGGGGCGGGATAAGCACTGTTCAAAGCTGCTTCGTATATGCCTGCGGACTCAACTCCATCTTTAAAACTATTAGACCTTTAAGCGGCCTTCACGAGATCCTCTTGTAACGCTCACGTCCGTTTGAGCTAAATAAGGGATGTGATGAACAATAATATATAATCTGATCATCATATAAATTTATCCTCTATCGTATAATCAACAAAGGATAACTGAACATTATCGTGTAAAAGCGTTTAAAAATTAAAAAGGTTTATAACTTAACTCTACTCATTTAAAAGTAGGTTAGCGAATTTCTTACCGAGCAAAGCAATTTTAAGATCTTATGTATTGGGGGATACTTTGTGATCCTGCTAGGATGCAAAGTGATCTCGCTGGGATCGTGTTTTATGTCATTAGGTGCACTATTTGCACGTTTTTATCATTTTTATATCATCACAGGGCACCATTTCGGGCACCAGTTATTTTGACATGATTTAATGAACTTTAAGAACGTTCGGTAATCCCTATTCAAAGATAAGTCAACTGTATCAATATCCAAAATAATCCAAATCTTTTTAACTGTCAATTTCTTCGACAACCAATTTCACTGCGTTTGCATTGCATGCAACAGGTCATCGGTTCGATTCCGAAATTCGCCATACAGGAGGAATGGTAGCTTTTTATGTTCAATGGAACTTTTGTTAGTTCCTGTATATTACTTTCAGATAATTCTTCAGCTCAACACTGTTTTATCAGTGTCTACATTCTTATCTCCAGCCCATTTCCTTTTTGAAACGAATTGACGACATAAAGAAAATTTCCGAGAAAGCCCGCTGATAACTTGAAAAATTATTTTCAAATTTTCCGTGTAAATAACTCATTATAAGTTAATTAAACAAGTGGCATCAAGATTGTATAGAACAATTACATGTATAATTTAATAAGGGGGTTATGTCAAGAATATTCATTACAGGAGCGGCAGATGGCCTTGGCTTGATGGCTGCCAAACTATTGATTGCCGATGGCCACCAGGTTGTGCTACACGCCCGAAATGACCGGCGCGCGGAAGAAGCTTTGGCTTCAGCCCCTGGCGCTGAAAATGCCGTTAGTGCCGATTTATCAAGTATTAAAGAAACTATCGCGCTGGCGGAAAAAGTAAATAAACTGGGTGGATTCGATGCGATCATTCACAATGCAGGTGTAGGTTACCAGGAACGATTCAGGGGCAACACAAAGGATGATCTTCCGCTGGTGTTTGCGGTGAACAGCCTTGCGCCCTATATTCTTACTTCTCTTATTCAACGACCCAAGCGACTGATCTACTTGAGTTCAGGATTGCACCGGGACGGTAATCCGGACTTAAATGACCTGACCTGGGATAAACGCGACTGGAATGGTTACCGGGCTTATTCCGATTCCAAACTCCACGACGTTCTCCTGGCTTTTGCAACCGCGCGTTTGTGGAAGGATGTCCTTAGTAACGCTTTGGAACCAGGCTGGGTAGCGACGAAGATGGGCGGACCCGGTGCACCGGATAGCCTTGCTGACGCGCCTAAAACACAGGTATGGCTGGCTGCGAGCAACGACCCCAAAGCGCTGGTGACCGGGAAATACTTCTATCATCAAAAACTTAGAGAATTTCATCCTGCTGTAGGGGATATTTCAATACAGGATGGCTTTCTGGCCGCCTGTGAAAAGATTTCCGGAGTCAGTTTTCCGAAAAGATAAATGCTTTGCCGGCAGGATTCTCATTTACCGTTTGACAACTATTTTAAATCTATAAACAATGGAAAAAAATCAACATCCAACAGAACTACTTTTGAAGGGCGGCCTCGTTGTTACCGTCGATGAATCACTTGGAGACTTACCCAATGCCGATGTCCTGATTCGGGACGGTGTGATCGTCGCCATTGGTCCGGGACTGTCGACTTCAAGCGAGAACGCGGAAGTGATAGACTGTAAAGGACGCCTTGTCATTCCGGGGCTGGTCGATACCCATCGCCATGTTTGGCAGGGTGCCATCGGGGCATTCACACCTCAGATGACCGGCGTGGGTTATGACCCGGCAGTGCTCAACGGCATATCCACGCGGTACGATCCGGAGGACATCTATGCCGGTGCTCTCTGGGGCGCATTGCAGGCGCTTGATGCCGGTATCACAACAATCGCTGATTGGGCACACAATCTCCGGTCGGCTGAGTATGCCGATGCCAATCTTCGCGGCTTACAGGAATCGCAGATACGCGGTTATTTCCTTTATGGAGGGCCGGGCCCGACAACCGATGTACCCAATCCGCCGCATCCTTTAGATGCACGCAGGATGCGTGATGAGCATTTTCCCAAAGGGATCAATGGACGCCTGCGAATGGGCATGGCGCTCCGTGGACCTTGCTTCACGTCAGCAGAGCGGAATGCGGAAGACTTCAAATTCGCGCGAGAGCTAGGGCTGCCAATTTCGACCCACGTCGGCATGGCGGGAACCAAGGATGCGATCATTGTGCTCGACCAGTTCGGCCTGTTGGGCTCCGATGTCAATTATGCGCATGGGAATTTACTCACAGATCATGAACTCAATTTGATCGCTAAGAGCAAAGGCACCATGTCGCTCACTCCTTCCACCGATATGCTCATGCAATTCGGGACGTTCCCAGGGACTGGCCGTGCGCTTGAACGAAATATCCTGTGCGGCTTCGGTGTGGATACGATCTGCAGCTGCGGGACCGATCTTTTCTCCGAGATGCGTCTGGCATTAGCGGCAGAGCGTTCAAGAGCAAATGCCCCTGCATTGGCACGCGGTGGGCGGGTTCCGACTGTAGCGCTTCATCAACGGGATATGCTACGATTGGCAACGATTGATGGCGCCCGGGTGTGGAATATGGAGAAGGAAATCGGCACCCTTACGCCGGGCAAGCAGGCAGACGTTACAGTGATCGACATGCGGTCGCCACATCTCGATGGCTACGGAGATATTATAGCCACTATGGTGCTGGGTGCAGGCCCTGCCGACGTAGAGACCGTGATCGTTGGAGGCGACATCCTCAAGAGAAACGGCCAACTTGTGGGAGAGCACGTCAAAAAAGCCCATGAACTCATGCTGGCAAGCCGCGAGCGACTACGCGCACGCGAAGCCGCAGCGGTGCGTGGCTAAACCATTCAATATATCTTAAAAAAACAAAAAGAGACTCTTATGACATCCCAACAAAACAAAAAGGAGACTTCCAGGCCCTACCCACCTACCATTGTATTAGTTCATGGAGCATTCGCCAACGCCGGCTGCTGGCACAAAATCATACCCCTCCTGCGGGCGAAGGGGTACTCCATCGTAGCATCGAACTGCCCATTAGGTTCACTCGCCGGCGACGTCGATGCCGTTCGGCAAACGATTCGGATGCAGGAGGGCCCGGTATTGCTCGTCGGTCATTCCTGGGGCGGAGCGATCATCACCGAGGCAGGTAACGAGCCCCAGGTATGTGGCCTCGTCTACGTCGCCGCCGCCGCCCCGGACTCAGGTCAATCATTCAACGATTGGTGGAAAGATTATCCCGCCGCACCAGGCGCACCGGAAATCAAGCCGTATGGCAAAGACCGTTACGTTTTGACACTCGAAGGATTTCGGCGCTTCTTTGCCCATGACCTGGCGACTGATGAAATCGAACTGATGTACTGCACCCAGGGGCCTTACGCCGCAGCTTCGAACAACGAAGTCATCAATAAGGCAGCATGGCGGGACAAACCCAGTTGGTCGGTTATAGGCGAACATGATTACATGCTCACTATCGACCTTGAGCGTGACACAGCACAGCGGATAAAAGCCGAAATGCTGATTCTTCATTCGAGCCACGTGCCGATGCTATCTCATCCCGGCGAAGTGGCTGATTTCATCGAAAAGGCTGCAATCGAAGTAACTGATAAAATATGAGTGTTACAAAAATGAATACTTTAATTCTGAACACCGGTCTTGCGCTGGTCACGGCTTCGACGATACATGCGCAGGAATCGAGCCTTTTATCGGCTGACTATTTGAAGCAAGCCACGCCGCTTATCCATTGGCCGAACGGCCTTGAACCCATCAATGCGGATGTCTTCGTCCATAATGAGGGCTGGATCGACGCATCGCCGGATATAGTTTGGGGAAACCTGATCGATGCCCTGCAATGGCCGGGTTGGTATTCGAACTCGGCCGACGTTCATATCGAAGGCGGCAAGTCCAGGCTCGCTATGGGCGTCAGCTTTCACTGGAAAACGTTCGGCTTCCCGATTCGCAGCACGGTGGATATCTTTGGGCCGGAACGGGAGATCGGCTGGAGTGTCTATAGTTTAAATTTCAAGGTTCACCACGCCTGGATACTCGTTCCGGAACGAGGCGGGACGCGCGTCATCACCGAGGAATCACAAAAGGGTGCTGATGCGATCAGGTTCCGGCTTGATCAGCCAAACGCGATGTACGACGGCCACGACTGGTGGATTTCCGCACTGAAGGCACGCTCCGAGCGTATGGCTCAGCGCTGAGGCCAGGGAGAAATGTTTGAGCTATGGTAAAATAAAGAAGCTTCGAAGGTCACCAACCCAGTAAAGTCGCCGATTTAACCGAAAAAAGGCTATCATCGAATTAAAATGACCGATCACATTCACAATGGATTTAAACTGATTCAATATGAAAGAACAATCTACACTTACACCGGAGGGCTTCGCTGTCGTGGTCAAAGGTCCGGCCTCGCCGCCCGCTCAAAATGTCCAAAACGCAGGCCATATTGTTGAGGATACAAGCCAGGACCCTTTTGAGTTGATGAACCGCTTTCTTACATCACTTGGCGGCCGGGATAACATCCTGGCAGCCTCCAACGAGATGATTGTATCCTCCGGGCGCCGCTGGCACCCCGGCTGGGGGCCCACTCCAGATACTGCGGAACTGGTTTCAATATTCAGCTCGACATTACTGTCCGAAACGTCCGCACCAAAATATAATTTGACAATGGAGGACGACACCATTGCCATGATGGCCGTTAAGTTGAAGTATACCGAGATCGGCAATGGGATGACCGGCTCGCTCGAAGGAGCCGATCTCCTTTTCAATCCACGGATTGTCAAATCTTCCATCGATGCGCCGAGAGTTTTGGCCAGGAACCGGCATATCGACCTTCTTTCCCCGCTGCGACTGGCCAGTAAGTTGCTGGACAATAGGGCGAATCCGTCTGTATCTATAGACATGGACGCCGACGGCTCGCGAAAGAAAGTATTAACGCTGACGGAGCCAGGCCGATCTCCCTTGCATCTCTTTCTGAATGCGGCGACCGGCCTTCCCGACAAACTTGTGACGACGGAGGACGACCCACCGTTTGGCGACGCGGTCGTGGAAGTGATCTATGACGACTATCGGAAAATCCAAGGCTGTATCCTGCCTTATCATGTCGTCATGAAGCTAAATGGTATGATTATCCACGACGAATCGAGATCGGTCGTTCAGTTAGGGGTAGCGGTTACCGAAAGCACTTACCAAATCCAGGTTCCCGCTCTTCCGGCCATGCCGGAAGACCCCGAAAAAGACCGCTATGCCATTTATTCGACCGAATGGCTGATGAGTTATGTATATGCAGGCGTATCGTTTTATTTCGACCTCCAGCAGGCACCTGTCAGGACCGAACCGGTCAAAATATCCGAGGGTGTTTACATTATTTTGGGCCCCAGTCACAATATGCTGGTCGTAGAAATGGAAGACCATGTATTGACGGTGGATGCCCCTCTTTACGGAGATTACACCTCATCGGCTCTTCAACAAATCAAAAAGGTCTTTCCGGGCAAACCGCTGCGCGCCATCATCGGCACTCACTTCCATTACGACCATATCGGCGGGATGAGGGAACTGGCTGCCGAAGGGAACGTTACTGTTTACGTCGGCCTGCCGACCGTTCACTTTTTCGAACGTATCTTCAAAAGTCCGCACACCGTACGGCCCGACCGCTTTCAACAACACCCGGTTGAAGTCGACATCAGTCCGGTCATTAGCCACCTATCTCTTCCGGCGCTGAATGGCTCGCAACTGGATCTCTACAGAATCCCGAATGACCACGCAGACGATATGCTGATTGCGTACCATACGGGTGCCAAAATAGTCTTCAATTCCGACCTTTGGAACCCAACTGCTGTGATGCCTCCGCCCAACTCAGGCAGGGGGCGGCTTGCTACACAGTTATATGACGCCATTATAAACCTGGGCCTGGACGTGGAGTCGATTGTCGGGGGCCATAGTGGCTTCGAGGGGAAAAATAATATTTACATCGCCCCGCTCAGCTTCCTGAAAACAGCCGCAGGGCGATAAAAAAATAACAAAACTTATGGCCAGCTTAAAAAACAAAGTTGCACTGATAACCGGCTCGACCAGGGGCTTAGGCAAAGCGATTGCAGAACGCTATGCCTTTCTGGGCGCAGATATCGTCATTAATTATCCAAGTGACAGGGCATCCGCAGATGAAGTATTAGCTAACATTAAGGCTGTCGGCGCCAAAGCAATTGCCATACAGGCGGATATTACCAAGGTTGCTGACCTGACAAGGATGTTCGATGAAGCGAAAAGGTATTTTGGCAAAATAGACATTATTGTGGCAAATGCCGGTATTGAAATGGTGGAAGTTCCGGTGGTTGATTTTACCGAAGATCAGTTTGATAAAGTATTTACGGTTAACACCAAGGGCACTTATTTCACCCTACAGCAAGCCGCCAGGCACGTAGCGGACAATGGAAGGATTATTTACATCGCCTCGAGTACTACTTCTTTTCCAATGCATGGGATGGGCTTATATGGAGGTAGCAAAACTACACCGCGTTATTTGGTCAACGTATTATCACAGGAGATCGGGTACCGGGGCGTAACTGTCAATTCCATTATTCCATTTGCTGTCGACCACGCAGGAATTTTTGCAGACCCGGCCAGTTACCCTGCCATGAGGAAAAGCCTTATCGATAGCTGTCCAATGGGCCGGTTGGCCGAAGTGGAGGACGTGGCGAATGCCGCCGAATTCTTCGCAAGCGACCTTTCGTCTTTCATTTCAGGCCAGCATCTTTTGGTAAACGGAGGGGCAAACCAATAGTATTGACAGCGGTTACCGGATGGCCTCTGTCAGACACCCCCCTTTGATCCGTGAGTGGATTTGACCCGGCCATTTGCTTGTCGCTTAAATGTGCAACATGAAAGGGCAATGATTTTAGATATAACTTTTGCAATGTGCTCAGTAGTAGTGGCTGCAAAAGTATTGTTTATTCAGCTGTAGGGCAATTTGCCTGTGCGGTACAGATATAAAAGGCCTTTATGGGAGACGAAGAATTATATCAGCTGATACGGGGGGGTATTGACCAGAACAGGAGAAGCCAAAAACTACTGTATAAGGAATTTTATGGTTTCGCTATGGCAATTTGCCTTCGTTACACCGGCGGCAGGGACGAGGCAGCAGAAGTAATGAACCAGGGGTTTTTGAAAGTTTTTAATAACATCCATAAGTTCAACGAGGAAAGGCGGTTTAAAGCATGGCTTGGAAAAATAATGATCAATGTGTCGATTGATTTTTACCGAAGGAATCTTAAAATAGCTTGCAGTGAAGAATTAGAAAAAGCTGAGCATATAGCAGACGGCGATTGGGTCGATAAAAATTTGAACTATAATGACCTGCTTGCGATGGTGCAGCGGCTTCCGCTGGCGTATCGCACCGTTTTCAACCTTTTTGCCATCGATGGCTATTCGCACGAGGAAATTGGCGAAATGCTCAACATTAATATGGGCACATCAAAGTCCAACCTTTTTAAAGCCAGGCTAAAACTTAAAAAAATGATATTGATGGCAGGCCAGCCTGCCGGTAATTATAACAGGGGCACGGATAACCAACTCGATTGTGGCGATCAACGGAGCAGCATTTGACCCAGCCCGGATACTGGGCATAGGTATAGCAGCACTTTATCGCAAAATAGAAGAATGCCCGGTACTGCTTAATTAAAAATTTAATAAATATAACATATAATTAAAATGAAAAAACTACTGCTGACAATACTGGCACTAGCTACTATTGCCCTAAACGTACACGCACAGCACGACACGGTAACGGCCCGACTTAAAAAAGATACCGTTATACGGTCGCTTACATCTCCATTGCCTGCACCTCCGTTCCCGAGTTCTGACTGGGTTGGCTCACCACTGGTAGGCGTGGATGCAACTGCTCCAAACTACCCGCTTACCAAATTGCTGGGATTGACCAAAAGCAAGGTGAAAATTTATGGCTGGGTTGATGTAGGCGGTAATTTGAGCTCTTCAAAAAACTCAAATGCGCCAACTTCCTATGATCTGATACCTAACAGCGTTGTATTAGACCAATTAGGTCTTAAAATAGAAAAACAGCCCAACACTATACAGACCGATCATTTTGACTGGGGTTTTCTTTCGACTACCATTTTTGGAACAGACTACCGGTATACTACAGCCAAAGGTTTTTTCAGCAATCAATTGCTTGGGAACAATAATAAATATGGGTTTGACCCAGCCGAATTATACGGTATTTTATACTTCCCTAAAGTAGCCGATGGCTTGATTATAAAAGTGGGCCGTTTTATATCGCCTGCCGATATTGAGGCGCAATGGGCTACCGATAATTACCTCTATTCACATTCCTTAATGTTCACCGTAGACCCTTATACTTTTACGGGTGTGCTGGGAACTTTTAAGCTGGGCTCCTACTGGGAATTGCAGGCGGGTGTGCAGGCGGGCAATGATATGGCGCCCTGGAGCAATTCTGCACAAATAAATGGAACCTTATTGGTCCGTTGGGTATCTAAAAATAGTATTGATGGTTTGTGGGGAGGTATCAACTCTTTAGGCGATGGCAATTATACTAACCAGCATGACGACCTGCAAATGTTCGTAGCTGTTTGGGGGCATAAGTTTAGTGAAACAGTGCACATGAACACGGAGGCCTATTATATGTGGCAAAACCATGCGCTCACTGGCGGTTCGGTAATAACCGGCCCAGGCAAACCATTTTTTGAAGGTGTAGGTGCTGGCAATCCAATACCTGGCGCGGCAACGGCACAAGGCTTTGTTAACTATTTCCAGATTCTGTTTTCGCATAAGGATTATCTATCTATCCGTAACGATTTGTTAAATGACCCACAGGCTAACCGTACAGGTTATGCTACATTATACACAAGCCACACAATAGGTTTTGTGCACTACTTTAATGATTACATCAGGATACGACCAGAATTGCGTTACGAACGCGCCTATGCAGATGGCATAACGCCTTATGATAATGGTACCAAAAAAGACCAGTACACAGCAGCTATGGACCTGATCGTAAGATTTTAAAACCGGGATTTTCTTTTTTCGGCTTAGGAAACCCCCTTATAAAAAAAGCTGATAACCTTAAATTTTTATTAAAATGAAAACTATCATTTTAATATGCGCCATCTCTGTTATGACATTAGCGGCCCAGGAGGCAATTGCCTCAGGTTCGGTAACAGGATTATATCTAACCGCGGAGGATTATCTTCATCACAAGTTAAGCTTTTCTACCAATGGCAGCGACAAAAACCACATCCGGCTAAATGAATTCCTGCAATCGGCAAAAGTTGTTGTGATGTATAACGGTAAAAAACAGACCTTTTTAAAGAGCCGGCTGTTCGGGTATAGCCGCGACAATCAGGATTACCGTTACTTTAATAATATAGCCTACAGGATAATCGATACCAGGGACTTTCTTATTTACAGCGCTCCCCGGTTAAAGCAGCAGGCTAAATGGTCGAAACCGGAGAATGAATATTATTTCAGCAGTACAGATACGGCGGCCATCGTGCCGCTTTCCATCAAAAACCTGGAAGCTGTATATGTATCAAATACTAAATTCAGGTATATGATAGAATCGGGCTTTGCAACTGATAATTCTTTAACCGCTTATGATACGGCTCTTAAAGAGTATAAGGTAAAATATTTATATGAGCAGAGTTCTTCGAACTAAATTTTAGCGCTTATTGGTTGAATACTAAAACAGGCAGCGGAGAACATTTTATGGTTTCACTATGGCGGCTAAAACTTAAAAAATGATATTGACGGAAGACAAGTCTGCCGGTAATTATAACAAGAGCACGGATCATAACCCGATTGCAGCGATCAATTGAACAGGATTTGAGTCCATTTTTTTAACAACGATATTAGATAATGGGCGACGAAAAATATAACCATTTGGATTATACCTTTTAGAAAAGACTTATAACAAAATGAAAAGCATAGCAATTATTTTATTAGCCTGGTTAAGCTTTGTTAACCAGGGAGCCGTGGGGCTTTATGTTTGTAAAAACGCAAAACTGAGCATTTATTCATCAGCGCCCATTGAGGATATATCGGCCGAAACCGCATCCGGCACATCGGTTTACAATCCTACAACCGGGGATATGGCCTTCAGTATCAACATCCGCTCACTCACCTTTCCCAAGTCGTTAATGCAGGAACATTTTAACAGCGACTATATGGAGAGCGATAAGTACCCCAAAGCCACGTTTACCGGCAAAGTTCAGCAAACCATTGATGCAACAAAAAATGGCGTCTATCCCGTAACAGCAACGGGTGTGCTTGAGGTACATGGTGTTAACCAAAACCGTACAATTACCGGCAACATTGCTGTTAACAATGGGACAATTACGCTTACCTCGGAATTTCTCGTGAAGTGCGCCGACCACCATATCAAAATTCCCCAATTGGTTTTTCGCAATATTGCCGAGAGCATCAAGGTAAATATTTCTGCCATTTACAATTCGTACAAAAGCACAAATCCTACTAAATAACATAACCATGATACCAAATGTAAAAACACCGCTTATAGCGCTTGCCATTGTTTTATCTGCAATTACTTTAAAGGCTCAAAAAATAGATTCTGCAAAAAAGTCTCCCACTTCGGCCGACTCGCTGATGAACGCATTGGCAGCCCCGCCCAAAGCAGAGCCGGTTAATGAAACGTTTAAGTCGACGCGTTTAATTTTATCGCAAACTACCGAAACCGTTAAAAAGAATAACCTGAATTTTCAGGTTATTCACCGCTTTGGCGACATCGCCGGTTCCAATGGGGGCGGGCGCCTGGGATACGGCCTTGATGATGTTGCCGATGTTTACATCGGGTTTGAATATGGCCTTACCGACAACTTGAATATCGATTTTGGCCGGAGCACCATTGGCAGCTTGTTAAACCTGGAACTCAAATATGCCCTGCTGCACCAAACTACAGACAATAGCATACCCGTTGCCGTAACGCTGCTGGGCGAATGGGATACACGGCCTTATGGGTCATTTACCAGCTATAGCAGTCGGTTGTCTTATCTGGGGCAAATCATCATTGCGCGTAAAATTTCCAATTTTTTATCGTTACAGGTAACACCAGGCGTAGTCCGCAACAATACCCCTATTCCGCCGGTGCCGGGGAATGTACAGCAATTCTTCTCATTGCAAGGAGCCGCCCGCCTGAGATTAACTGCTCACTCGGGTTTTGTAGTCGATTATGCCCACGCTTTTTCATCCTATAAGCAGGTACAAGACCCATTGGGTTTTGGCTACGAGGTTGAAACTGGCGGGCATGTGTTTACGCTGAATATAACCAATGCAAGAGCTGTTTCAGAGATTAATTATTTAAGCAACTCCAACGCCAGTTACGGCAAAGGGCAGTACCGTTTAGGGTTTACCATTTCGAGGATGTTTGATTTTAATAATAGATAAAATATAGGATGTGCGGGTGATATCTGATTACATATCTCATAAAGCGAATTTTAATTTACATGAGGAACATACTTCTCTTGACAGAGGATCGCAGTCAATCCGATCACCTTATCGAGATGACCTTTAAGATTGCATGTCAATGCATGGCCAACATAACCCTGTTCAAAATAAGTAAGACATCGCCCCAAATTTCGGTAAATACAAACGGTGACCTTTTGCCCGATGAACCCGACATTTGTGACATTCTCGAAATAGCCCGCCAGTATAAACTAACTATGGTTCCTATGTGGACCTTTAAACCAGAAATTACTTGTCTTGAAGTGGATGAGTTTAATATAGGCAATATCAAAAAAATGGTGATAGAGCAGGGTATTTGGTTACTCATTTTGGCAAAGCCCTCTTTAATTCAATTACGTAGTCGGGAAGAAATATGTCCAATTTGGCAGATTATTAATAACTCGAACTGTCCTGTTTTATTAATGCCTGAACACACTAATTTCAGCTCTGTAAATCAAATTGCTTATGCCACTGATTTACGTTATTGCAATTACGAAATTATCCGTTTCTTAAAAACATTCAATGCTTCCATTTATGTTACCCACATTTCCGCGCCGGGGTTAGTAGATATTGAGGAGCAATATGCCCAGGACGTTTTGTGTAATGTTATTTCTATAAAGTCAAACTATTTTAAGATGTTTTTAAGAAACATTGGCGGGAAACAGATCTGCACTACTACTGATAGAGAATTTGAGATGTTAAATATTAAAATACTATCTTTTTTCAATAAAAATCACCGGACTTTTGAACGTCTGCTTGGTGAACCTAATGATAGTATATGGAACTACCAACAGCTGCCATTTTTAGTATTTCCGTTCATGAACTGGCATTCTACATCTTTGTTTTATGCATAGTTTTAACGCGGGTATAGTGTACTTCTAACGGCACGATTTTAACAATTCCTGATTTTATAAAAACCTCTACAAAGAGGCATTCTGCCATCATTGGGAAATCCCTTCATCGGACGTGAGAATGAACTCATGATGAAGTCTGTTCAGATATTTCATCTCCAATCTGCCGGACCTTTGAAAATGGTGCCAAAGCATAATTGAGTTGTACAATACAGAAAACAACGAGACTTAAATAGGGGCTGATCAAGCTGAGCAGGGCACCGGATGCATAAAGTGCCTGTGCAATTAGCACCCTTCGTTTAATTGCTTTTACCACTTTAGTTTTTTCAGCTCCCGAAACACAAAGAAAACTATGTTTATCAACATAATGCCAATTGATGAGTATAATTATGCCCAGCAGGAGGAGATTTAACCAATAAACCGCTATAGCGAACCTGAACTCGATGTGTGCGCTTAAAAAGGCTGTTGTAAATGGAATAAGAGAAATCAATAACAAAAAGAAAAGGTTAATCCAATATACATTTCTGTCGCTCTTTTTAATATAATGGAAAGCTACCGATTGCCCAGTCCAAAAAATACCAACTGTAATGAAGCTTAAAAAATAGGTAAGCAGCGTTGGACTCAGCGCACTAAATGCTGTAGCTAAATCCCTTTCTGAACGGATGGCCTCACTAACCGGTACTTTAATATTTAGCACCAGCAGGGTGGCTGAAACGGCAAATACGTTGTCACTTAATGACTCGACGCGTTGAATCCGCTGGCCGGCAATCTGGTTATAGTGCTTTATATTCATTTTATATTATCAATAATTTACCGCCAGCACCGGAAAATAACCGGCGCTGCAATTAAAGACGCAGTGATAACGCGCAATTGTTTATGGATTAAAAGCTTTACATGATGTTAAACCATTTCTTTATTCGCAGATGGATTTATCAGGCAATCTGGCCAAGTATTGACAAGAAATATGCCGTTGTATTATTTATCTTATTATCAATAAGTTAGAAAATAAAATCAATTAAGCAGGTGCCGATATATCAAAAAATTCCAATGGGAAACCGAAATAACGGCAGTTCAATCGTTATAGGGGACGCGGTAGCAATAAATAGAGCAGAAGCAGTGATGGCTATCTTTTTACACAGTTTGATTGGCCAATTGAATTAGTCCGGCCCAACTTAAATGGTCAATCCGCAGATTGGAAAAATAATCCGGCTACCAGTCTAACGCTTTTCTGAATTGAGATTAAATTCTTTTCCAGTGAGATTATGTAAATAATTCGCATATTAAATATAGATGGATTATTAAATTTGGGAGTGTCGGCTCCTTAACGAAAACTTTTTATAATTTAGCTTATGCACATAATCACAAACCAGTTAATATCCTACCTGCAGCTTTTCCGGCCGATAAGTGAAGACGATGCGGGGCTCATTACAAAGACATTTAAGGCCAGGTCTTTAACAGAGGGTGAATACCTGTTTTATCCCAATGATGTCTGTAACGAGCTTTTTTTTATCTGCAAGGGCATACTCAGAATTATTGTACAGAATGATACGGGAAATTTAGTGACCCATTTCTTTCTTAAGGAAAATCAGTTTTGCACGATTCTGAAAAGTTTCAACAATCGGGTGATTGCCATGGAAGGCATTCAGGCGGCATGTGATGTCGAAGTATTGGCAGTCAACAGAACCATGCTGCTTTCGCTTTACGAAAAAATCCCGTATCTGAAAAGCCTCATCGATCAGATCACACAACAGGCCCTGCTGGACAAAATTGAAATCAGGAACAGCTACCTCGGGCACGACTCTACCGCCCGTTACAAACTATTTCTTATGCAGCAGGCGGATATAGCGATGCGCGTGCCGTTGAGTGATGTGGCATCTTATCTCGGCATAACCCAGCAATCATTGAGCCGGATAAGAAAAAACTTACGTTAGTGGTATTTTGTCCTTTGATAAAGCTTTTGAACAATAGCCCCCGGCGAATACCATATAAACATTAATTCAATGAAACCCATCAATATTGGTATGAGTGCTAAAACATTTTCCATAGATTCCGATAAATACGCGCAATCAAGGCCCCGTTATCCAGGATCATTATTCGAGTGGTTAGCGAAAAGGTCCCATTCAAATCACAAAGCATGGGATTGCGCCACAGGAAGTGGACAAGGGGCAATTGGGCTTTCAGATTTTTTTGACAAGGTTTATGCAACAGATATATCAGGTGAACAAATAGAGAACGCAGTAAAAAATGAGAAAATCATCTACAGTGTAAATTCAGTTGAGCATTCCAATTTTGATAATAATTCGTTCGATTTGATAGTTGCTGCTCAATCTCTTCATTGGTTTGAGTACTCTGAATATTGGATGGAAGTAAAAAGAGTAGCAAAACCAGGCGCTTTATTTTCCGCTTGGGGATACGACTGGGCGTATAGCACTCCGCAAGTTGATGATTTGTTAATTAAGCCCTTCAAAGAAATTTTATTGCCGTTTTGGAATAAAAAAAATGCCATTCTTTGGCGAGGCTATAAAAATGAAGATATTCATTTCCCTTTCAAAAGAATTCCAATGCCAAATTTCGAGATATACGAGGAGTGGCCTATCCAAAATTTGATAAACTATTTTCAAACATGGTCAGCGTTCAAGTTAGCAGATGACAATGCACTGGAGCAGCTGAATGGTATAACCAAAAACATACTGAATAAGATCGAGCCTACGCAAATCATACCGATAAGGATGCCCTTGAAATCTTTTGCGGGAATAATAAAATAATTAACACTACGAACAAACAGCTCTCTTTAGGAATTTTTGCAAAATACTACCCTGGTTTAGTAAGCTTGTTTTGGGTCTGCCCTTTACCAAACTTTTTTATCCTGTGAATGCCCAGAAGACCGTCTCATATCCTTTGGTAAATTATTCATCATGGCAATCCGGTACCTTTAAGCGGCACCACCGCTGATCAGATATAACCCGGCAATCGCTTACCCTGATAAGAAAAGACTTAGGTCAGTGCGTTTTTTATCATTTGGTAAATGCCATGAAATACCCGTTGGAGACCTTTGCGGTATACAAAAGTACCATGTCAAGAATATTCATTACAGGGGCAGCAGACGGCCTGGGCCAGATGGCTGCCAGATTATTGATCGCTGACGGCCACCAGGTCGTATTGCACGCACGCAGCGATTACCGCGCAGAAGACGCTTTAGCTTCAGCATTGGGCGCTGAAGCCGCCGTTTCAGGCGATTTGTCAAGTATTAGCGAAACAATTGCCCTTGCAGAAAAAGTAAATAAACTGGGGCGTTTTGATGCCATCATCCACAATGCAGGGATAGGTTTCGGGGAAATAAGCCGCGGTAACTCCGCAGACGGGTTGCCGCCGCTGTTCGCGGTAAACACCCTGGCCCCTTATATTTTAACGAGCCTGATCCGGTTGCCTCAGCGCTTGGTCTACCTAAGTTCCGGTTTGCATCGCGATGGAGATCCTGTTCTGGACGACCTTACCTGGGATTCGCGCCGCTGGAATCGCTACCAGGCTTATGCGGATACGAAATTGCATAATATGCTGATTGCATTTGCAGTTGCGCGCTACGATAAGGACGTCTACTCAAACGCCGTTGAACCGGGATGGGCTGCTACCAAAATGGGCGGCCCTGGCGCACCCGGTAATTTGAAAAGAGCATCTGAAACACAAGTTTGGCTGGCCTCAAGCAGCAGTCCGGAGGCATTGGTGGGTGGTAAATATTTCTTTCGCAAATATCCTCACGCTTTCCTGCCGGCCGCTGCAAATATTGACTTTCAGGAAAAGTTACTTGCTGCCTGCGAACGCATTTCAGGAATTAGCTTCCTATCCAATCACGATTAACACAATGGGAGGTCTTTTTTACCATTTGGTAAATGTAGCCTCAGCCAGTCTTTTAAACTTTGTATCATCAATTTAAAAAACACACACAATGAAAAATCAACTCACAAAAGACACACTGGAAGGTAAAAAAGTGATCATCATGGGTGGCAGTTCGGGTCTTGGGCTGGCCACAGCGAAAGCAGCCGCAACGGACGGCGCAGCCGTGGTGATCGTATCCAGCAGTCAGGCCCGTATCGACGGCGCATTGCAGGAATTGCCGGAAACCAGCAGCGGTTATGCCATTGACCTCAGCCAGGAAGAAAACATTAAGCATTTTTTTGACCGGGCAGGCAAGTTCGACCATTTGGTATATACCGCAGGCGAAAACATTAGCATGAGCATGCTGGATGATACCGATATCGAGAAAGCAAAGGATTTTTTTAACATCCGTTTTTGGGGCGCTTTTGCGGCGCTGAAATACGGCAGTCAATATATCAATGAGGGTGGTTCTGTCACCCTGATGAGCGGCAGCTTCGGCCATCGTCCGGGTAAAGGCTACAGCCTTGGTGCTGCTGTTTGCGGAATGATGGATGCCTTTACCCGTGCAATGGCAGTTGAACTGGCGCCGTTGAGGGTCAATAACATTGCCGCGGGCGTTATTAAAACCAATTTATGGAATAACCTCAGCAACGATGATCGTGAAGGCTATTTCAAATACCTGGAAGAGACGCTACTGTTAAAAAGAGTAGGTGAAGCGGAAGATATTGCCCAGGCGTTTGTCTACCTCATGAAACAGCGGCATACCACAGGGCAGTCATTGATTATTGATGGCGGTTCGGTGTTGGTCTAATAACTATTTATTCTTAAAATCTAATTTCAAAATATCATGTATTCAATTATTGGAGTTACAGGTCATGTCGGCGGCGTTGCCGCCAATCTGTTGATGGAAAAAAAACAGCCGGTAAGGGCGGTCTTACGCAACCCGGCGAAAAGAGGAGAGTGGGAAAATAAAGGCGCTGAGGTAGTGATTGCGGAACTGCACGATGCAGCGTCGCTGGAAGCCGCTTTCCGTAATGCCGATGGCGTATTTGTTATGACCCCGCCGTTGTTCGACTCAAACGATCCGATGGCCGATCATAACCAGATGCTTGATGCCTTGGTGACAGCAATTGAAAAAGCAAAGCCCGGGAAGGTTGTATATCTTTCATCAGTGGGGGCCCATCTGCCAACCGGTACCGGCGCTATCAAAAAACTTTATGACATGGAACAGGCCTTCGGTAAACTTACTGTGCCGACTGTCAGTATCCGGGCGGCCTGGTTTATGGAAAACTTTGCCGGGACCATCCCTTATACAAGGAATAGCGGCAAGCTGCCCAGCTTTTTAAATCCACCAGCCTTGTCTATCCCGATGGTCGCAGCCAAAGATATCGGACAACTTGCAGCCAGTTTACTGGTGGAAAAATGGGATGGTCACCGGATACTGGAACTATCGGGCCCTTGTAGTTATTCAGCAGATGATGTCGCTTATCTTTTGTCATTCGGGTTAGAAAGGCCCGTGGATGCCGAAGCCATATCACCGGAAGCCTACGCCAAAACCTATGAATCATTTGGGTTTACAGTAAAAGCATCTGAACTGATGGCCGAAATGAACAATGGGTTTAACAGTGGGCATATCGTATTTGAAGGTGCGGAATGTGAGCAGGTAGAAGGCGACACCTTCCTTGAGGATGCAATAAGAAGCTATCTATCATGACAACTAAAGCAATCATCACCGATAATAATGCCGCTGCAAGAACAATACTTTTACGGATTCTTGCAGTGGCATCATGTCTGGTGCTCTTCCAGGGGTACCTGGTGGCACCGTTAATACCTGCGTTAACAGCAGACCTTCATGCGCCTGCTGCGATACTCGGTCTGGCGGTACCGGCCTATACGATTCCATACGGGCTCTCTACTTTGTTTTACGGTCCGCTATCTGACAGGCTTGGACGTAAACCGGTATTATTAAGCCTTCTTGGAATGATGACCGCAGCGACCTTTGTGCTCGCGTTCAGTCGTTCAGCCTATATGTTCTTAGGTATTCGGGTGCTGGCCGGTCTTGCCACGGGAGGAATTGTACCGATTGCCATAGCTTTACTTGGTGATCTTTATCCCTATGAAGAAAGGGGTAAACCCATTGGATTATTATACAGCGCAATGGCCTGCGGTGTGATGCTAGGGTCTACACTGGGGGCCTATTTAAATCCACTGATCGGCTGGCGCATGGAATTTATGATCACCAGCGTTTTATGCGGCCTGGTACTGGCGCTGGCTGTTTTTTACCAGAAGCTGTTTTCGGCGAGCCAAAGGGTAACCCCCATGCCATTTAAGGCATTGCTGTCGGCGGGCTATCAACTTTTAAGCGGTGAAAAAGGCCGCTCTCTTTATAGTTATGTCTTTTTAAACGGCATGTTCCATTCGGGTGTTTTTGCCTGGCTGGGATACTATTTTAGTATACGATATCATTTGAACGATCAGGGAATAGGTCTTGCCCTGCTCGGGTATGGGCTTCCTGGTGTGTTGCTGGGAGTTTCAATTGGTAAGTTGGCCGACCGGTATGGACGAAAAAAGCTCATCCCGATAGGTTTATTTATTGGGGCGCTGACGGTAACCGTTCTTATATTTCATTTTCCGTTATGGATGACCGCAATAGCAGTAGGTTGTTTGTCTTTAGGTTATGATATGACACAGCCATTGTTTGCAGGTTTGGTTACTTCTCTGGGCAGTCATGCCAGCCGGGGCCTGGCGGTTGGATTAAGCGCCGCAATGCTTTTCCTGGGCTACGGCATTGGTGCATTAACTTTTCAATTCCTTTTACAATTCAGCATGAACACTGCGCTGGTTACGTTTGTTGGATTGGAAGTGTGCCTGTTTCTGCGAAGCTTATTTGTATTCAGGAAATTTAAATGATTAGGCGGCAAAAGTGAATTTCTTCTTGTCTTTTAGCGCTGTCGTCAATGCTGAAAAAGATTGAAATGATTCGTAAAAAGGCCGCGATCCCATTGTGGCCTTTTGGTTTAATAATTCTTCACACCAATTTTAATGGTTGATTTTCTTCATAAATTTTTTTTCTTAGCTATTCGCGAACGGGTTCGTCATAAAATTTTAGGGATGCGCAGGCAATCATCATACTGGTAATTGCCAATAACAAGCCAATCAACGGTCTCCGGGCAAAACGATAGCAAGCCAATAATTATTGAAAAGCTGTTGATAGCTGCAGCTGCTTTTTAAAGCTATCGTATGGCCGGCAGTGAAAAACAAAAAGTGCTGCCTTTACCGACAGTACTTTGCATCCATATATTTCCCTGTTGAGCTTCAACTAAATATTTTGAAATTGTAAGTCCCAGGCCAGAGCCATGTCCGTTTAACCTATCGCCAGGCACCTGGAAATAACTCTCGAACAATCTTTTTTGATGGATTTCCGCAATTCCTTTACCAAAATCTCTGACAGCAAAAATTACTTGGTTGTCCTTTTCCTGAAGTTTGATGGTTACTTTGGAATTTTCGCTGCTATAGCGCAAGGCATTTGACAAAAAATTAACCAGTACCCAAGCCGTCTTTTCCCTATCGGCCTTTACCTTTGCGTGAATGGATAGCGCATTAACCTGAATCTGTATGCTCTTTTGCTGCGCCATAAACTTGACTGTGCTAATCGCATAATTCACTATTTCTATAGGGTCTAACAGCACTGAACTCAGATGAATATGACCTGTTTCCATTTTGGAAAGGTCAATCATTTCAAGAATTATTTTTAATAGGCGTT
>Ga0302309_10001564_pt1 | contig 20570 bp, 11 predicted proteins | sample III_Palsa_N1_1_FD_200453 | JGI IMG/M metagenome (GOLD analysis project Ga0302309, IMG submission 200453) | Peat permafrost microbial communities from Stordalen Mire near Abisko, Sweden - III_Palsa_N1_1 | ecosystem: Environmental > Terrestrial > Soil > Palsa > Peat permafrost | place: Sweden... | reverse complement strand
ACGGGCAGCACTTTGGTCAACTTTATCATAAGGTACATACCCTAATTTGTTATAATATTCAACCCCTTTGCGCCCCGTTGCATTGGGCCCCTGGTTATTGGCTCCATGCAGCAGGGCCTGGTATAAGGTATCAATATTATAGCCGCGAATGCCTTTCAGATAAGCATCGGCCACTACTGATGCGGAGTTGTTACCGATCATAATATCGGCATAGGCGGGGCTCGACCATTCAGGCAGCCAGCCACCTTCTTTATAATCATTTATCAAGCCCTCTTGCATCTCTTTATCAATTGAAGGATAAACCAGGTTAAGGAATGGATAAAGCGCCCTGAAAGTATCCCAAAAGCCCGTACCTGCAAACATATAGCCCGGTTCAACATTGCCGGTATACGGGCTCCAGTGAACTATTTTACCTTGCGCGTTTATTTCATATAGCCTGTTAGGGAAAAACAACATACGGTAAAAGCATGAGTAAAAGGTCCGTGTTTCATCAACAGAGGCACCGGAAACGGTAATATGGTTTAGAGTTTTGTTCCATACGTCTTTTGCCTTTTGTTTAGTTACGTCAAAGCTATCATTGCCCTGCTCGCTTTTCAGGTTAAGCTCGGCTTGCTCAAAGCTGATGAAGGAAGAAGCGACCCGCAGGTGTACCTGTTCACCTTTTGTTGTTTTAAAGCCAATTACTGCCAGTGCATGTTTGGCGTGGAGTTCCAATGAGTTGGTGGAAACGGTATCGCTATATGTACGTGATAGCGTGAAAGATTTATCGAGGTAGATAACAAAGTAATCTTTAAAGTTTTTCAAAGGTCCGCGGGCATATTTGGTAGAATAGCCTATTATTTCATTTTTACCGGGGATGATCTTTACATATGATGCCTTATCCAAAGCATCGATCACTATAAATGAGCTGTCACTTTTAGGAAAGGTAAAGCGAAACTGGGCAGAACGTAACGTTGGGGTGATCTCTGTAGTTACATCATGATCTGCCAAATAAACACTATAATAATAGGGTTTTACAATTTCTGCCTTGTGCGAGAACCAGCTGGCACGCCCATCTTCGGTTACTTTTAAATGCCCGGTTACCGGCATAATGGCAAACTGCCCGTAATCGTTCATCCAGGGTGACGGTTGATGCGACTGTTTAAAGCCATTTATTTTATCAGCGGCATAAGTATAGATCCAGCCGTCTCCCATGTGGCCTGTCTGCGGAACCCAAAAGTTCATACCCCATGGCAAGGCAATAGACGGATAAGTATTACCATTGGATAACTCGAACTTCGAATCGGTACCCATTAGTGGATTGATCCAGTCAACCGGATCAGTTACAGTGTTAACTTGTTGAGCAAAAGCCCTGCCCGTCGTTAATAGCAGGACTACGAATAATATTTTTTTCATGCTTAATAAATAGTAGCTATCGGTACGCTTAATTTATAATTTGTTTAAGCTCAATAAACATTATGCTAATCTGTCTTAATCAAATATTGAGTAACACATTATTGCTGAATATTTAGCATTTTGTTCTAAACTTATTCTCTTATGTAAATTAAACATCAATATTTCTTCATCACTTTAACAAGCATTTTTGCAATCTTCGCATAACCTTTATTTGACGGATGTAGGCCATCATAAGTCATTCCTATTGCGTCAATTGGATAGGGATAATCATCTGTAGCCGGATTATAGGGGATGTTTATATAGTCTGGGTATTTGTAATTTTTATACACTCCAGTTTTAGGGTCTCTTAAACGACGGTATTTTACAGCATTCTTGAATGTAATGCCACTTTTATAATAGGCGTCCACTAATTCGAAGTTTTCAGCTTTAGCGATACTTTTAACCACATCAGCGTATTCTGAAAGATAATGTCCGTCTTTCGGCTTATAGCAGCCATAGATGAAACTTGCCTTATTGTTTACATCGACGTAATCAGTGCGTTGAGTTGGGGTAATTAAGATAATGATAGGATTGCTATTCAAACTCCTGATCTTGTTGATGATCGTTCTGTAAGCGCCATACATGGTTTGGTTACCGGTGTTGTTTGTATAGTCACTTAAGGTCCCTAGCGGTAAAGCTAACCACCAATCGTTAGAGCCTAATAACACGGAGTAAAAATCAGCCTTTTCCAAACCCAACTTATTAATGTTATCAGCTATAGATTTAGTTGTCCAGCCACTATGCCCGTGATTTACATATTTTATATATGGCAATTTATCAACTACCCTGTCCATATAGCCTTCGGTCATCCGGTTTTTTGTAAGTTCTGGTTTACCATTCATGTAAGTGCTGGAACTGCCGATAGCCATCCATGTAAGTGTTTTATGCTGAGCAAAGGCGTCTGATATGTTTAATAATACAAATAGGAATAATATGATTTTCTTCATTATGAACGTGTATGTTAGTGTACGATGTTGATTTAATTGGAGAATATATTTTTGTTATATTGGTTTATAACGACAGCAGCCAGCGTTTAATAATGTGATTTATATATAATCACACTATAATTATGTCCCCTGGTTGGATCGCAGATAAAATGAATCGTAAATATTAACTACCTGCTAGTTAACGTATGCTTGTATTTCTTCTTGCCATTTATCATAACCAATAGAATTTAGATGAATATAATCAGACTGAAAAAGGCTGGAATCTGGCAAGTTAGTTCCCGATTTATAGATATCTGCGTTCATATCAATAAATAAACTATGCGGTTTATGCTTTAAATAGGCCTCTATTAATGCATTGGCTTTATTAACGCCGTCATTATATTTTGCCCTGGCAATTCCCTGTTTGATCGACATAAAATAAATGTCCGCAGATGGCAATTTTTGACGAATAAGTATCCAAAGTTTGCTAAACTCTTGTGCCACATATTCCGGAGTTTTGCCGGATGCGATATCGTTTTCACCTGCATATATAAATATTTTCCTCGGATGGTACGGAAATAGTATATATGGTGTATAATAATCCAATACTTGTCCAAGTTCACACCCCCCGACACCACGTCTTATAATAGGTTTACCCGCAAACCGTTGTTCCAAATCAGTCCACTTTCTAATGGATGAACTTCCGATAAATAATATGCCATTGCTGGGTGGAAAGTGTAAGCTATCCTGCTTTTTGAATGAACGTATTTCATCAGCAAACGGGAAATCTTGCTGAGCAAATAAATGCGTAGTTATAAACAGCGTTACGATAAGTAAAACTAATTTAATTCTCATTTCGATTTTTTTTAGATAAATGTAAGTTTCGTTAATAGACTACTCGACCTCAATAGAAACGTTATGTCTTCCCTGAATAGTAGAAGCTAACAAATGGTTTTTTTGTACCTTGCCATCAATAGTAAATGTTTTTACAGTGCTGCCCTTTCCTTTAACCGTAATGTTTAGTATTGAATTACGGTAAGCCAGATCCTTAAGCTCGATATGTTCAACGCCTTTAGGTAAATAAGGCATAAATACCAGTGCATTTTCATTAAAGCGCAATCCAATTACGCCATTTAAAATCATAGATATATATGCCGTAGCTGACCAAGTTTGTAACCGGCATGATTCCCAATGATTAAGGGTAGCACTGCCGCCAGTCTGCCAGCCGCCATCGGGTTTACCTGAATAAGGATTATATATTTCCCTAAAATCATAGTTACCCTTGTCTTCATCAAGCGCAAGATGCGTCAGTGCATATAACTCATTAGTGAAGGTGTTATAATCTGTAGCAGTTATAGCGGCTTTAGCAAAAAATCCGTTTACCATTGGCCAGATGATATTATTATGCCTGCCGGGCTTATCAGGTGAGAATCTGGGAAAATCCGGATAAATGGAGGTAATGCCATATTTTGAAACTTTCGCCTGGCTAATTATTTGTTTAGCCTGCGCTTTGTCCGATATGCCGAAAATTACCGCGAAAGAGATCCCAAGTCCTTCCTGTGAATTATTCACATGGCCATTCTGGTCAACAAGGTAATCGAACGTATGGGTATCCTGATCGTATAAATGTTTTATGATATTATTTTTCAGTGCTGTTGATTTTTGCTGATAATCCGCGATTACTGCTTTATCTACATTTAGACTTTTGGCCATTTCAATTAAAGCCAGGTAAGCTCCATAATAAATGGAATTAGTGCTGAGACACTTGATATATTTTGAACCTTTATGTTCTGCTACTCCCGAGGAATAATTTGTTGGCTCGTAAATAGGTTCAGGATAACCTGCAATTCCATCATTAAAAACAGAAGGGCCTCTAAACAAGCCGTATTCTTTATCAAATGTTTGCCGCTCTAACTGTTGCATGGTACTGGCAGAGCATTGGTAAGCTTGCTTTAAAAATACTTTGTCGCCGGTTACTTTATAATGATTGTATGCCGCAACAACCCAAATTATCTTATCCCAGTACTGCAGACCTACCGTATCTTTATTAATAGTAACACTCCACAAAGATTTATCAGCAATTTGCGGACGTAACAAGCTCACTCCGTTCCAAGAGTTTATTGCAATATCGCGGGTCCAATCTCCACCATAGTCTCCACCGGCTGCAAGTATACCTCTTCTGGTATTAACATCAACCGTACTAACGGCCAGTTTAAAGGCATCATTTATTAAATTATTATCTGATTTTAACGTCTGCCCAAAAGTATTTGCACTAGCAAACATAGACAGGATGATTAGTATTTTTCTCATTTACAGGGCTGCAGTTTGAATGTCTTCTGCGTTATATTTATTTTTTTGGATAAATAGCTTTATTATAAGTTATAGTTTGCTATCAATTAAGAACATAAGATTAGTTCAATTCCCGTCACAATGGACGAGCTGCGGTGATTACACAACTAAGTATGATTGAAGAATCAAACTAGTGACAGGCATATTTCAACAAAAATTGGGCAATCATCATTAACGCAATCTGACCATTATGACGGTGCGACCAACCTTAAACATCTTTCCAAACCTGTATAGCATATGATTGCGTTATCACTACGTAATTTATATTGTGGTTTAAACATTTAATAGTTCAAAATGAAATGGATAATAATTGGTTACAATGATGTTCTGTTTAATATTTTAAATGCATAAAATACCATCAGTATACAATACAAATTTGCACACAGCTGACGTTAATCGGCTTATGTTCTTGAGTGATCTCTAAAAAATCAAGTATTTACCATACTCGAATGCTTGATTTACAGATATTTGAATAATTAAAAATCTAATTACAAATTGTCATTTCCTGTCAATTAGAGCTAAAAACCGTGGTGATGATCGGCGTTGAATGTGTATTTTTCACATCTTTCAAACGCATTGATCTTTCAGTTGGAGCTTTACAGGCTCAACGATTATGTGGTGATCCGGCCATTTATCCTGCTTGTTCTGCCTGATGGACGTGGAACTGAAAAGTACCGATATGATCACTTGCTCATTTACCGAACTTTCTTGGATAATAAGCGAATCCCAACATGAAATACTGCTGTAAGGTATTTACAGAACCCTGTGTGATGGAATTATTAGAACCGTAATTGATCAGGCCCTTATTCTGGTGCAGCAGGTCGAGAGCCGACAATTTAATTTCAGCAACGTTGCCTTTAAGAAATTTGTAATTAACCGAAGCGTTCCATATCGTAAAATTCCTGGCATCTGCCCCGGTATAAGTGGTTTTAGTGTAAGTAGCATTACTGCCCATGGTTAAGTGGGATGTACAATTGACACTTATGCTAGTGGCTGACTGGCTGACCAGGCTGGAGAGTTTACTAGCGTTCGGTCCGTCCTGGCTGTAATGGCTATAGCTTTGTTTCTCCATCATATTTATAGCCAGCCAATTCTTATAGGTATAATTGATCCCCGGATTATAGGAAAGTAAAAGATTGTTGTAGTAGCTAAAGATGCCATTTGTATAGCCAGGTGTCCTGTTGATAGACACTTGCGGGGCAATGATGAACTGTAATTGATGATTTACCCATTTAAAAGCCTTCCTGAGGCTTCCTACTCCGTTCAGGTACCGATAGCCATTGGCATTTACTGTAGTAAAAACGGTTCGCCCCAAACTGTCAATAATGCTGCTGCCGGTAAAAGCGTTTCTGATATAGCCTGCACTTAAAGTTGCTGACCAGCTCAGGATATTGGTACTGCTTATGTTGGTATGATCGAATCTGAAAGTCAATTCGCGGGTATCCTGCTCTTTTAAATTGGGGTTGCCTTTTTGTATAAAATTCTGGTTTGCGCTATCTACCAGTGTAGCCAATTGCTGTACAGTTGGATATTGAGAAGATGTGTTGACTTGTAAGCTCATGTCGTTGATGAATTCGCCAACTTGAATGATTGAATAGTGAATGTTTGCGGTTGGCGTAAACTTTTGATAAGATTTTGAAAATTGTTGAAATGTTCTTTCGGAAGCGCTATTCAGGTTATATAACTGCATGCCCATATTTACGCTGGCTGAAAAAGTTTTGTCATACCTGTCGGCTAACATCTTGCGTATTTGTTTAGTAAAAGTGAGCGCCGGCTGCATGTTTAAAACCGTCTCCGACCTATTATTAGTCAGATAGGTGTTATCTATGTATTGGTTAGTGGTAGTGTCCTTGTCCCTTACCTCGCTATGTATTTGATTGGTGCCCAGTTGCAGGTCATTTTGCAGGCCGGTTACAATACCTGCAAATTTATAATCCCCAAAGATTGCTGCTCCAAAGTTGGGTAGTGTAAACGATAGCTTATTCGATACCCCGGTCGAACTATTGTCATATATTCGGTCGAGATATATTTTTTGCCCGACACTTACTACCGGTATATACGTTGATCGGTAACTGCTGTCAGTCCGGTTATCTGTTGCATTCAATTCATACCCAAGTTTATAACGTGAAAGCCAGGAACGATCCTGATTGATAGCTTTATGGGTATATGCTGTTTTAAAGTTGAAATTGTTTAACCTGTTGGCTGTTTTACTAAAAATACTATTAGTACTCAACAGGCTGTTGTTTTGATCGAAGGTATCGGACTCGTTTTGTATCGTGGCGTTTGTTACCGCGTTACTGAAATTTCCTTCTGCTGAAAATTCATTCCCGTCGCTCAGCTTGTCATAAGCAACGTTTGCATTCTGGCTTTCCTGTGTATTATTACTCCTGTATACGCTCTGCTGCCTGTAAAAATCGCTGTCGTTCAGCGTGGTGATCGTCTGTGTATTTTGCAGCAGGTTCTGCTGGTTGTTTTTGCTAAAATACAGTGCAGTAATCCGGTTGTTATCATTCCAATCGGGGATGGCTATAAAATCATGCTGAAATAACAGCCCGCCGCCGACAAATTTATTAGTGCCGGTCATCGTGAAATTTGATTGATCCTCCACATTGGCACCGGTTCCTTTAAAAGTATTATTTCGGAGGATGAAATTAATATCATCAGCAACCTTGTTCACATTGTTGCTGATTAATGCCAGACCTAATTGCGTTTGTCCATTGAAAAAATTCATTGTGCCATCGCCTTCATAGTGGCCATCGGTGCCATAACCTCCGCTGAATTTCCCAAAGTAACCAACCTCTTTTCCTTTTTTTAACTTGATATTTATTTCGGACGTAGAATCTGTAAGGTTCTCAGGGTCCTTTTTCTTCTGATAGACTTGAATCTTGTCAACTGCATTCTTGGGAATGTTTTGCGTCGCTACCCGGGCATCTGTTCCAAAAAATGGCTTCCCGTTTACCAACACACTCTTTACCTCCCTGCCGTTGACCGTAATTGTTCCATCGCCCCAGATAGTTACCCCCGGCAATACACGTAACAAATCTTCTGTTTGCGCATTCGGATCTAAGTTGAAGGCGTCAGCATTAAATTCCAGTGTATCTCCATTCATTTGTACCGGAGGTGGGGCGTATCTTACGACGACCTCTTTCAGTTCATGAGAAAGGAAAGTTAAATCCAAATGCCCTATATTCAGGTCTTTTTTCGCCGATGAAATGGAGATTTTTATAACAGCCCGTTTGTACCCGATATAGGTGGCGATGACTTTTAAGGGCATATCGCAGGGTAAACCTTTATAATCAAACTCGCCGTAATTGTTGGTTAAGCCATAACCGATCAAGGTAGAATCGCCGGCCGTATAAATAGCAATGGTAGCTGCCCGCAACACCGTGTTATGCTGGCTGTCCCACACAATGCCGCTGATAGTACCAACCCTGGTGGGATTCTTTTTTTGGCCAAAACATTGACCGTTGGACAAACCCATTAAACAGATCAGCAATAAAAAACAACTCCTTTTCAATTACAGTTGTGGTTTAAACTTTATTTGCACCAGTACCGGGTTACCTCTTAAATTCTTTTTATCGCTAAAAAATTTTATTAAAGAAGGAGGATATTGCGGATGCTTATCCTTTGTGGCCTCCATTTGATGAAAAAATAGCGGTGACGAATACGAGGTATAAAAACTATCCCCATCGAAGTATAGGATACCATGATTATTAAAGTGCATACCCCCAATCTCTGCGTCGGTAACCGGAAGAAAGTAACTGCGGGCATCGGATACAATCTTGTTGATACAGACCAGCTTTTGCGACCGCGTATTATAAATATAAGACAGGTCTGAAAAAGAATTGTCAGTACATGGTGCGAAAAACAGATTATTGCCCGACTTAAAAAAATTGCCGATCTTATAGATGTATTTTTTGTTTAATTCGGTGAATTTTACCCTTTTACCATTGAAAACTGTATCATCCCTGAAGTTTGGAGGTAGGCTTAACTGGAGGGGAAAGATAAACTGGTAGGCTGTTTGAAAGGTATGAGGAGTGAGCCTATAAATATTATAATCATATTCCCGGGAATAATATGCTATACTGTCGGCAGTGGCGGCGTCCGCCGAGAAATCCTTACGGTACTGTTTCCCGCCCTTGGCCTCATAGTACTTTGCATTGATGTGGTAAGGCAGTTGCTTTTGTATAAGTTTACCTTGTTCCCACACCATTAATTCGTAAGCAATAGTATCCCCTTTGGGGTGTGGAAAGTTTGGCCAGTATTTGTAATAGCCTGAAAAGTTATCCCCTAGATTGATCTCGGCACCCAAATGTTGATCAATCCTGATTTTTCGTTGTGTTACCAGTTTCCCATCCAGATCAAAAAAACATATTTGAAAATGGGACTGATTAAAAATGTATCCAATCTGGATCATTTTTTTTTGTTTATCAAACCAGAAACCGGCAACATTCTGGGGATTTATTTTTTGTGGTTCTATTTTAGCATGAAAGCCACCCTGTTTATCAAAAATCAGCACAGAGGCTGTTGCATTATCGCAGATAATATAATATTTATCTGTTACTTCCAGTTGGTCAATTTCACCGAACGCGCTTTGCGGGCTGTTTTCTAAAGTTATATATTCAACCTGATCTATATATTGCGAAACTGCACCACCCATAGCAGCATCCGGATTGATCCTGAGTTTTTCTGTAACGGGTCCATTTTGAGCATACCCCTGATGGAAAAACAGCAGCGACAGGGCAATTAGCAGGCTCCAACTCTTCAGATAATTATGGATCAACAGGTTCATCATATAGAATTATTATTAATTAGTGTTATGCTGGCTGTCCCACACAATGCCGCTGATAGTACCAACCCAGGTGGGATTCTTTTTTTGGCCAAAACATTGACCGTTGGACAAACCCATTAAACAGATCAGCAATAAAAAACAACTCCTTTTCAATTACAGTTGTGGTTTAAACTTTATTTGCACCAGTACCGGGTTACCTCTTAAATTCTTTTTATCGCTAAAAAATTTTATTAAAGAAGGGGGATATTGCGGATGCTTATCCTTTGTGGCCTCCATTTGATGAAAAAATAGCGGTGACGAATACGAGGTATAAAAACTTTCTCCATCAAAGCGTAGGCAACCATGAAAAACAAAATCTGTCCCACCCACCTCTGCATCGGTAATAGGAAGAAAATAGCTACCGGCATCGGATACAATTTTATTGATACAGACCAGGTGTTGCGATTGGCGATTATAAATGTAGGATAGAGTTGAAAAAATATCATTAATACATGGCGTAAAAAACAGGTTGTTGCCGGATTTTAAAAAAACGTCAACCATGTAAATAGTTCTTTTGTTCAGTTCGATGAATTTTACCCTTTTATCATTGAAAACTGTATCATCCCTGAAGTTTGGGGGCAAGCTTAACTGGAGCGGAAAAATAAACCGGTAGGCTGCCTGAAAGGTATGGGGAGTAAGCCTGTAAACATTATAATCAAATGCCCGGGTATAATAGGCTATGCTATCTGCAGTGACAGGATCTGCCGAGAAATACTTATAGTACTGGCTCACTTTGAAATCATTGTACTTTACGTTCATGTGGTAAGGCAAGTATTTTTGTTTAAGTTTGCCTTCTTCCCGTACCATTAACTCGTAGGCAATCGTATCCCCTTTCGGGTGCGAAAATGTTGGCCAGTAATTTGAAATAGCCTGAAAATTACCTCCTAAACTGATTTTGAGGCCGAGGGATTGAAGAATACTGTCTTTTTGTTTTGTTATCAATTTTCCATCCAAATCAAAAAAATAAGATTGAAAAAATGAGCGGTCAAAATAGTACTTGACCCTGATCAGCTTTTTTTGCTTATCAAACACAAAACCGTCAACGTTCGGGTGTTGGGGATCTAATTTTTTGGGTTCTATTTTAGCATGAAGGCCACCCTGTTTATCAAAAATCAGCACAGAGGCTGTTGCTCTATCCCAGATAATATAATATTTATCCGTTACTTCCAGTTGGTCAATTTCACTAAATGTGCTTTGCGGGCTGTTTTCAAAAGTTATATATTGAACCTGATCTATATATTGCGAAACCGTACCGCCCATAGCAGCATCCGGATTGATTCTGAGTTTCTCCGGCCTTTGCTGGGCGTAGCCTGCCTGGAAAAAGACGAAAGCGAACAGGCTAAAAAGAAACGATGATAATTTTATAAGGTTCATTTATAATAAGATGGTTATTTTGATCAAAAGTCTTTCAGTTTATAAAATGCAAGGATGGATAAAATACTGACAAAATAGCTGTTAAAAGTAGTTATAGGATACCTATATCCATCTAATTGGGTACTATCTGTTGACAACAATTTAGAAACAGGGGTTCCTCCGATTATTTTATTTGTCTTTGCTGAATAAAAGTAGCTTATTAACCCGTTCTTATAACTCCCAATGTAATAAACGGAATCATCATTACAAAAGACCTCTCCCTCGAAAGAGTAATATTTATCTGTGTTTTTTAATTTAATAAACTCACTTATGCCTTTATTATGCTCCTTCCTAAGGATTTCATTTACATTCGCTCCGGGATAATGGATTGCCAACTTAGGGTACACATTTATAGGCTCTCCGCTAATTTGATATACGGTGTCCGAAAATTCGGGTGTGTAGAACAAATTCTTGTTATTATTGATAATGGAAAGGTTACGGTTAATTTCGTAATTTACATTCGTAAGCATACCCTTGACGGCATCAGTGGCTGTATATAATATCCTTGTATCTTTGTTGCCGATGTAAATGGCCGACTTGGAAAGTGCGGGTATGTGTCCATTGCCTCCCAATGAATTTAAGTAAACGTAATACTTTGTATTACCGAGATTGGCAAAATTTGTGAAATATATATATTCCTTCGCAATGCTTTTGAAATTGCCATCTTTGTCAAAATAATATGATTTGGCCTTGACCTGATCATGTAAAATAATTTCATCAAGTTCATAATCATATGCAACGTCGTGGAAAACGGGTATCATTGCTTTTGCATTAGCCTTCTCCGCAAGGATGCTATTGATAAACCGCCCGGAAGAATTAAAAATATATACTGCTTTAGCAATATTAAAATCTACAACGATGATCCTGTCCTTCGTTAGTAGTATTTTATCTACAGCGTGAATTTTGGATTCAGGTGTTGTTTCGAGTTTAACAAAGTATACCTTTTGCAAGTACTTGTTGTAATCAAAATTCATGCTGCCTGAAGCCGGGATATTAATATCCAACACTTTCGTCTTTTTTCCAGGTAATGATTTAATGTGTTTGATGTCTATTGCATTTTCAAAACCTTGGTACCTGTTTTTACCAAAGGGTGTATCACAGGATGAATAAACTAGCATCCAACTAAGCAAAATAAATGCGATCATTGAGTTTTCTTTCATATTTAAATATTAAGCCTGTTATTGAATGGGGGTATACTTGTTATATAATTCCGAAAGACCCGGCAACGACTTTTCCGGTATATAAAACCGTTTGGTTCTCAGTGCACTGTCTATTTCAAAAATATACGTGATGGTTTTCCTTTTTTCATTATTTGCTAATAAATAAGGCAGATAAATTGCGCATAATTGAATTAAGGTTATCGCGAAGCTTATTTTTAAGCACTTTATGCCTATTTCTATTTGAGCCTATGAGCTTAAAAATAATTATGTGATAATTTGACATTCCTTCAAAAAAGGATTGCCATTATAATAATGGCAATCCTCTTATTAACTAGTAAACGCTTGCGCCATTCATAACGATCGCGCCGGGGGCAATCTCCTCACTGGCCACCAAAATAGCTTGCTACGATGCCTCCTACTACCATGGCCAGTCTCCGTACCAGCAAATAATCATGGCAATTTTATAATTAGGCAACTTACCAACCATAGTTTTGTTTAAGTTCAGGGTCAATATCAATTTCCGTTTGCGGAATTGGAAACAGGTAATGTTTAGGCAAAAAAACTCTTGTCTGATCAGGTACTACCTGGTAAAATACCGCAAGGCCGGCAGCGGCGCCGTTAACATCAAGGCCTGTTCCGGTAAGCTGCTGAGGGGTTGGCCTTGCATTTAAACCATGCATAACACCGTTATCAACCTGTGTAGCTATCATCCACCGGCGAACATCCCAAAAACGCTGATTTTCAAATGCAAACTCTACTCTCCGTTCGTTTTGTATCCTTAGGCGCATACCTGCTTTTGTATTGTCCGAAGCAGTTATGGGTAAGCTAGGCATAGATACCCTGCTTCTTACCATGTTTATTGCATTGTACACATCGCTTGTTGGGGACCCTAAATATTCGTTCATTGCTTCGGCATAATTCAGATAAATTTCAGCAAGGCGAATGAGTGGGAAATTCCTGTTGGCGTTGGTATTTCCGGCCTTTAAATTAACATTAGGGTCACTCCACTTTCTCCAGCTGTAACCGGTTTCACAATTTGTTCCGCTTTTAGGCCAGCCATCACTGGCGCCATTATTATTTTGCCACCAGGCATATTCAAGCGGGCGGGAATTATTTTGATAAGCCCATACATCGTTCTGAAAGAAAATGGTGGCATAGAATCTTGGATCCCTATTCAGATACCTATTTGATACGTTACTTACTGGCGTAAATGCAAGCCCATCCCAAATGGTACCGTTCCAAACGCCATTGGGGTTGTAACCGGATTGCGGGTCGGTAATCGGGCGGCCATTATTCATTTCATAAGCATCAACTAATTCCTCGAATACGCTCATTTTACCATTGCCGAAACAAGCATTCGGATCCCTGCCGTTGGGTAAATAAGTTCCTTCTTCACTCCTGGTACCTCCCAATATTAAAGGTAGAATGGTTTCACTGTATTCACGCGTATAAAACAACCGGGCATAATTGTCAACGGGATTTGCCGGATCTGGCTGGTATAGTTGGTAAACACCCAAATTTAATACCGCTTGTGCTGCATTGGCCGCCAATAACCACTTATTGTTATCATAGGTTTGCGGAAATAATTGCGTACCATCTGAATTTTTAATTCCAGCATACAAGGTGTTTCCGTTAAATAAAGGGCTGGCAGCGTAAAGTAACGTGCGGGCTTTCAACGCTAATGCGGCACCCTCGGTGATCCGGCCTTCATTTGATGGATCACTGGCATACGATAAAGGTAAAATTGTCGCTATTGCGTCGCATTCAGAAATAATGTAATTAACTACATCTGTAACAGAATTTCTGGCTATTTTTGAACCTAAGGCCTGGGCGGGGGTTAGCGCCGTATTGATCAGCGGCACTGCGCCATAGGTCTTGAACAATTGAAAATACTCCCAGGCCCTTATAAACCTGGCTTCAGCTTTCCAAAGAGGAACCTGGGCTTGATAGTAAGCAGCTTGTGAGGCTGGGATGGGCACGTTATCAATATTTGCCAGAAAAATATTTGCGGCCCGTACATATTGATAGTAAGTACCCCACTGATCCAGGGGGTTATTTGTTGACGACCATGCGCCTTCATTAATTAATATTACGCTTGGGCTTTCCCAATGGTCTTTACATTCATCGGTACAAGCCCCAAGGCAAGGGTCATTTCCATTAACAAACTCATTATAAAGATCATTCTGACCAAAGCAGGCAAATAAATGGGCCCAGGCTTGTTGCGCGGTGTTTATGTTGTTAAAAATATCTTGCTGAGTTACGATTTCTGACGGCACAACATTGAGATATTTTTTACAAGAACCAGCCATAACACAAATGGCGGTTAGCAAATAGATTAAAATATGTTTTTTCATAAAATTTGAGTTACAACAAAGTGAATGATAAGCCTACATTGATTACTTTTTGTACCGGATAACCACCAGTCCCACCAGTACTTATCTCCGGGTCGATATTAAAATCTTTTAATTTATCCCAGGTTAACAAGTTAATGCCGCTTACAAAAACACGGCATCGTTTAATGCCTGCCCGTTTCATCCACACGCCTGGCAGTGTGTAACCGATCTCCGCGTTTTTTAACCGGATATAATTGCTGGAATACATCCAAAAAGTTGATGACTGTTCGTCATTGTTATTTGGCTGAGATGAAATACGCGGGAACATATAATTACCATCCGGATTAGAAGCTACCCAATGGTTATCTGCTACTTGAACAAGGGCAGATCCAAACGCCGAAAAAGGAAATATGCCACTTCCCTGCAATATATCGTAACCACCCAGGCCGCCCTGGAACAGAACGCTGACATCGAAAGCTGAATAATGGTATCCCAAACTAATGCCAAACTGAGAAGTTGGATAGGGAACCTTACCGGGCAAATATCCTGCGTCCGTGCTATTGATGACGCCATCGTTATTGAGGTCTTTGTATTTGATATCTCCAGGCACAACCGGGCCGAAGCCTGCCTGCGATGGGCTGTTGTTAATATCAGCCTGGCTTTTAAAAAGTCCCTCAGAAGTATAGCCATACAATTCGCCAATACTTGTTCCGGTAGGGTTTTGCCATTCACGGCCAGGATAATCCGGCACAGCATCATATATTATTTTATTATGCTGATGAGCAAAATTAACCGAAATACTATATCCCTGCTTATTATTAAAATTATGTTTATGGCTGACTGAAAGCTCATAACCCTCATTGTTTACAATTCCGGCATTTACCGAAGGGTAGTTTACAAGGCCGGCAAACTGGGGTGTAAGTTGTTGGGCTGTTGTTAATATATCTGTCCGGCGTTCATCAAACACATCTGCTGTTACTGTTAGTTCATTTTTCCACAAACCGAGATCCATTCCGATGTTTAGTTTTCTGGCTTTTTCCCACGTTAGCTCATCGTTGCCCGCCTGCCCTTCCTGCGCTCCTGAATAAGAAGCTCCATCTGCATTTTGTCCAAACTGATAGCCATAACCGGTTGTAGACCAGGTACTCAAGTATAAAAAGCGGGTTTGCCCCTGATCATTACCCACTAAGCCATAAGAGCCTCTGATTTTAAGCAGATTGATAAAATTAAGGGCTCCACTATTCTTAACAAAATCTTCGTCTGAAACTATCCAGCCGGCAGAAACAGCCGGGAAAAAACCGAATCTGTGGCCAGACGCAAAGTTTTCCGATCCGTTATAACCAAAATCAATCTCTGCCAGATATTTCTCGTCATATGCGTAGGAGGTACGCCCTAAAACACCCTGATATTTATAAGGAAGACCACCTTCGTAGTTGCCGCTGCTTACCGCATCGAAATAACTTGACTGATTATAAATTAGCATCGAATTGATGGTACTCTTTCCAAAATCCCTGTCATAGTTAAGATAAGTTTCCAGCACGGTACGACGGCTGCCGTTAGCGGTCACGTTATAACCTAGTGTTCCGTTTCCCTGGTTCACAAGATTATAAACGCCATTTGCTGCCAGATCTCTAACCGTATCCGCCACACCCGGTTTTAATGCATATTTATAAGAGTTATAACTCAACGGCTGGGCCACATCCCTGTAATTATTATTATCAAATGATAACCGCACGCGGGCGCTCAAACCTTTGACAAGCGCTCCCATGTCCCATTTAAAGCCTGCGGTGGATTGAAGTTCAGTAGAAAAATTTTGATCGAAACCACTTGACACAACATCAGCATACGGGGATGGTTGTTGATTGGGAGCGGCACCCACTGAGCCATCCGGATTTGTCACAGGAAAATACCAGGCCGGTGTTCTTTGTATAGCACTAAATATGTTTGCCGCGCTTGTTCCGGGATAATTTTGATCGAATATGATTGCGCCTAAGTTTAACTCCATTGATAGGCTTTTGGTGATATTTATATCAAAGTTCGTCCTGAAATTATATTTATTGGTTATGGCTTGTACATCATACTGGCTTATGCTATTGTCATCATTGTATAAGCCATTTTGCTGAAGATAGGATAAGGAAACAAAGTATTTTGCAGATGCGTTACCACCGGTAACATTTAAATTACCCTGGGTGATATCAGAAAAAGGCTTTATCATGGTGCTTGTCCAGTTTACATTGGGATACAGGTATTGATAAGCAGGGTAACTTCGGTCTCTGTATTTGTTGAGGATGGCATTGGAATAAGCGCTTGTATCACCAAATAACCCATCGTTTATCAAACCCTCCTTGTAAAGTTCCAGGCCAGTATAGGAATCAACATATTGGGGCATCGTGGTAGGCGATTGCCATCCATTCTGCACCGACCCACTGATTTCGGGAACGCCGGTCTTACCTCTCCTGGTCGTAACAAGGATAACTCCATTCGCGCCTTGTATACCGTATATTGCGGTTGAGGCAGCATCTTTTAATATGCTTACGGTCGCAATTTCATTGGCATCCAAACCGGTAAAATCCCTTTGCACACCATCTACAATTACCAGGGGTGCGCTACTGTTTGTGGTTCCGAACCCCCTGATATTCAGCGAAGCACCATCATTCCCCGGTTCACCGCTGGTTTGCTGTGTTACCAGTCCTGGTAGCCTTCCGGCCAACGCGTTACTTAAATTTGCTACCGGGCTTTGTTGCAATTCCGCCGTACCGACTGAAGCGATAGCCCCGGTAACACGGCTTTTAAGCTGTGTACCATAGCCAACCACAACAACTTCGTCCAAAGCCTTTTGGGATGGTTGTAGGGTTACGGTCATGGTGGCGGTGGCATGCACTTCTTTGGTTATATAACCAACATAGGTGAACACCAAAATCGAGTCTAACGGGGCTTGAATACGGAAAAGGCCATTTACATCAGTCGATGTTTTAATACTTGTGCCTTTTAATGTAACGGAGACACCCAACAAAGGAAAGTTTTTTTCGTCAACCACAACACCTTTGACAATGATTTTGCCTAAAGCCTTTTGTTGGTGTATAACTGTCTTTTTTTCAGCCGTCGCCCGAGGGCTGGCTGGATCCGTTGTAATAGGTACGACAGAAAAGCCGCGGCTATTACTTGTGTTTGTAACTTTACTATCAATTATCTTGTTGCGCGCTATCGCTGATAACGCAGAAAAAGAAATGATGGCAAAGAAACTTACTTTAAGTAAATTTTTTACATACATAAATCAATCTTAAATGGTTAATAAATTGGTTAATAAATTGGTAGCGCGCTTAGCCGAACATAAAAAAATGTCCATCGTAGATAAAGAGCTAGGTTGCTAGGACAAATCAATAGGAAATCATTCATATATTATCCTGGTAATAGGTCTATCCCTAAAAAATCAAAAATGAAATTACATCAATACACTGACTGTCAATACATTACTATTTTAAATTTGCTAAAAAATCAAAGGTGTATGAACTAAAGATTACCGCTGATATGCTTTCCCGTCTATGATTTTAGAAGATAAATCTCTTTCCTGTCGCCATAAACTGGGGCAACCCTCTGGTATACTGAACTTTTGAATGAAAATTCAAGGCAACATCATGTAAGAAATATTCATAGTAAAATTAATTCGATACCTGTTAAAATGTATTAATTAAATGGATTGTGTTTTATTAAAAATGTCTGCCTTTTCGGTTGTCTCATTAACATAGGCGACCGGTAGCAATAAATTCGCTGTGTTGAAAAGAAACTAGAAGGAAAGAATATAAGCAGAGCTCCGCAAGAGCCTTTGTATTCACTGGAAGAATTTAGCCAAATCACATGAGCCGAAAAATAAAATTTGTAATACCGGATACTCTCAGATAAGCGTAAAAGATGAGGCCATGGGTATTGAACAGGAAGATTTGCCGAATCTGTTTGAACGTTGTTACGGGGTGCAAAATGCGGATACCAAAAACATTTCAGGATTCGGTATCTGGTTTTATTTAAGCACAGAGATTGTTAAGCGGCGCGATGGCGAAATCTGGGCGGAAAGTGAAAGCGGAAAAGGCTATTTTTTTCTTTAAGATGTCACTTCATTAAAAAGCGTATAGCTTTAACAAACAAGGCCCCTACGGTACTTTATAGCTCCCGATTGTAAGCTTTCGTTAAAAAAATAAGATAGCATTTTTTATTTGCTAAAATAGTTAACACACCTCCTTCGATGTAATCAGCCAATATTAAATATTCAAAGCTTTAAAAGCTGTTATGGAACAGCCTTTGTTCCTAATTCACTATACAAGCCGGTTTTCCATCGCCCGCTGACGATTATTTAGTAACGTCGCATTCACGAAAGGGCTGGTCGCATAATATAATGATCACGCTATTACTGATAGGTCGTTAGTAATCTCGATCATGGCCTTTCTAATAAAGATGCCACCCCATATTTCGGCTGCCGATAAAAAATAGGTGTCTGCAGATACTTCGTTTCGCCCCTTAAAAAGGCTTGACTTGATTTCGAGCAGATATTTACAACTGGTTTTCTATTGCGAGAACAATTTTTGAGGATTACCCGTCAATTGAAAGAACAATTGCGGATTTTTATGACACAAATGCTATTGATATGGTGCAGGGCTGCAAAGTGTTTTTGACATAAATATCATCAATGTCAAATTTTTTAAATATAGATCAAAATCAATCAAAGGAGCAAGCTTTTAAGTCATTCAAGCGTTGCCTCAAAGTCGATTTATTCATAGTTTTCAGCTCTAAATAACAGGAAACAACAATTTGCAATTAGATTTTTAATTATTCAATTGCCTGTAAATGAAATATTTAAGTTCACTGGGTACTTGATTTTTCAGAGATCACTCAAGAACATAAGCTGATTAACGTCAGCGGTGTGCAAATTTGTATTGTATACTGTTGGTATTTTACGCATTTAAAATATTAAACAGAATATCATTATAACCAATTATTATCCATTTCTTTTTTTGAACTATTAAATATTTAAACCGCAATATAAATTACGTAATGATAGAGAAATCATATGTTATACAGGTTTGGAAAGATGTTTAGGCCTGGTCGCGCCGTCATAATTAGTCAGATTACCTAAATGATGATCGCCTAAATTTTGTTAAAATATACCTGTTACTAGTTTAATTCTTCAATTATACTTAGTTGTTTGATCAATGCAGTTCGCCCTTTGTGATAGGAATCAAAGTCATTCTATGACAAACATGCGTTGTTAGAATTTCGCTTTAAATTCATATCCAATATCCTAAAACAGAATAGTTAATCAATACTATTTAACTTTCGTTAACTCCAGATTACATAGTCAGCAGATATGAAAAAGAAATCATTTCTTACAAAAAAACTAATACTTACGCTATTGTTAATAAATGTGTACGGGACACTTATGGCGCAGAAAACCCCAAGTATCCAAATTGGTAGCGTACGGGCGCCGACCGCAGTGAAAATTGACGGAAAGCTTACGGAATGGGGCGAAAATTTAAAAGCCTACAATAAAAATGTACAGCTTTGGTATACAATAGCAAATGATGACAGGAATATTTACCTCGCTATAAAATCAACAGACCTGGATAATAATAATAAAATCTTAGCAGGGGGCATAAGCTTCACCCTGAATACAGAAGGAAAGAAGAAGACTAAGAATGCTTTCACCATCACATTTCCTATCATAAAACGCACTGGTGGCGGCCGAACAGGGCATGGTGGCAGAAGAGGCGGGTTCGGGGGAGACGATACGCCCGATACAACGGCCATTGTAACACAGCAAAATCAAACACTGGCTACCGGTAAAGAAATAAGCGCGATAGGTTTTGCAGATATTACAGATACCCTTGTTTCTATTTACAACGAATACGGCATAAAGGCAGCAGCAAACATTGTTTTGGCGGAGGTGGCCGTAGTGGTGGCAGCGGTGGTGGAGGCGGCGGTGGTTTTGGCGGCGGCTTTGGCGGAGGGAAAAGCGAAGATGTATCAGACATGATGAGCCCCACCGATTTTTGGGGTAAGTATATTTTAGCTACCAAAACAACTAATCAATAACTGGGTGTATGAAAAAACTATACCTATTACTAGTTGTGATTTT
>Ga0302309_10001562_pt1 | contig 20577 bp, 19 predicted proteins | sample III_Palsa_N1_1_FD_200453 | JGI IMG/M metagenome (GOLD analysis project Ga0302309, IMG submission 200453) | Peat permafrost microbial communities from Stordalen Mire near Abisko, Sweden - III_Palsa_N1_1 | ecosystem: Environmental > Terrestrial > Soil > Palsa > Peat permafrost | place: Sweden... | reverse complement strand
GCAGAGGAGCGGGGCGCGGCGGTGGGACGAAGGGGGGCAGGGGGGCGGCAGAAGATGTGACGGCAATGGCCGGGGCCGGAGCGGCGACCGGACGCACGACCAGATAAAAGACCTTGAATGGAAAGACTGAAAGGCTTTTGCCCTCCTTGAACACCCATTCGATCCGTTTCCGGCTCTTGAGCTTTTCCGCTTTTGTCCAGGTATATCGCTGACGCATACGGGAGGACCCCATCAAAAAATAGCTTCGGGATACCCGAAGCTATGCTAAAAAAATATCTATGTAGAATAGATCGATCGCTAAAAAAATCGATCATCGAAGGATCGACCCGAGACCGGTCTATTTCAGTTTAGACTCGTCGGAAACGGTCAGTTTATGACGTCCCTTTGCACGACGGCTGGCCAACACCTTGCGGCCATTGGCGGTTTCCATCCTCTTGCGGAAACCATGGACCGTCTTACGGCGGCGTCTGTGTGGTTGAAATGTACGCTTCATGAATAATTTTTTTACTTGTCGTTTAATTCATTCCTTTTCCGCAAGGCACCATCCCAGCGGCCGGTGAAAGGGAGGGCAAAAGTAGGATAAATTGGGGAAAAAGAGGAAAAAAACCTCAAAAAAACCTCACTGGCCATAGTAAACCGAAAAGTATCCATTGGTGATGGAATGATTGGAGTTGGCGACATTCGGGTCGTTGGTGGTGAACTGAAAGGTGCCGTTGATCTGCTGCGTACTCGTATTGTTCGCCAAGACCGTAATACTCCCCGATACACCCGGATCGGCGGAGTTGATGCCGTTGGAGACCAGGTCATAGACTGCTATATAGCTCGGTGTCACGTTGTTAGCGGTCAGAGAATACGTACCCGCAGCCGTGCTGGCGGGAAAGATCAGCGCTATCGACTGGCTCCCGTTCGACAGTGCGCCGACAAGGGTAAGCGTGCCATCCGACACCGAGGCCTGGACACTCTGACCGGCCCAGTCGCCGCCATCGATAACGGCGGTTACAGTGTCCGTGGCGCTGCCGGAAGGCAGACTCGTAGTATAGGGGATCTGTTCGAAGATACCCGAGGTAATCGTTCTTTGCTGGCCATCAGCGCTGCGGTAAACATTGAAGGAGAAGGTGCCTGTCACCGTCTGGTGGACCTTATCAATATCCGTGATGGCCACGGTGCCCCCCGCCTTGGTGGTATCGCTGCTCTGACTGGTGGTAAAAGCCCCCAGATTGGTCGAGTCCAGATTGGCATAGGCTGCGAGCGAAGGGGAAATGTAGTTTAGTGTGTACACCCCTGCTACGGTATCGGTGATCGAAATACTGATCTCCTGGTTGGTGACGCTTATCCCCGTAATATTGATCAGACCCTGCGTGATCGTGGCCTGTTCCTGACCCGCGGCCGCGGACCAGGGTGTGCCATTTATGACCGCGGTGAAATTTCCGGTGCTGCCATTCTCGACGCTGGTCTCTTTCTTACAGGAAGACACCGACCAGCAACCCAAAACCAACAGCGTGTAGATGATCGCCTTTTTCATATTTCCATCAGCTTAGTAGTACGTGAGTAGAACGCAGGAACTTACCATAAAAGATGCCCGCGTGGTTGTCGAAATCCTCGGTCGAGTCGGTAGTATAAAAACGGGGAGAAGTGCCGCTCCTGCTAATCCTGTCCTCTATCTCGGGATGACGTTGCAAATAGTCCGCCAAACTGGCGGCGACGATCTCTCCCTGGGAGATCAATTGATTCCCCGCAGGAAGACAGGCCGCTATCTTCTCCTTGAGCAGGGGATAATGCGTGCAAGCCAAAAGCACCGTATCTATTTGCGGGGATTGCGCCATTAGCTGATCTGTATAGCTTTTGACAAAATAATCAGCGCCGGGTTTATCGTGCTCATTATTTTCTATCAAGGGCACCCATAAGGGACATGGCTGCTGGAAGACCCGGATATCGGGGAAGAACTTGGCGATCTCGATCGGATAAGACTCCGACAGCACCGTACCACGGGTAGCCAGTACCCCAACATGGCCCGTTTTTGTAAACCGGCCAACTACCTCCGTCGTCGGGCGGATCACTCCCAGGACCCGGTTGTGTGGGGCGATCCGGGGCAGGTCCAGCTGCTGGATAGTTCGAAGGGCCTTGGCCGAGGCAGTATTACAGGCCAGGACCACCAGCGGACAACCCTGGTCAAAAAGCCATTGGACAGATTGCAAGGTATACTGATACACCGTCTCGAAGGAACGGTTGCCATACGGCGCCCGCGCGTTGTCGCCGAGATAGATATAGTCGTAATCGGGCAGGCGGTCCGCCAGCGCTTTTAACACGGTCAGCCCGCCATAGCCCGAATCAAATACACCAATGGGTTGTTTCATATTTAAAGCCTAAACAAAACGCCAGGGTTTGAGCCCTGGCGTCGATTCATTTATCTTGAAACGGGTCTGATTACTTTACACCCAGCTTCTTCTTTACCAGGGGCAGAAGGTCATCCGCAGGCGGCGAAACCAGCAGGGCCTCTTTGCTCAACACATATGCATAACCGTTTTCCCTGGCCACCGTCTGAACAGCCTCGACCGCTTTCTTCTGGATAGGAGTGATCAGGTCTTGCTGTTTCTGCTGATACAACTGCTGTGCCTGCTGCTGCCAGCCCTGGAGCTTTACCAGCAGTTCGCTTACTTCCCTTCTTTTTATTTCAAGCTGCGCTTTAGTGAGCTTGGCAGTGTCCCTGGAAGTAACCGCGCTATCCTTCTCGTAATATTCCCGTTTCATATCTTCGAAGTTCTGGCCCAACGCGTTTTGATAATCGTTCAGGGCAGTATCGGCCTTTTTGTATTCAGGCATGGTGGGAATGAGTTCCTGCAGGCTGATAACACCGATCTTTCCTGCGGCAGGCGCACCCTGGGCATTTGATGAATAACCCGACATAACCAGGCCCATAACCACTGCTACAATAGTGAGAATCTTTTTCATTTTTGTTGGATGAATTATATTGTTGTTTTATTTAATACCTAAGGATTTTAGCACTTCGTCGCTTTTGTCCAGTTTTGGGTCGGCAAATATAACGGTAATTCCCTCACTTTTATCCAAAATTAGCTCATACATTCTGTTAACAGCAAGTTGTTGAATTGCGTTGTATACCTTGTCCTGTATGGGTTTCACCAATTCCTGCCGTAGTTTAAAGAGATCGCCTTCGTAGCCAAACCGCTTCCTTTGCAGGTCGCGGACTTCTTTTTCCATATTGTAAAGCTGGTCCTCTCTTTTCTTCTTGAGTGTATCACTAAGCATAACCTGCTCGGCGTCATAGTCTTTATACATTTTATCCAATGCCGCCTGCCGGGTGTCTATCTCTTTTTGCCACGTCATGCTCGTCTGGTCGAGTTTTTTTTGTGCATCCTTATATTCCGGCATCTTTTCCAGGATGTATTTCGTGTCGACGACGGCATAGCGTTCCTGGGCCACGCCCGAAAAAAAAAGGGTCAGCAGGACCCCGAGGGTAAGAAAAGCGCTCTTCATGGTCGGTTTCATTTAGGATGCCAAAATACGCCTTTTTTGGATGCCCGGAGGGCATCCGTCCCGGGCGAGTGAAACGAAGCCCGCGAACTAGGACCCAACAGTGTTGGGGCCGAAGTTCTCAATCATAAGCGGTTTGCTGGAAATGGGCTTTTTTCCCAGGTAGCCCATTTCCGGCACATTTAATCCGGTTCATAACCCAGCATGAAGGTAAACCGGGAAGCATCCCGCAGCGACCCATTCTGAATGCGATCCAGACCAATACCATAGTCAAAGCCAAGCAGACCGAACATCGGCAGGAAGAAACGCATCCCCAAACCAGTGCTTCTACGCAGCTCAAAAGGATTGTAGGTCTTATAGTCATACCAGCCGTTAGCCGCTTCGAAGAATGCCAGACCATAGATGGTGCTGCTGGGGTTGGTGGTAAATGGATAACGCAGTTCGAGGGTGTACTTGTTGAACATCGTGAAGAACTGGGTAGCCTGCTGCTGATCGGGATTGACCTTCGGGTTCGAGTTCTGGTAAACAGGATAGCCGCGCTGTGATATAATATCGTATCCCAACAAACCAAAGTTGTTCGTAAGTCCCGCATCGCCCAACTGGAAACGCTCGAAGGGCGAGAAGTTAAGGCCTGCGTTGTAGCGGCCCATGAACCCGTATTTGGCGGAGACCTTGAGCACGAACTGACGCGTCTTATCGGCGCCCATGGCATCGCCGATCGGCAGGTACCAGTCGCTGGTGAATCGCCATTTATGGTATTCCGGCAGCTTATAGCTATCCGCCTGCGTTATACCATGGTCGATCAGCGAATATGGCGGCGTGAACTGCAAACTCAACAGTTGACTGGAACCATTTCGCGGATAGATCGGCTGGTCGAGGTTGTAGCGGGCAAGCGCGACCTTGAAGCTGAAGTTGGTTGAGAAACCATTTCGGAAAGCACTCGTAAATAGCGAGTAATTGTTCAGGTCGTATTGGGTGTAGTTGGCGGAATAGGTGAGGGTGAAGTAGTCATCCGGCCACTTGAGCTGTTTGCCCAAAGCAAGTGTCACCCCGAAGTTCTTAAGCGAGTTACTATCGCTGAAGGCATAGGTGCTGGTATGGAAATTATATCCGCCCGTGCGGAATATACTGCGATAGAGACTAAGCGTAAGGGAGTTTCTCTTCTTGCCACCCAGCCAGGGCTCCGTAAACGAGAAGTTGTAGGACTGATAGGCCTTACCGTTGGATTGTACGCGCAGGCTCAGCTTTTGTCCATCACCTTCGGGCAAAGGCTGCCAGGCTTCCTTATGGAATATATTCTTGATGGAGAAGTTGGCAAAGGTGATACCCACCGTACCGGTTAGACCAATTCCCCCGCCCCAACCCGCGGACAATTCGAGTTGGTTCCCGGATTTTTCCTCCACGGTCCAGTTGATATCCACCGTTCCATCATCCTGGTTTGGCTGTATCCCGGGTTGGATCTTTTCCTGGTTGAAGAAACCAAGGTTGGCGATCTGCCTGGTCGTACGCACGACATCCTGGCGGCTGAACTTATCGCCGGGGATCGTGAACAGTTCCCGCCGGATCACATATTCGTTTGTCTTGTCGTTACCTGCAATGGTAACGTTCTTGATCGTCGCCTGCGGTCCTTCGACCATGCGGATCTCAAAATCGATGGTGTCGTTATAAACGGCCGTTTCCACGGGATCGACATGGAAGAACAGGTAGCCGTCATCCTGGTAAAGGGCGCTGATATCCCCGCCTTCCGCCGTCATTTGTTTGCCCAGCTTCTTGTTGAGGATGTCCAGGTTATACACATCCCCTCTATGGATGCCCAGGATCAGGCTGAGCACGGAATCGGAATACTTGGTGTTCCCCTTCCAGGTGATCTTCCCAAAATAATATTTGCTGCCTTCGTCGACCTGGATGACGATATTCATATGCCCCTTGCCAAACCGGCTCGTATCTATCCAGGTGGTATCCCGTACGATGTTGGCATCCCGATAGCCCTGGGAGTTGTAGTATTCGACGACATGCTGTTTGTCATCGTCGTATTTGGCCTGATTGAATTTGGCCGAGCTAAACATCTTGAACCGGACATAAGGGTCCAGGAATTCCTTCGTGGCGTGGAAGGACAGGAAGCCCCATTCGGTCAGGTATTGTTTCAGGCTCACGGAATCATGAGGGCCATAAGGCGTCATGTTGGAAGGCGGGTAGATGGTCAAACGACTCAGTTCCTTGGTATCCTTCAGCTCCTTCTTCAGTTTGGCTTCTCTGACGGCCTGGTTGCCAAAGAAATTGATCTGGTCGATGCGGACCTTTGGCCCCTTGTCGATAAAGAAAGTGAGTATCTCCGAGTTCTGTACCGCCGGGTCACGCGCTTCGGTTGTCCGCACGTGTGCGTCCTGGTAACCCTTCTCCGCATAAAATTTCCGGATCATCTGGATGGCGGAGCGTTTCATGTCCTCCGTGACAACCCTTCCCTTGATCAGTCCCGTCTTGGTCGTCAGGTCTTCGCCGTCACCCTTTTTGACACCGGGTCCCTTAAAATAGAAATTGGCGAGCCGCGGCCTCTCCGTCACATTGATCTCGATATATACGCTATTGCCGACAAGCCGGGTAAAGTAGATGGCTACATCCGCAAAAAGATGTTGTTTCCAAAGATTGTTAATGGCCTTGCTGAAATTGTCGCCCCCGGGTATCGTCACCTTATCCCCGACCGTCAAACCGGAAATGGACGTAAGCAGGGATTCATCGAGGTATTTTGTGCCGGTGATCTTGATGCCGGCGATCGTATATTCTCTGGGGGGATTCTTTTGATTACCGAGGGCAACGAGTTCCGGATCGACTGAAAGAGGATGAGCAGTATCGGTTACGGCTTTTATGCTATCAGTTACAGGATGGGCGGAATCTGATCTTGGCTTTACGGTATCGGTTACGGGATGCGTGGTAGTATCGTTCACCTGGGCCTTAGCAGCGATTGCGTTCAGTAAGCAGCAGTAAATGGTCAATAAAAAAACACAAAACAGCGATCTTCGTTGCATCCAGTCGGTTTTTTAAAATGTGCCGGAAACGCGCTTTAAAGAAGTTAGCACCATTCCGGCATTGTGCTAATCTCTATCTTCACGAGCCGCTTCCCGCGGCTCCGGTCTATCTTCACGAGCCGCTTCCCGCGGCTCCGTTCTGTCCTCTGGACTGTCGCTTACAGCGGCTTGGGCTGGTTTCTGTCCGTCGGACCGGCCGCTTCTGGCGGCTTGAGGCGGCAAATTAAGGGGATTTATACAAAGTGTTTGTTAAAAAGTGCTGCCGGGAGCTATCAAATCCTGTTGAATCTGAGCGCTTGTCTTACCAAATCTCCGCTCCCTTCCCTGAAAATCGAGTATGGCTTCGTATAAGTCTTTTTTACGGAAATCAGGCCAGCGAACGCTCGTGAAGTATAATTCGGCATATGCGAGTTGATATAGTAGGAAATTGCTAATACGATATTCCCCGCTGGTGCGGATCATGAGCTCGGGATCGGGAAAATCCCGGGTGGACAGATGTTGCTGGATCATATCCTGGGTAATGGATTCCGGATCGAGCCGGCCCTCCCTGACATCCCTTGCAAGGCTTCTGATGGCTTCCGTGAGCTCCCAGCGGCTGCTATAGCTTAGAGCCATCACCAGGTTGAGACCGGAATTGGCGGCCGTGAGATCGAGCGCTTCTTTTAACTCCAATTGAGCATATTCCGGCAACATGGCCAGATCCCCGATGACATGCAGCCGGATATTATTCTTGTTCAGGGTCTCTACCTCCTTTCGGATCGTGTCCACCAGCAACTCCATCAGCCCCGTCACTTCATAGGCCGGCCGGTCCCAGTTCTCCGTTGAAAAAGCATATAGCGTGAGATAGCCGATACCCAGTTCCGCACAGCCCTCTACGATATCCCTTACGCTTTCCACTCCATGAAAATGACCAAACAGCCTGTCCTGCCCCTTCTCCTGAGCCCATCGCCCGTTCCCGTCCATAATTATGGCGATATGGCAGGGAAGCCGTTTGAGATCGATATTTTCTTTCAACTCACCCATAAAGGGGCACAAAGATAGGTGATTTGAGGTGATATCCGGCGACTACGGGTGCGTGGCCGGGCTCGGGCACTGGTAAGAGAACAGGTTGAAGGAAACCATGAACTGGGCGGTAAGGTAGCTGTCATTCTGGTTGTCATAACCCCGTTGCCGGCCCTGGATGCCGATGGGTGCGCCCGTCGCATAGGAACGGTCTTGCAGGGCATACCACAGGGTCATCTGTCCATTGGGAAGGTATTGAAGTTGTGCATTGGGCGCGTATGTCTTGCTGACATCGTCGATATAGTCGGTCGTCGTAAACCGGTAAAGGATCTCCAGACCGATATTCACATATTTGCTACAGCTGTACTTGACCCCCACCCCCACCGGGAAACAAACCGCCATACTCCCGTAGGGTTTTCTGTCGGGATAAGCCGCCGACCCCTGTCCCTCCGTACCCAATTGCCGCAGATACACTTTCTGACCTTCATAATAAGTATAGGGATCGTAATTGAAGACTCCGAGCCCGAAAGTGACATAGGGCGTGAACCGATGGTATTCGCTCCCGGGGATATACTTGAAGAAGTTAAAATCGCCCTGTACAGTGCCCTCCCAGATATTCGTGTTGAAGCTCAGATTCCGGCGGTACATGAATTCGTTGTAGCTGTTCAGCCTGTCCGAATAACCCAGGAAGGTATAGGAGCCTGCGACCCGAAGCGCCACGTAGCCGCCAAAATTCTTTCTGAAGAAGATGCTCGCCGCCAGGTTGGGCGTATTAAACCTTGGACTAGGATTGAGATCGCCGAAGTATTGCGAGCTTCCAACCGAAAAGCCAAATTCCCCTTCGTGAACAATTGCCTGCTCCTGTGCCGCTGCCTTGAATCCCATCGAAACGACCACCAGGGTGCAGAATAATAGCTTCTTCATGTCGGTATAGAAAAATAAATTTATATGAAACGGATTTACCCGGCACTTTCGTTTATCTGTTATGTTAAATTTTGGCTAAGATGTCTGCTCAATTCCTGGTATCCAGCCCCCAGGATAGTTTGCCGCGAAGCGTCTGGAGAAAATTATTTTCATTCAGCCGGATAAGGCTGAGTGTAAAAGCTTCGCTGCGAACGGCAAGCTGAACCTGTTTATCTACAATTTCCTTACGTGAATCCAGGACGCAGATAAAATTCTCCGCTCGTCCTTCCACTTCAAAAGAAATAATATTGTTGTCAGGGACTACGATCGGCCGCACATTCAGATTGTGGGGCGCCACCGGGGTGATGACAAAGCTCGTGGAATCCGGAAAGACTACTGGTCCGCCGCAGCTGAGTGAATAACCCGTAGAACCTGTCGGGGTAGCTACGATCAGTCCATCCGCCCAATACGTGTTCAGGAACTCTCCATTCAGGTACGTGTGGATCTTGATCATCGGCGAGGTATCCGTTTTGTGGATAGCGAATTCGTTGAGTCCGTAGGGCACATCGCCAAACAAAGGCAGGTTGGCATCCAGATGGATCAGGGATCGTTTATCCACAACAAACGTGCGGTTGGCCAGCGCAGTGACCGCCGTTATCATCTCCTCTTTCCCGATGCTCGCCAGAAATCCAAGCCGGCCGAAGTTGATACCCAGCACCGGGATATTTTTATCCCGGACCAGCGCTACAGTATCCAAGAGTGTGCCATCTCCACCCAGGCTGATCAAAAATTCAATTGAATCGTCGAGATCGGATGCATCCCGGAAAGAGCTGATGTCGGAAGGCAGGACAAAGGCGGATCCGATCTTCTCCAGGAAAGGCTGGTGGATCACCGGCTGCAGGTGCTGACGTATCAGTTCATCGAAAAGGCGTTGTACGCCGCTTTGTTGTTCGTACTCTATAACTCGGCTATAAATGGCTACTTTCATTGCTTAAATTTGGCCTGCAGCGAAGCTGAGAACTTCGACCCGAGCCACCGGCTCGGCCCTCGTTCGTTCCCTTCGCTTCGCTCGTGAACCCTTTAGAAATCATTCCGGATATGCAAAAATAGCCCGTTTTGGCCTAATTGGTTAAAGCTATAGTCCAACTTAAAGCTCAGGTCGTATAAAGTGACGAGGTCAATACCGAACCCTGCTGTATATAACATACGGTTGACCAGTGAATTAGCCTTAAAGTCGGGGTTGTAGGCATAGCCATAATCGGTAAAGGCCGTCGCATAGATCCGCAGGGGAATATGGCCTTGCGAACCGCTATGCCTGTACGGTAGATTCCAATTGAACAACTCCCGGAAAAGGGTATTCCGCAAGACGCCGCCCGCCGTGCCATCCACGACATAACGGTCAAGTCCGCGGAGATACAGATCGGCGTAGCCCAGCAGGCCCTGGTTATAAAATGGCTGACTGAGCGGCCACTTCAGCACGTTGATGTTCTGGACGCCAAACCAAAGCTTATAGGCCAGCGGCCAGCTGCGGGTAAGCCGGGTGGAGATCTGCCACAGATCCATATCCCTGTTGACACCCCGGCGGGTAAGCGCCGTCTCGAAGATGATGCCATTCAGCGGATAGGATACGTAGTCGACATCGGTATAATTAAAGGTATAGACCAACTCGGGGTAGATCACCTTCCTGACCCCATTGTTGAAATAGCGGGTGTCCCATACCGTGACAGCGCTGTCTATCGATGTGGACACAAGGTTGATATTCACCGTATGCCGGACTTTTAACCGCGGGCGGTAAAAATAGCGGGCGGAGAAGGAAAGCGTCTTGCTCAGGTATTTGCCGGCATATGCAATGGTATCCGAGTTGATAAATTCCTGGGTATTGTTTACCGTCAGTGCATCCAGCTCGCTCAGTTCGGAGTAGTTGAGGCCGAAGCCAAAGCCATGGCGTTGGGATCTGTCGGCATTTCGCAGGTTATAATACAGCTGGAGCTCGCGTTCGTAACCGGTGATCAGCCAGACGGTGAGGTTATCGCCGCGGCCGGAAAAATTATAGTCGGCGAATTTCGCGCCGTAGTTGAGCCGGCTGAGGCTATAGTCCTTTTGTGCCCAGGCGGCCAGATTGCGGTCCACCGGCTTTACATAGGGTAGGGGAAAGATATACCAGCGTTCCTTGACATCGATCGCCACGTCTGCGGTATAACCGCTGAAATGCAGGACATAGATGACGACCTCGTTGAAAAGATGGGTATTGACCAACCGGTCATGGGCGGCGCGAAAGGCATTCACCAGTTCCTGGAGTGTGATGAAATCCCCCGTATGAAAGGACAATTCCCGCAGAACAACATAGTTCCTGGTCACCCTGTTGCCGTTGATGGAGATCTTACCGACAATGTAGGTCGGGGCTTGGGGATGATCTTGGGAAAATGCAGGGTTGAAAACAAAAAATGAAAAGAAGAATAAGGCGTATATCGACCTATGCATCAGATATTCAGGTAATTCATCAGGTGGTCATAATTATTCCGCAATTCGTTTTCGTACAGTTCTTCGCCGAAGTAGTACTTGACCTGGTATTCATATCGTTGAAAGGTGGACACGATATCCGATATCTCTGCCTTATTGATGCGGAGCGTGACAAAAAAGCTGCCTGAAACAGCGTCGGTGTAAGTATTGAGCTGGATGATCTGGGCATCATTCGTCTCGACCAGTTTGCTGATCTCGGTAAAGGCAAAGCTTACCTTATCCATTTCAAGGACGATGATGCCGCCCAGATCGTTGACGCCGGTCACGCGGCCCAGGTGTTTCAGCAGGTCGGTCGCAATGATGGCGCCGGCATATTCCGATTCGCCCGTGACGACCGGGATCAGTGTAAGCCCATTTTCGTTCACCAGTTGCACCGCTTCATAAAAATAACCATCGGCATGTGCCGAAATATGGGAGAACCCTGGCTGCAATTGCGACAGCAGTATTCCGTCATTCTCGACGTTCAGCAGATCGTCCTCACTGACCAAACCGGCTAATTTGTCCTCGACCACTACGGGGAGATGTGTGACATGAAAGTCCGCCATAAGATCCAGTGCCTGAGAAACGGGATCGTTCAGGTGAAGAGAAGGAATAGATGCAGATATGATCTCTCTGTTTAGCAAAGGGTGATTTTAATATGTTAGGGGGCCAAGCACCCCACCTTAAAGATAAGACGAAAAAGATCAGGCTACCGCTGCCGGTGCGCTCAATTTTGTAAAAATTTAACCAAAATGGCATTGAACTCTTCCGGTCTTTCCATCATTGGCGCGTGGCCGCACTTGTCGATAAAGTGCAGTTCGCTGTTCTGGATAAGCTTGTGGAACTCATGACCCACAAAAGGGGGAGTAATGGCATCATTGTTACCCCAGATGAGCAGGGTAGGCTGTTTTATCTGGCTCACCTCCTCGCCCAGGTTGTTGCGGATGGCGTTCTTGGCAAGTGCAATGATCTTGATAGCCTTTAGCCGGATATTGACCGTTTCGTATAATTCATCGACCAGCTCTTTAGAGGCAATGTTTGGATCATAGAAGGTCAATTCCGTCTTCTTCCTGATATATTCGTAGTCACCCCGCTTAGGGTAGGTATCGCCCATGCCATTCTCAAAGAGCCCGGAACTGCCGGTAAGGATCAGGCGTTTGATGCGTTCCGGATGGCGGAGCACATACATCAGGCCTACGTGTCCCCCCAGTGAGTTACCCAAAAGATTGATATTCTTGTAATCCCGATATTCGATGAACTTGTTGAGGAATTTTTCCAGGCCTCCTACAGTAGTATGCAACAGATCCAGTTCCAATAATGGCAATATCGGTACCACGACCTTGTGTGTATGCCGGAAATAATCGATCTGCCACGTGAAATTACTTAGCGCCCCGAACAAACCGTGCAGCAACACCAGGGGCTCGCCCTCTCCCTCTTCGATGAACCTGAACTTATCTTCTTGTTTGATTTCGTATTGCATCAGCTATTGAGATTCAATCCCTGTAATTATGCGCTAAAATAAACGATTTACCCCAAAAAAGAACAGCCCCCCGGCTTTACCTCGACAACAGCTCCCTTGCAATGGCATTGATGGTTTTGCCATCCGCTTGTCCGGCGAGCTGCTTTGTCGCAGCGCCCATCACCTTTCCGATATCGGCAGGTGAAGTGGCGCCGGTCTCCGCAATGATTATCGAAATGATCGCTTTTAGCGCCGTTTCATCCAGCTGTTTGGGAAGGAACCGCTCGATGATCGCAATCTCTTCTTCTTCCTTTTTGGCCAGATCGGCGCGGTGTTGTTCCTGGTAGATGGCCAGTGAGTCCTTGCGCTGCTTGACCAGTTTCTGCAGGAGCTTGGTCTCGTCGGCCTCGCGTAGTTCGCCGCCTGCCCCCTCCGAGGTCTTTGCCAGGATGATAGCCGCCTTGATGGCGCGAAGGCCCCTCAATGCTGCCTCATCTTTTGCCAGCATGGCTGTCTTCAGTTCGGCCATTACCTTTTGTTCTAATGCCATATACGGTGTATTTAGCTTTTTATAATTTATTTGTCTTCATCTGCTGGTCCCGGAACTTCTTGTAGAAATCGCGGGCAAATTGTTTCATTTCAGCCACCAATGACGGATCCTGGGTGGCACGCTGAAAGGTCTCGGCCATAGTCATCAGCGTCTGGTAGAAAAAGTCGGCCATTTCATCGACCATCATATCTTTTGTCCACAGGTCGATCCGCAAGGCCGTCTTTTCGGCGCCGTCCCAGAAAGCCAGCATCATTGCTTTTGCCTGACGGGCGCTGTCGGTGGACGAATCCGTGGCACTCCAGCGGATGTCTTCGGGTACGCGGTCCTTGTCCAGGGTCACGTCAATATTTATTGAAGAGGTTGTCATATAAAAAATTAGCGAGCCGCAATTTACTCCATTATAACATTCCAAACGTCCGCAAGTTGCCGGCCGGGATAGGGATCAAATGTTGTCAGCCTTGCAAAGCCTTTTCCGATGAGCGCCGTCCGCAGGGATTCGTCCTTATAGATCGACATCATCTCTACGGCAAGACTGCCCGGATCGGCGTCCCTGACCCCCAAAGCGGCATCCCCTGCCATCTCCCGGAGCCGCCCATCCATGCTGATCAGGGCAGGAACCCCGGTCTGCCAGGCATGCACCAGCCCCATTCCCAGGCTGTTCCCCTCAAAGGGGAACAAAGCGGCATAGGCGGCATCCATCAGGCAGTCGTCCGCGGCTATGGTCTCAAAAAAATGCACTTCGTCCCTATACTTATATGTCTCCAGCTTTGCCCTGAGCCCAGGGGTGAGCACACCAGACACTACCAGCCGCAGATTGGAAAGCTGTCGCTTCTTGAACAGCGAAAATGCTTTTAACAGTTGCACCACCTCTTCTGCCGACGCCGCCAGGGCGTCAATATAGAAATATTCCCTGCCCCCTGTATACTGGCCTTTTATCCTTTCCCTTTCCGTGAAGGCCAGGGGCGCCGCCGCCGGCAAAAGCGGGGGGCGCATCACAAACAACTTGTTTTCATCCGTTCTGCCATTACCGGCCAGCCAGGCCCGGTCCTTTTCCGAGAAGCAAAATACCGCGTCGGCGCGCCGCAGACTGGCGGCCATCCGCCCTGCATACAATGGTCCTTCCTGCTTCCAGCCCTTTACCGGGCCGGGATCGACCCCTACCGGCATCCAGAGTAATTGGGGCAGGTCCGGCACCGCTGCCGTCACTCCCCCGGTCAACATTACCGCATCCGGCTTGAATTTCCGAACGATCCTCGGGATCAGCCAGTCGTACCAGAGTCCCCACCCCATCCGACCGGGTAGGGCCCGGCGGGTCAAAACCGGCACCCCGGCGAGGCCGGGGAAAAGACCGGGCTGGTAAGTGTGGTCTGCCAGCAACATCCATTTTATACCCCTGTCGCGGGCCAGCGCGGCTACGAAGGAGATGACCAGGCGGCTTTTTTCACTGTCTGACCCAATATGTTGGAGGGGTCTGCAATCCAAAAGGACGAGCATATGCAAAGGTAATCAAGGCTGCCCGATTGCCGGTCCCAGCCTTTTTTATCCACCGGCCAAAAATATTAAAACAAGGAATCTCCTGGCATTAAATATAATAAAAAATTATCATAGATGTGGTTTTTACGGTGCGGGGAAATCGCGTAGTACCGCTTTGGCCTCATTCTTGCAAGATTTTAACTTTGTTTTATTAATCCGTTTAAGTCCGTCACCTATTAAAATTCGTGCCTATGAACCGTGTGTACACTCCTTTATTTATTGTCATATTTGTGATGGTAAATACCCCCCGGGTGGCCTTTGCTCAGTGTAACTGCAGTGCCGGTGTGCCTGCCACCCCCCTTACGTATTACGAATCTTTCCCATCCACTACCGCATCTTCGACAACGATCTCTTTCCCTCAGTTCGCCCCGTCCATAGGAGAACTGAATTGTTTGACTGTTTGGGATACGGCAACTGGCGTTACCAGTACTACCGCACTTAATAAAGACCTCATCGACAGCGTCGAATACACCTTCCTGCTGGCGCTCACGGCCAATCTCAAGGGACCTGCGGGAAGCGGTATAAATATCTCGCAAAGCCAGAACAGGACCTATGGGCCGGTTACGCTGGCACCCCTGGGTCAGGCAGGAGACGATACTACTTATGGTCCGGACACCCTGTTCAACAACGTCACCGGTCTGGGTTCGGTCAGTGCTCCGTCGGCAAGTGTCTACCTGGGCACGGGAAATGTAAACTTTAACTATTCCATCAGCGGCGGCGTCATCACCACGGAAGGGGGCGCCAACTATACCGCGGGCCCGGCCACCAATTACTGGGGTTCGGTCGCCATCACTTATTACTGGTGTCCCAATGTCGCCCTGGCCACGACGATCCAGGACCTTACGGCCACTCCCCAGGGAAAGAGCATCCTTTTGCAATGGATAATTTCCAATCAACAACCCAATACCCTATATGAGATCCAAGTCAGTCAAGACGGCAAAAACTTCTACGACGCCGGACAGGCAGAAGCTGACGCTGCTTCAGCAGGTGCTTCAACAAAATACCAGTATCAATACTACCCTGATCCAACTTATGTGGGAAAACTCTATTTCCGGGTCCAGGAAACGGATCCTTCAGGGAAAGTAAGCGTTTCGGTGATCGTGGTCGTCGACCCCAACGATCCCGGGGCGGACCAGGCCATCAGCTATCAGACCTTCCCCAATCCGGCGACCAACAGCCTGCAGGTGCAGTTCAATAGCAATCAGACAGGACATTTCCTTGTTCAGCTGGTAGCTACCAGCGGACAGATCGTACAGGAGGAGGACCTGACACTGGCCGGAGCCAGTCAGATCAGGCTTGATCTTAGTCCAAAGCCCGCTTCCGGCCTGTACTTCCTGCGAACAAGCGATCTTACCCATAACCGGAGTTATGTGACCAAGGTGTTTGTCCAATAGGGCCACCGACGGCAGCCCCGGATGAATCTAACACAGCAGCGGGGTTCTACCAGGCACTGAACAAGGTCTGGCAACACATGTTTGTCTATTAAGCTTTTTCGTGTAGATTTGTCTTTCTAATAAGATGAGTATGGAATATAACACCACGCGGAATCACCTGGTGATGCGTGAATACGGGCGCCACATCCAAAAGATGATCGAGTACCTGATGAGCCTGGAAGACAAAGAAAAGCGCCAGCGCAATGCGTATGCCGTTATCGAACTGATGGGTTTTCTGAACCCGCACCTCAAGAATGTCGAAGACTTTCGCCATAAACTATGGGATCACCTTTTTCTGATCTCCGATTTCAAGCTGGAAGTAGCCTCTCCCTATCCCATACCTACCCGGGAGACATTGAGGGCGCGTCCGCAGCCTTTGAAATACCCCAAGCGTTACCCCAAATTCTCGCATTTGGGTAAAAACCTGGAGATCGTGATCAACAAGGCGCTGGCCGAAGAAAATCCTGACAAGCGCAATGGTTTTGCGAATGCCGTGGCCTACTACATGAAACTGGCCTACAACAACTGGCATAAAGAGACCGTCCACGACGACGCCATCCAACAAGAGCTGTCCAGTCTGACGGCAGGGCAACTCGAGTTCACCAATACCCCCTTTGTCAAGAGTTTCCGCCCCAACGAAGGCCGTGAACGAGACAGGGACAACAGGGGAAATACGTTTGGGGGGGATTACCGTAATAACAATAATAATAATAAGCGGAACAACCAAAAATTCCAGCAGCGGAGCAACAACCGCAACAATGACCGCAATAACGACCGGAACAATGACCGCGGCAACAACAAATTCAAGAAGAAACGATACTAAATCGAGCGTGTGCATTCATTCGAAGTTATCGGCGGCAAAAAATTAAAGGGTGAGATCATCCCGCAGGGAGCCAAAAATGAAGCCTTACAGATCATCAGCGCCGTGCTGCTTACGCCTGAGAAAGTAACGATCTCCAACATTCCCGACATTTTAGATGTAAACCTGCTTATCGACCTGCTGGGAGAGATGGGGGTAAAGATCCATCGGCCGCAGCGCGATACCTGCACCTTCCAGGCAGACGACGTGGATATCGACTACCTGCGTACCGAAGCCTACCAGCAGAAGAGTGGCAAGTTAAGGGGGTCGGTGATGCTGGCCGGACCGATGCTGGCGCGTTTTCGAAAGGCCTTTATCTCCAAACCCGGCGGCGACAAAATAGGTCGGCGGCGGCTGGATACTCATATCATCGGCTTTGAGAAGTTGGGCGTCCGATTTACCCACAAGGCAGACGAAGGCCTTTTCCATCTCGAAGCGCCCCATCTCAAGGGCTGCTATCTGTTGCTTGACGAGCCTTCCGTCACCGGTACGGCCAATATTGTCATGGCCGCCGTCATGGCCGAGGGTGTGACCACCATATACAATGCCGCCTGCGAGCCTTATATCCAACAGCTTTGTAAGCTACTCACCCGGATGGGGGCAAAGATCAGTGGTGTCGGTAGCAACCTGCTGCACATCGAAGGCGTGAAATACCTCGGCGGCGCCGAACACCGGATGCTGCCCGATATGATAGAGATCGGATCTTTTATCGGCCTGGCGGCCATGACCCAAAGCGAGATCACCATCAAGGATACAGCGGTCGATCAATTGGGGATCATCCCCGATAAATTCCGGCAACTGGGCATCCGGCTCGAGATCCGGGGAGACGATATCTATATTCCCGAACAGGATGTCTATGAGATCCAAAATTTTCTCGACGGTTCGGTACTCACCATCTATGACAATCCCTGGCCGGGCTTTACCCCCGACCTGATGAGCATCGTGCTGGTCGTAGCCACCCAGGCCCGTGGCTCGGTCCTGATCCACCAGAAGATGTTCGAAAGCCGTCTTTTCTTCGTGGATAAGCTTATCGACATGGGTGCGCAGATCATCCTTTGCGATCCCCATCGTGCCGCCGTGGTAGGGCTGGCCCGCGAGCACCGGCTCCGCGGCATTACCATGAGCAGTCCGGATATCCGTGCCGGCGTGGCCTTGCTTATCGCAGCCCTTAGTGCGGAAGGGCGAAGCACCATCCAGAACATCGAGCAGATCGACCGGGGTTATCAACATATCGACCAACGCCTCAGGCAATTGGGCGCCCAAATCAACCGGATATGAGCGAGCACAGGATCATCATCATCACGGCGCCTTCGGGAGCGGGAAAGACATCCATTACCCGCTATCTGCTTGGGAAATACCCAAATAAACTGGCTTTTTCGGTCTCCGCTGCCACCCGCAGCCCCCGGTCATACGAAAAAGACGGGACGGATTACTACTTCTTAAGCCTTGATGGCTTCAAACAAAAGATCCAGCACAATGAATTCGCCGAGTGGGAAATGGTCTACGAGGGAAAATACTACGGCACCCTGAAAAGCGAATTGGAGCGCATCTGGCAGGCTGGCAGGACGCCGTTGCTGGATATCGAGGTCAAGGGCGCCATACATCTCCGCGAACAGTATCCCGGTTCCACGCTGGCCCTGTTCATCGAACCACCTTCCGTAGACGAGTTGCGCCGCCGCCTGGAAATGCGCGGAACCGAGACGGTCGAGAGCCTTCTGGCCAGGGTCAACAAGGCTTCTTACGAGATCTCCTTCAAGCATCATTTCGACCTGATCATCGTCAATGACGACCTGCACAGGGCCTGTCAGGAGGCCGAAACAGCCATAAAGACGTTCTTGGGCTTTTAAACAGGGGCGCCCGGCCGATGTCCCTTAATTCCGCGACTACCGCGCCCCGCCGGTGCCCGGGACTAAAAAGTCTCGATTTTTCCGAGTATTTTCGCAGTCGCATGATCAATACAAATACCCTTTTTTGGATCGTTATCGCTTGGCTGATGATCGCCTTTTTCGCGGGCATCGAGGTGGCCTTTTTACGGGCCAACCGCCTTGCCATCGAGCTGAAGAAAAAACAGGGGCTCAGCAGCGGGCTGATCATGTCGAATTTCAGGGATAACCCATCGCAGTTTATCGGCACATCCCTTACCGGCTTCACCATATTCCTCGTCATCTTCGGCCTGATGGTGGGCGAGACCTTCCTGCCCTTGTGGAATGTATTGATCACCAAGATCCACATGCCAGGGTCCTATGTAAATGCGATCCGTCTTTTCGTGGAAACACTTGTCGCCTCGTTCTTTATCCTCATTTTCGGGGAATTGATCCCCAAGGCCCTGTTTCGCGCCAAGAGTGACTCGCTGCTGTCGTTCTTTGCCCAGACCATGGAGTTCTTCAACCGGCTTCTTTCGCCGCTGACGGGTTTCTTTGCCGGCATCGCCGAATGGATCCTGAAATACGTCTTCAACGTCCGCATCGACGATCGGAAAGCGACTTTCTCGGGTACCGACCTTGAGAACTTCCTGCAGCAGACGGGCGAAAACCAGGAAGATGCCAAGGACCTGAATAAAAGCCTGTTCGAGGCCGCCCTGGCCCTTCCGAAGGTGAAGGTTAGGGAGTGCCTTGTCCCGCGCAAGGAGATCGAAGGTATCGATATGCACCTCAACATGGACGAGGTGAGAAAGAAGTTCGTGGAGACCAGGCTTAGCAAATTGGTGATCTATGACGGCAACCTGGACCATGTCACCGGCTATATCCACCAGCTTGACCTGTTCAAGAACCCTCCGGCGATCAAGGCCATTCTGCATTCCATCCCGGCCGTGCCGGAAAGCATGAGCGCTACCGACCTCATTAATAAATTCAGCCGTGAAAGAAAGAGTATCGCCTGGGTGGTGGATGAATTCGGGGGAACCGCGGGCATCGTCACCATGGAGGATCTGCTGGAGGAGATCTTTGGCGAGATCCGCGACGAATATGATACGGAGGAATTCGAAGAGCGGAAACTTTCCAATGACGAATTTATTCTTTCCGGCCGCCTGGAATTAGATTATCTCAATAGGAAGTATGGCTTCGATCTTCCCGAGAACGGCTCCGAAACACTTTCGGGCTTTATCATCAATCAACACGAGACCATTCCACATTTGAAAGACCGCATTATCATCGGCGACTATGAGTTCGAGATCCTGAACGTCAGCGACACGCGTATTGAAATGGTCCGGCTGAAAGTGCTGAAATAGGCTCCCACAATCGTTTTTGCCCGCTTTTTTCCCCGCTCCCATGGGACATTTAACGAATGTTAACCCGTGGTTAAACGGTGGTTAAACAGCCGCCATTATTTTTCTATGCTGCAGTTTTTAACCAACTTCGTTCTATCGAAAAGCTCGAATAATTGACCACCCTACGCAAAAGATATTTAACCTCTCTAAACCAGAGGCGACGTTTTTCATAGGTCAGTTAGGAGTAAACAATGCACTCTGTAATGGAGTGCTTGTTTTTTTTTAGCCCCTTCCCGAAACAACTAAGTTATTTCTTAGTTGCTCCTCCGCTCCTGTTCTTCCTTATGTTTTTTGAGGATATCCATTTTCATCTGGCACCTTTCGGTGTCTTGCCGGTAGTCCTTGATCTTCTCGTCATTCTGACTGGCCAAGATGGCCTTTTCAAAATAAAAAATGGCCTGCTCATAATTCTGACGCAGTTCTTCTGAGAGTGCACACCGGCCATATACCCAGGACTTGTCGATGGTACGAACGCGCAAACATTTGTCCAGGTGCTGCCGGAGTTCGTCGAACCGTTCCATATCCATGAGCAGGGCGGCCATGTGAAAATAGGAGTGGGGAT
>Ga0302309_10001557_pt1 | contig 20604 bp, 16 predicted proteins | sample III_Palsa_N1_1_FD_200453 | JGI IMG/M metagenome (GOLD analysis project Ga0302309, IMG submission 200453) | Peat permafrost microbial communities from Stordalen Mire near Abisko, Sweden - III_Palsa_N1_1 | ecosystem: Environmental > Terrestrial > Soil > Palsa > Peat permafrost | place: Sweden... | reverse complement strand
CCTTATCTTTAAAAAAAGAACCTGTATAGTTCATCTTAGGACTAACAGAATTCAATGTATAGGTATTGCAGGATTTACTCACAAATCTGTATAGCTATTTCCGGACGGGTCAAACGTCTGTTCATCCCTTTCATTAGCGGACAATCGCTGTATCAAAAACGTACGGTTTAAGGAAGTTGTTTTCTTATTAAATACCTCATTATTAATATTTTACCTGCATGGCATATCATTGGCAAGGCAAATAGCATTTCGACGTCAATAAAAACTAAGCGCCATGTTTAAAAGCTATTTCAAAACCGCCCTCCGATTTTTGTTAAAGAACAAAACCTTCAGCTTTATTAATATTTTCGGCCTGGCAACGGGCACCTTATGTTGTTTGTACATCCTGCTTTATGTGCAGGACCAGTACAGCTTTGATAAACAGCATAAAAACGCTAACGACATTTATCGCGTTACAACAAACCTGCAATTAACCGGCGACAACCATCATAATGCTACCTGTTCGCCGCCCATAGCGCCGGCTATAAAACGCGATTTCCCCGAGGTATTGCAATACGCCCGTGTTGTGCCTGCAGCGGGATTTGGCGCGAGTAAAACGTTGATGACTTATAAGGAAAAATCCTTTTATGAAACGGGTTTGTTGTATGTCGATTCCACCTTCTTTGATATATTCAACTACCATTTTGTAAACGGAGCAGGGCTAAATTGTTTAAACCAGCCTTATACCGCAGTATTGCTTAAGCCGGATGCCGAAAAGTTATTTGGAAACAGCGACCCGATTGGTAAAGTTATTACGCTTGACAATGGCTTCGGCAAGCACGATTTTAAAGTAACCGGTGTGATTGACGAAAGCCTGGGCAAAAGCCATATCCAGGGTAATATTTTTATAGCAATGAACAGCGGCGGCCTTGGTGAATATGTCATAAAAAATACTATGTGGGCCGGCAATAACTTTACTTTTTCATATATAAAATTGCGGCCTGATGCCAGCGCAGCAGCATTGGAAGCCAAGTTCCCGGCTTTTTTAAATAAATACGGCGCCGACCAAATGAAGTCCATCGGTATGACCAAGCAATTACACCTGCAGCCGGTTACAGCCATACACACCACCACGGGCTACGAAATTGAATTGGGCAAATCGCTCAGCACCTCATTCCTTTACATTTTATTGCTGATAGCCGTACTTATCCAGGTTATTGCCTGTATTAATTTTATGAACCTATCTACCGCACGCGCATCCAAACGCGCCAAAGAAGTTGGTGTACGTAAGGTGATAGGCGCCGGTAAATATGATCTGATTAAACAGTTCCTGGGCGAGTCATTTTTATTGGCTTTTATCGGTGTAATTATCGCGCTTCCCCTATTACTATTGGTACTGCCATATCTCAACCAAATCACTCAAACCAATATTAATGTTTCTTTCTTTAGCGATTACCGCCTTTGGCTGATGCTGGCAAGCCTTATATTGGTAACCGGCTTGGTTGCCGGGAGCTATCCTGCCTTCTATCTCTCAGCGTTTGAGGCTATAAAAGTTATTAAAGGCAACTTCACCAGCCGAGTATCGGCTTCGGGCATACGCCGGTCATTGGTAGTATTTCAATTTGTGTTGTCTATTGTATTAATCGCGGGTATTATTGTCATTTACAGCCAGCTAAATTATATCAAAAACAAAGATCTGGGGTTTGATAAAAATCAGAAGCTAATATTTAGTTTTTACACCAGCGATACGCAGCAAAGAATGGCCGCTTTCGCCACCGACCTTGGCCAGCTATCCGGCGTAAAAGCAGTGAGCAAATCCGACAATTACATTAGCCAGTTTGTAATGCACGATCATGGCGTTTACACAGCAGGCGGTAATATGCAAACCGCCATTGACGCGCAAAATATAAATACCGATGAGCATGTTGTTAAAGCCAATGGAATAAAATTAGTAGCCGGCCGCGATTTTAGGATGAATGACACCAACAGGGTATTAATTAATGAAACCCTAATGAAAAGGCTTGGGTTAACACCGCAAACAGCCCCCGGCACAAGGCTTTACACGCAAGACAACCCACCCAGCCCGCCAACTTTTGTGGAAGTAGTTGGTGTGATGAAAGATTTCAATTATAATTCACTTCATGACGATATTCATGCCTTCATGTTTGTTTATCAAAATCAGCCTGGTATTTTTAATGACTTAACCGTATCTACCAATGCTAAAAATTACAAGGCGCTGCTGGGACAGATAGAAACCGTTTGGCATAAGAATATGGGAGCAACACCGTTCGAATACATGTTCATGGACCAGGAAGTGCAGAAGCAATACGAGGCGGAGATAACCCTGTCGCAGATCATTAATTCATTTACACTGATGGCTATCCTCATCTCATGCCTTGGTTTGTTTGGTTTAGCGGCATTCAGTGCAGAACAGCGTAATAAAGAAATAGGCATACGCAAAGTATTGGGCGCAAGCGTTACGGGTATAGTAACCCTTTTGTCGAAAGACTTTTTGATACTGGTTACAATCTCTTTCGTACTTGCAACACCTATTGCCTGGTTTGCCATGAATAAGTGGTTGGAGGCATTTGTTTACAAGGTACCATTAAGCTGGTGGATGTTCGCGCTCGCCGGGCTGCTTGCAGTGCTGATAGCGTTGTTTACCATCAGTTTCCAGGCCATAAAGGCTGCGCTTACCAACCCGGTTAAAAGTTTGAAAACGGAATAATTTCACCAATCAATATATAATAGATCAGAAACCGCCTTTTTGGGCGGTTTTTTTGTTACAGATATTTTTGTAACTTGGTAGTACTATGACCACCTTGAAAACCAACGGCTTACACTACCCTTTATCAATTGTTTTATTGGTATTTGCACTTTGGTTAACCACATCGTGCAAATGCCATAAACATTCATTAAGCGCTGCTGATAGCATTGCCATTACCGATAGCGTTAAACAGCTTACCGCAAACATCAGCCGCGACCTGGCAGCAAAAGGGCCGGCTTCATGGCTCAACTACTTCCAAAATTCGCCGCAATTTTTTATGGCAGCCGACGGGCAGCTGAGTTTTCGTGATTATAACTCGGCCAAAGCATTTATACAGGATACGCTCATCAAAAACATGCACAAAATTGTGCTGAAATGGAGCAATACGCGCATTGATGTGCTATCGCGAAGGATCGCATCCATCGGCTGCGATTTTCATGAGGATATTACCCTCGCCAACGAGCAAACGCTGCCCTTCGATGGCTATTTTTCCGGCACGGCTGTAGCTACGCCTCAAGGCTGGAAGTTGCGGAACGCACATTGGTCGATGAAAAAACCAGCGCATTAATAAAGCCGAATATTACTCACAGAATTCCCTTTTCAGTTTGAATAATAATTTTGCCGAAAAATAAATTATGACACAAGAAGAAACAACCTACTTTGCGAAGTTGCTTGTACAACAAATAAGAGACACCGCCATCAAAAATTGTGATGGCCAACTATATGCTACCAATCTAAAATCACCTGTAGCAAACCGTTGGAGACAAGCTGAGGAAGAAATGGATATGAAAGAATTCGGAAAAATGATCATTGCTGATGCCGTGGATGAAACTATATCTTATTTTTTGGATGCTATAGATAATCGCGTCCTTAATGTTTCCTATAACTTGCCGAATGGAAAAACGATAAATGTTTCAGGCGAAATTATTGGAGAGCTATTAGGATGGTACATTGGCGACTGGCGATTTAAATATTCTAAGGAACGTTGTATAGATGATTTTCCGGATTTATAATGCGCAAAACTCCCAACAACACCCCACGTGGATTGTTCATGACTACCCAACCCTAACCTGCGGGGCACCCGTTCGGTTACTCACGAGGTCTCGGCTTTGCCGCTACACAACCACCTTGCGCCATCCCCCCCGTTTGAAAAGATAATAGGCCAATACTGCGGTAACAAACTGCGAAATGACGATGGCAATAAAAATACCCAGCGGCGCGTGGATATAGCGCTGACTTAAAAACCAGGCCAGCGGTATCTGGAATAACCAAAATCCAACAAAATAGACTAAAGTTGGCGTCCGGGTGTCGCCCGCGCCGTTAAAGGCATTCAGCATTACCATCTCTACGCCAAAAAAAACGTAGCTTAAACTTACAATGTGCAGTGTTTGCAGCGCATATTTGCGCGCCACGGGGTCACTGTTCATAAAATTCACAACCGGTTCGCCAAACAAAAAGAAAAACAAGCTTACCAGCAGCATATAGCCTGTCACGTACCCGGCAGTTATCCAAACACTTTTTTCGGCGCGGTCAGGCTTTCCAGCGCCAAGGTTCTGACCGGTTAAAGTCGCAGCAGCATTACTCATGCCCCATGCCGGCAACAGAAAAAATATCAGGAGACGTATACCTACCTGGTAGCCGGCAACTGCGCCCTCATGAAACCCCGCCATTAACCGCGCTAAAAATATCCAGCTACCCGAACTTACCAGGAACTGGACTGAGCCTGTGCTGCCCAGCCTGATAATATGCAAAAGCAGGTCTTTTTGCGGTTTGAGCTGTGCAAGGTAAAAACTTAGCAGGCCTTTACGTATAAATAGCCTGTAAAGCTGGTACAAAACACCCATCCCCCGGCCGATTGTTGTGGCGATTGCAGCACCTTTTATGCCAAGCGCCGGAACGGGGCCAAGACCGTATATCAGCAATGGACAAAGAACAATGTTACAAATGTTGCTTATCCAAAGCGCCCGCATGGCAATACTGGCATCCCCCGCGCCGCGAAATATCCCGTTAATGATAAACAGCAGCATAATCACCAGGTTACCCCCGTACATGATTTGTGTGTACCGTATATTTTCAGCAATCGTCCGGTCGCTGGCACCCATAAAATGAAGGATAGAATCCGCAAAGCGAACGCCAAGCACTGACATGAGCAGCGAGACAAAAAAGGCAAACAAAAGTATCTGCATCCCCGAATGGGCGGCTTCTGCATAATTCTTTTCGCCAACCCTGCGGGCCACCAGGGCCGTAGCCGCCATGCTGAGCCCCATGGCAATGGAATAAACGATGCTGAGTATAGATTCGGTAAAGGCCACGGTAGAAACCGCCCCGTTGCCTAACTTGCCGACGAAATAAATATCCACCACGGCAAATACCGACTCCATCACCATTTCCATCACCATCGGTATGGCCAGCAATATCACCGCCCTGCGAATGCTGCCTACAGTATAGTCCTGTTCGCTTCCGGCAAGCGCCTCCTTAAATAATAAATAATACCGCTTGAGTTTGGCTGGGGCCCTTGATTCTATCATCTGTAACTGTACCGCTGGCTTCTTGACGCCTGCGGCTTTTTAGCTTTTTGTGAGAATAAATATAGGAAACCGCCAACAAAAAATTCCCTTATCCTTACAGTTTCACCAGCAAAAATTAATATTTTTTCGATGTCTGTGGCAGTGGTACATCGTTATTCACAAAATTTCCGGTAGCTTGTTTGAAGACAACTTCAACAGGGCAAAAAAATCAGCGTTGCATACGCGCCAGTTAGAATTTTTTCCAGGGACGCGTTCTCGGCTATGTCAAACTGGCTTACTGAAAAATTTCCACTGTCCCTCTGAAACGACTTCAACCTGACCGGCTACGACTTTGATCGCGGTTTGTTCGTCAATGGCATAAACGCCTGCAGGAATTTTTGCAGCCCATTTTTCCGCATTTGGCCCGCAAGCATCCTGGAAACCAGGGTTATTAAAGTGTGGAATGACGGCGAAATCAGTCAGCCCTGCACCCTTAGCTGTAAAGAACGTTTTGTTGATTTCGCCCTCTAATGTATTGAATACCATGTTTTCCATAGTCAGCGGCGTTCCGGCGCCGGCTCTCGCATCACTCACGGTCTCGCCAAAAATCGCATTTACAGCCATACTGCCTGCGCTCACGCCAACATACACCAGGTCTTTGTTTAGCGAAGTTAATACCGCTGTAAGTCCTGATTGTTCGAACCAGTATGCCAGGTACAGCGGATCGCCGCCCCAAACCAACAGCGCATCGGCATCCTCAAGCGAAGGTACCCAGGTATCTTTTTTAATACTGGGAAGTGCGGTCAGCTCAAACAGACCCATTGTTTTCCAGCCCAGGTCAACGAGTGCGCCTTTCATCTTTCCTGCTATCGGCCACCAGGCGTAATTCGGGCCGCCCGGGAATGGGTAAACGCCTGTCGGAACGAACAGCGCGTTCGACTCTCTGATGGGCTTGCCCAGGAGCTGTTCGAGCGCATCCTTGATAGTTTTATTGGAAATACCGGAAGAAGTGAGGAGCAGTTTGATCATGAGAACAAAAATAATTGTTGATGTCGATTAAGTTAAGGGCAATCAAGACAAAAACGGGGGTTGTTCGCGCCAAAGGGCGGGGGCGTATCGTTATTCACAAAATTCAGCAACTTGTTGGAGACAATTCCAACAAGGGCATAAAAAAACCAGCGCATTAACAAGCCGGGATTGTTCCCGGTTAATTTGTAACAAATTTGTTTTATTACCCGTGCTAAAATATTGCTAAAATATTCCGGCGTATTTTAACTTTGGCTTTCCTTTTTAACCGAAAGATAAACCCATGAAAAAATTCCTCCTGGCGCTGATGCTGCCTGCAGCACTATCACAAGTTTCATTTGCGCAGTCGTCTATCTATCACAAAGGCTGGATCGACTCTAACAAAAATGGAAAAATGGATGTTTTTGAAGACCCGTCCCAGCCTATCGACAAACGCATTGCCGACCTTTTAAGCCAGATGACCGTTGAGGAAAAAACCTGTCAGCTGGCCACTTTATATGGCTACAAAAGGGTTTTAAAGGAAGAAATGCCCGCCGAATCGTGGAAGAACGAGGTTTGGAAAGACGGTATAGCCAATATTGATGAGGAACTGAACAACCTGCAATCGCGTACAGATATGGCGCCTACGCAGTACAGCTTTCCTTTCAGTAAGCATGCGGCTGCCATCAATACCATACAGAAATGGTTCGTGGAGCAAACCCGCATGGGCATCCCGGTTGATTTTACCAACGAAGGCATACATGGCCTTAACCATGATCGCGCCACCCCCCTACCCGCGCCAATCGGCATCGGCGCTACCTGGGATAAGCCGCTGGTACACCAGGCCGGTTACATTGTAGGCACCGAAGCCCGTGCATTAGGCTATACCAACGTGTACACCCCGATATTAGATCCCGCCCGCGACCAGCGCTGGGGCCGTACCGTTGAAACTTATGGCGAAGACCCTTTTTTGATAGCGGAATTAGGGAAGCAAATGTGTTTGGGCGTACAGGAAGGCGGCGCGGCATCAACCTTAAAACACTTCGCCGTATACAGCGTGCCCAAAGGTGGCCGCGACGGCGCTGACCGCACCGACCCGCATGTAGCGCCACGCGAATTGTACGAAATCTATCTTTATCCATTCCGCAGGGTGATACAGGAAGCACACGCCATGGGCGTAATGAGCAGTTATAACGACTGGAACGGCGAACCAATAACCGGCAGCTATTTCTTTTTAACCGAACTGCTCCGCCAGAAATTTGGGTTTAACGGCTATGTAGTTTCGGATAGTGAAGCCGTTGAATTTTTATATAGCAAGCACCACGTGGCCAGCAGCCCGCAGGACGCCGTTCGCGAAGCTATTGAGGCCGGTTTGAATGTGCGCACCAATTTCACCATGCCGCAAACCTATATCATGCCCATGCGCGAACTTGTTAAGGAAGGCAAGGTATCGATGAAATTGCTCGATTCGCGCGTAGCGGATGTTTTAAGGGTAAAATTTGAGCTGGGTTTGTTTGACAATCCTTATGTAAAAGACCCGGCAGCTGCCGATAAAATTGTTCACAGCGCTGCATCAGAAGATATGTCGCTTAAAATGAACCGCGAGAGCATGGTGCTATTAAAAAACGAAAATAACCTGTTGCCGCTGGATAAAAGCAAGATAAAAAACATCCTCGTTACCGGTCCGCTGGCTATGGAAACCAGCTATACCATAAGTCGTTACGGCCCGTCGCACAACCCTATTACTACGGTTTTAGATGGCATTAAGAATTACGTTGGCCCCAACGTAAATGTAACCTACGCCAAAGGCTGCGATGCCGTTGACGCTACCTGGCCCGAAAGCGAAATTATTGAAACGCCGCTTACCGATAAGGAGCAAGCCGACATAAACGCCGCAGTTGAACAAGCCAAAAATGCCGATGTGATCATCGCTGCCGTAGGCGAAACAATTGACCAGGTGGGTGAAAGCCTTTCACGAACCGGGCTAAACCTTCCTGGCCGGCAATTGAAATTGATACAGGCCTTACAGGCTACCGGCAAGCCCGTGGTAATGGTGATGATAAACGGCCAGCCGCTTACCATTAACTGGGAAAACAAATACGTTCCGGCCATACTGGAAGCCTGGTTCCCGAGTGTACAGAGCGGCAGGATTATCGCTGAGACACTATTCGGCGATAATAATCCTGGGGGCAAACTATCTATTACGTTCCCAAAAACAGTCGGACAGATAGAGTTTAATTTTCCGTTCAAACCCGGATCGCAGGACCCGCAAAGCGGCAAGAACGGCTGGGGACATACCAGCGTGGATGGCGCATTGTATCCGTTCGGATATGGTTTGAGTTATACTACTTTCGAGTACAGCAATTTGCAGGTATCACCGGACAGTAGTCACCAGCAGGGCGATGTGCAGGTTGATGTAGATGTAACCAACACCGGCCAGCGCGCCGGTGATGATGTGGTGGAACTTTATTTAAAACAGTTATTAAGCGATGTTACCGTTTATGACTACGATCTCCGTGGTTTTGAGCGCATAACCCTCGCCCCCGGTGAAAAGAAAACCGTGCACTTTACCCTCCACCCTGACGACCTCGCTATCCTCGATAAAAACATGAACTGGACGGTTGAGCCGGGCAAATTCAGGGTAATGATCGGTAATTCATCAGAAGATATTAAGTTGAAAAAGGAATTTGAGGTAATCAAATAGGCTAAGCCTATCTTAATCACGTCTTTGCGAGGAACGAAGCAATCTCTGAATTTGCCAGTCAAATAGGACGATGTATTTCAATGGATAATGCCGCATGTCGTCTACCTGTAAACGCAGAGATTGCCACGTCGTTGCGCTCGCACATGGCATGCTCACTCCTCGCAATGACGCTCGTGGTTAATGGTTAGTGCTATTCTTCAAGTCAATCTCACAAATAATATTATTTTTGTTGAATAATATTCCTATTATCCACCGTTAATGAGTCAAAAAAAGATTTTAATAACCGGCGCCAGCAGGGGGCTTGGCCTCGCTATAGCACAAAAGCTGTCGGCCGATTATTCGCTCATCGTGCATGCTTCCAAACCGGAAAGTTTTGTTACCGAAATACCTAACAGCGAAATATTGTGCGCCGATTTGAGCGATATCAACCATGTGAATGATTTCTGCAAAAAGCTAAAAAAGCACGGCGACTTATACGGGGTGATTAATAACGCAGGGGTTACATACGACAAACCGATCAACTTTCAGCCCGAGCGCGAGATTGAGACGATGATAAACGTTAACCTCAAAGCACCCATACTCATCTGCAAAACGGCCATGAAAATTTTCGGGTTGAACCAGCGGGGTGTTATCATCAATATCAGCTCGGTTGTTGGCGAAACGGGCAATGCTTTTCAGTCGGTTTATGCGGCAACAAAGGCCGGGCTGGTGGCATTTTCACGCTCGCTTGCCCAGGAGGCCGGCGCTGCCAACCAGGAACATGCCATCCGGGTGCTCAGCGTCTCGCCCGGCTTTATCATTACCGACATGACGGATGCCATTCCAGAGGCTTATAAAGACAAATATCTCAATATGATACCCGCAAAACGTTTTGGCAATGTAAATGACGTGGCCGAGACAATAGCATTTTTAGTTTCGGATAAAGCATCCTATATTAACGGCACAAATATTCATATCAATGGCGGTCTTATTTAAATGATAACAGACGTATCACAAATTGGAGAAAACCTGGTAGGCGATCTGCCCGAAAACTGGTTACTGCACGGGCCAACCAAACGTTATGTTGATGCTTATCATTGGCATAACCCCAAAGTGGGCATTGTTGCCAGCTATACGCCCACAGCATTTGATGTGAACGACCATTTCGATATTTTCAGAGGGGTTGACCAGATAGAATCCTTCGCGCAGGCCAGCGTGGTTTCGTGCGGCGCATTCTTACAATGCAAAAAATCAAACATCACCCCTCGTATGCTATCCGAACAATTTATTCCAACGTTCATCCAGGTTGGCTCGGTCCATTTCCACTCCTATTTGGAAAAAGGACAAACATTTATTAACATTGGTTTTGTCAAGTTTTTTAAATGGCGGCAGGTGGTTTGCGATGGCCGCATTTACCGGGTACCAAAAGGACTTGACCTCGATGCTTACTTTAAGGATTTCGACGAAGAACGTTTACTGAAATACGACCTGGGCGAAGGTTTTAGCATGATAGCCGAGTTGTTTGATATTACCGGCAGGGGCATAAAAAAAGAAATATTCGAAGAATTACAACAAAAATAAAATGGACAGAAAAGAAATACTTACCGGCCTTATAGAGGTTTTAAGGACTGTTAGAACGGTTGACCCGGCTAAGCTGGAAAACGTAACCGAAGAAACAGACTTTTTAACAGACATGAACACACCTTCTACCGAACTGATCAACATCGCCGCCAAGGTTGAGCAAAAATTCGATATTGAGTTTGAAGACGAGGATATTGACGAAATGGGCTCGAAAGTGAAAGATATTATCGACCTGATTATAAAAGTTAAGGCGAGAACTGACGCCGAAAAGGAATAAACTTACAACAATGCAAGCAGGCAGAAAAGTAGCGATTGTAGGCATGGGGGGCGCTTTTCCTGACTGTGCCGATATTGCCGAGTTTGATAAAAAAATATTTGCAGGCCAGAGCCTTATCCGCGAATGGCCTAAAGCTGCCGCTTATGGCAAACAGGTACGTTCCACCGTATCGGCCTATATAAATGATGATGACCTGGGCCTTGAGCCCATATACCTCATGGATGGCTATGATTGGCCCGAAACTTTTGTAGATACACGAAAACGCATCCCCGATTTAAATTTATCAACCGCCGACCTGGGTTCCGTATGGGCCATGATGGGCTCGCTGGATTCGATAGAAATGGCCGGCTGGACAAAAGCTGAAACCGAATCGGAACAAACTGCTGTGGTAATTGCATCCGGTGGTGCTAACAACGTGATCATGCGGCATGGCTGGCATGCTTTTTTTGAACTTGGAAAAAAATCGCGGGCGGCGGGTTCGCATACGGTTGACCGTACCATGTCGTACCGCGAAGCAGCGAATGTATCCTGCCTCATCAAAAACAAAGGAGTTTGCGAATCGATTGTTTCCGCCTGTGCAACCGGGTTGGGCAATATTGGCTATGCCGCGCGCCTCATCAGCTTTGGTTTGCAGGACCGCGCAATTGCCGGTGGCGTTGAAAGTACTTCGCTCGAAACCTTTATCGGTTTTGATGGCATGCAGGTATTGAGCAAGGGCTTTGCCGCTGCCCAAAGCTCACGCCCGTTTGATGTGAACCGGAATGGGTTTGTTTGCTCTTTCGGGGCAGGTATTGTAGCATTGGAAGAATACGAAATGGCGAAAGCGCGCGGCGCGAAGATATTAGCTGTTATAGACAGCTATTTTAATAACTCCGACGGCGATGGCAATATGTTCTATCCGTCATACGAAGGGCAGCAGCGGTTGTGGAAAGGCTTAATGGCAAACGGCGGCGTAAAACCTGATGTAGTAAAAGTACATGGCACCGCAACGCCGGTTGGAGATATTATCGAGCTGATGAGCGTTATTGATACGTTAGGCGAGGATGGTTATCATATAACCGCGCCAAAATCGCTGTTTGGGCATATGCTGGGCGGCGCAGGGTCTGTTGAGCTGATCACCGCTATTTTGATGCTGCAAAATCAAAAGGTAACCCCCAGCATAAATTCGGATAACCTGAATACGGAGCCGGAAGGCTTTCAGCTAAAAGAAGGCTGGACCGGCTCAACCAAGCCTGCTGCTGCGTACCGGCATATGATACCGCAGGAAACGCTTGCGAAAGAAATAAACCAGGTAGTTTGCTTAAATTATGGCTTTGGCGGCACTAACAGCGCTATGGCGATATCAAGGGCTAACTAGCTTACGTCATGCTGAACTTGTTTCAGCAACCCACAAGCAGGGTACGTAATGCATGATGAGGTGCCGAAACAAGTTCGGCATGACGTTTTTAACATAAATTATCGGCTTTAATTTAAATGATCGACAATAAAGATAAAGTTGCAGTAGTATTTGGGGTGAGGAATGAAAATTCCATTGCCTATAACATCGCGTTAAAGTTGCATAGATCAGGCTGCAAGGTTGCTTTAAGTTATGTAGCTGATACCAAAGGCGATGTTTTGCACCTGGTTGATAAACTTGGGCTGGATGCTGAATATGTAATGGAAGTTGATGTAAGGAATGAGGAACAGATAACCACTTTCCTGCAAAAAGTGTATAATGGCATCGGCCCTATCAATTATATTTTACATGGTGTGGCTTATGGCTCGCCAAAGGTGATGTATTATAGCCTGGCCGCCACCAGTGCCGAAAATACACCATCCTACCTCGATATTCCTTTTGAAGACATTGTGGATTCATTTGATATCAGCGCTTATTCATTGATCCGTATTTGCCGGGTTGCCGAAAAATTGCTTGCGCCGAATGCATCCATTTTAACGCTCACCTATAACGCTTCAAACCGGGTATTCCCATCTTATGCAGGGATGGCCATTAATAAGGCTGCGTTGGAAAACATCGTTATTTACATAGCCAACCATTTCAGGGAACAAAAAATAAGGGTGAACGCCATTTCTGCGGGTTTGGTGATGACTACTTCAGCCGGGGTTATCTATGGCGTACGCAAGCTACGTAAAATGGGCAAATTTACTGCCCCGCTGGGTAATATCGATGCAAATGATGTTGGCGATACTGCCCTATATTATTTTTCCGATCTGTCGAAAAAAGTTACCGGTAATATCCATTTTGTTGATGGCGGCTTTAATATTATGGGCCTCGGTGTAGATGAAGCGTAAACTGCAAAGCACGGTTGATGAACTGAATAGCAACAACCGCTTTGCCATAGGGAACGATCTTGTATTCCTGCCAAACTTCCTGCTTTCGCTTACTGATGATTTTAAAAAGAAAGTTTACACACCTACCGAACTGGCTTATTGTGAGCAATTCAGCGATCCAGCGTTGCGTTATGCCTCAACATGGGCGGCAAAAGAGGCCGTTTACAAAGCCATAAAACAGTTAGACAGCAAACCGCTCTCGTGGAAAAAAATTGAGATAATTCGTGAAAAAACTGCCGGGCGTCCGCACGTAATACTCCATCAGCATGAGCAGCCTTTTAAAATAAGTTTATCGATATCGCACGATGGCGACTATATTTGGGCAGCAGCATTTGTTGAGATCAATCCATAACGCCGAATTTTGACATCACACTACTTTGAGAACAGCTTTATAACCCTGCATTACTATAAATTTGGTAATGGCCCGCAAAGCATGCTCTGTTTTCATGGCTATGGTATGCACGGCAAGCAATTCCTGCTGCTTGAACCGGCTTTAGGTGAAAAATATACTTTTTATGGCTTCGATCTTTTCTTTCATAAAGAAACTAAGCTTAAAGACCAAAGCCTGGCGGCCGTAAAAAAACGTATCACCAAAAAACAGCTTACGGAACTTATTGAGGAGTTTTGTCTTTATGAAAATATCGGTCGCTTTTCAGTCATCGGTTACTCTATGGGTTCGCATTATGCAACCGTTGTGGTTGAAGAGTTGGGTGACCGGGTTGACGAATATATTGTTGCCGCGCCATCGTCCATAAATCCCGGGCCGCTTATCAGGTTTTTCAGTAAAAATAAATTAGGCAATAAGCTGCTGGAAAAGTTCGCCCTCAGCGAAAAAGCATTGATCAATACACTCCGGTTTGTTAAATGGATAAGGTTGATTGATGAAACAGGCCGTAATATTTTATACAAAGAGATTGATACACCTGAGCTCCGGTTTAACTTTTATGCCTGTTTCACCTACCTGCTTCTATTGGAAACTAATGAGCCAAAACTCATAAAAACACTTACCGAACAAAACATCCGCAGCATTTTTATATTTGGCAAACGCGATATGATGTACTCGCCGTCGATTGGCAAAGCATTTTTCGCTCAATTTAAACAGTCTGAAATTGTTATTTTAGATGCCGATCATGAAATGATCAATGAAGGTTTTGTCACCGCGTTAAAAGGTTTATTGTTATGATCATTAAGGCCAGGCCAATGTCTCCATTCTGGTTTAAGTTAAGTGCATTTATCATTGGTGTAGTGATGAAAAGCAAATGTAAAAAGCTGGTTATTAACCCTGTTGAGCTTAAGCCCGATCATTCATACATCCTGATGTGTAATCATTATAGCTTTTGGGATGGCTTTTTTGCGGTATACATGTGCCGAAAAGCATTCTTTAAAAAAGGAGGTATGCAAAAGCTATACATCATGTCGGTTAAAAAGCAAATGGAAAAGAACAAGTTCCTGCAATATATCGGCAGCTTTTCTATCGACCCCGGTAAACGTTCCATCACCGAATCATTTGATTATGCCGCCGAAATACTTGCCGAACCTGGCAATCTATTGCTTTTTTTTCCGCAGGGAAACCTGGAAAGCGCGTTTATCCGGTATATAAAATTCAGCGAAGGCTTGTATGAGATAGTTACACGAATAAAAGGTAACTGCCAGTTGATATGGAGCAGCAATCTTTTTGAATTTTATGAGAGTTTTAAACCCACTATCTCTGCCCATATGATGGATTGCGGCACCAACCACGATTTTGATTTTGATGCGTTGAAACAAAAAGTAAATGAATTTCACCTGGATAGCATACGAAAGAACGTACGCTACACGGAGGAACCTGTGGCAACCAAAATTTAACGGTGTATACGTTCCAGGCCCTCTTTAGCCTGTGTTTCAATACTGCTTTGGTATTCGTGGTTCTTCATGCTGATGGCCAGGTGGTAATAGGTTGCGGCCATATTATAGTCTTTTATATACTCATAAATTCCTCCAACACTTAAAGCTGCATTGGCTGCGTAATAATAGGTACTTGACTTGCCGAGGTCAATGGTGCGTTGGTAATTTTCTATCGCCGGGTTAAAATTATTCAGCTTTTCATAAGCTCGGCCCCGGTAATAACTCAGCAGAATTTTATCGCGCAGCAACTGAAAATCGCTTTCTTTTTTATCTTTTAACTGCGCCAGTGTTTTATCGTAGTATCCTCCATCAAAATATAGCCGGGCCTTTAGCAGGTCAACATCAGGTGTAGCGTCATTGGCTTCTTTTAGGGCTTGCTTATCTTTCTCATCTGTATCATAACCCTTGCCGCGCACCAGGCCGAGGTAATAGTTATATTTAGCATTATCGTTACGCAACAGGTAAAAACAGGCTATTTTAAAGTACGAATCCTTTATAAAGTTTATGCCTTTGTATTCGTCGATATATTTCAGCAAATAAACATAAGCATCGCTATCCATCCGGCACAATTTGGCGCAGCCAAGTAAATAATCCACAACCGGCAATTCGGTATATTGGTTTGTACGCGGTATGGCCTGTAAACTTTTTATCGCTTCGTCATTATGGCCGGTTTTAGCAGCAACATAGCCAAGCAGGTATTCCCTTAGCAGGCCTTTATTATTTAAGCCGGCAATATATCCGGCCAGTTTCTCGTAATTATTGCGGTTATGTAAAACATCAATATCCGAATAGCACAGGTAAAATATAATCTCATCGTTATAAAAGCTGTATTTACTTTTGGGTATCTCCGTTCTTAGCCTTTCAAGGGTCGAAACGCCGGACGCAATATTACCCTCCATACCCAAAAAATTCGCCATTGTTTTTAAGTTCTGCGGCAATGCACCAAAAATAATGTCTATAAGTGCCAGGCATTTTTGATTGGGCAGAAAATCGGGATATTTCTCAGCATTATCATTCAAAAGCCCGCGCGCTTTTTTCAGGTCGTAAGCAGATGAGGTAAAATCGCCGAATTTACCCTTTATCATTCCCCATTGTAAATATACTTCAGCCTGTGCGTATAGGTAATATGGCGAATCCTCTTCAATGTTTTCAAGTTCATCTATCCTTTCAGACTTCTTATCCTTTAACTTTTCATACTGGTGCTTGTCATCGGATGTGATGAGGCTGATATAGTCAACATAATTATCCAGTAAAATGGCAATGCCATTTTGCGCGTTTAGCTTTTTTTCCTGTTGAATAATAGCCCTGGCATCATTAAGGCGAAAATCAAATATGGCGTTATAGGCATCAAGGCAGCGTGCATCAAAATTGTAATTAGCGTTTGCCGTAAGGCTGCTGCTTAATAAAACCAGTATAAATAAAAGCGGTTTATTCATAGATAATACTAAATGGTGCTTTATAAAGCTATATTTTACCGAACCTGCAGGCAATATTGATAGATGCCCACTGATCGCCCAGGGCCGAGCTTTTCACTTCTCTTGACCGAATATAGGCAATATAATTTACAGACCATTTGTTTGAGGCAAATTGCAGGCCAAACTGCTGCTGGTACACCCAATGATAGATGCCAAATGTTACCTGCCCTTTATATTTTAACCAAAGGCCACCCTCAATGGTAGCATCATAGGCCACATAATTTGCCTGCGGAACAGTAAAGAAATAAAACTCATTCCCGATGTGGTCGCCACTATTGCGTGTAACCCGGCTGTTAGTTATAGCCGATTGATAAAACTCATTCAATTCGCCAATTCTCAATTGCAGGCCGGCGCTTGCCCCGGTAAATGTATTGCCCAGCCAGCTATCAGGATTAAACTCCATATCAAACCAGCCTTTATTATTCCTGTACAAATACATCCTGTAATCCAGCTTTAAATTTACACCTGGCGCATTTCTGAGCTGGTATTTCCATCCGCCTGCGGGATAAAGGCCAAAAAAACTATGAAAATCCTGCTGTACCTGCCGCCCCAATGCCCATGGACCAATAGTGCCTATTTCGGCATTAAATTTTAATGCGTCTTCATTTGCATATAACCAGTTATATGATGCCCCTGCAAATAAATATGCCGTAAATGGCCTGTCCTGGTTATATGGCACAAAAACAAAGGGATTTGGTTGAATAAACTTTGCATCTGCAGTGTAGGAAGTATAAATGTGCTGCCCGGCTTCAATTTCCAGGCTTTTTTTAACAACATTGGTGTCTTTTATGTTAGCCCTGCTTATAGCATGGGTAAAAGTGCCTGCAACGCCTGAAGTGTAGTACCTGTCGTGGTAAGGATTGATATACTGATCGTTATCATCAGTAACGGTAAACTGATTTTTGTAAAGCTGTGCATAAACCGGTTTTATGCCTGTAAAAATAAATATCAAAGCTAACAGCAATCTGAATAGGGCTTTCCGCATAGAGCTAGTAATCAATTGTCAGTTGCCATTGCATACGTTTATTTTTATTCCTAAATATAAACTCTTGACTGGTAATTTTTTGCAAAAATGTGCCGGTTATTAATATTAGCCGGATGAAATGCTTTAAACAACGACCTTCTTTTGCAAATATATTTTCTGCTAAATCGAATTAAGATGTATAATACAGCAGCTGAGTTAAAGAATAGGATTATTAAATGGTTTATTTTCAATAAAGATATGTTAAAATAATACCACTAATAGTCATCTGCATTAGTGTCCATACACTGCGTATCACATGTTTACAGGTAATTTTTAATTATAGAATGCTAAAAAAATATTATAATCACGGTCATTGGTAGGGTAATTTTGGTATAATCAATTATCAAATTTATTACGTTATGAGAAAAACTCTACAAATGGCGATGCTGTTTTTGTCTCTCATTGTGTGCGCCGGGCCTGCGGTAGCACAAAATGCAGCCGGCATTACAACCATCAAAGGTACCGTTATTGACGACACCCGGTCACCACTTCCGGGCGTTACCGTAGCACTCAAGGGAAGTGCAATAGCAGTTAGTACCGATGTTAACGGACATTATTCCATCAATGCCCCTTCAAATTACAAAACACTCGTATTTAGTTTTGTTGGTATGCAAACTAAAGAGGTTGACATTGCAGGCCGCACCACTATCAACGTTTCACTGGAAACCAGCTCCACACAGCTAACCGATGTGGTAGTTATTGGTTACGGTTCACAAAAGCGCGGTGATGTAAACGGCGCGATCTCATCGGTAAGTGCAAAGGATATACAGGATATTCCTCAGCCAAGTATCGACCAGATGCTACAAGGCAAGGCCGCAGGTGTAACTATTACACAAAATTCAGGCGCTCCGGGCAGTGCTACTTCGGTGCTCATCCGTGGTATTACCTCTTTCAGCGGCACCCAGCCATTGTATGTAATTGACGGGGTAGCTATAAGCGGTGATGCCAATAATGGATACCAGTTAACAAGTTCTGCCAGCCCAAGCGAGCAGGAATCGAGCCCGAGCCCGCTTGCACTGCTTAACCCGGATGATATCGAATCCATCGATATATTAAAAGATGCTTCGGCCACAGCAATTTATGGTAGCCGCGGCTCAAACGGCGTAGTAATCATCACCACTAAAAAAGGTAAAGCAGGCAGGGGAAAAATTAATTATGATGGCTATTATGGCGTACAAACGCAGGGTAAGCTTTTACAAATGATGAACTTGCCGCAATATGCCTCATTTGAAAACACACTCGCTGATGATTTCGGGGTAGGCCGCCGCGTTGAATTTTCCAATCCGAGCACGTTGGGCCCCGGCACCGACTGGCAGGAGGCTATATTCAAGAACGCCCCTGAACAAAGCCACACCCTTTCAATTTCAGGCGGCAATAATGGAACAGACTATTATATATCAAGTGGTTATTTCAACCAGCAAGGTACGGTTTTAGCTTCCGACTTTCATCGCTACTCGTTTCATACCAGTGTAAATTCGCAGGTAAACGACTGGTTTAAAGCAGGCACAAGTATTTCCGCCAGCCAAAGCGGTGCAGACATTGGTTTGGGAAACTCTTACGGTATTATTTATAATGCCTTATTAGCTGCACCCGACCAGGCTGTTTACAATGCAGACGGTTCGTTTGCAGGACCTTATGTGTCAAACGGCACTATCGAAGGCGGCCGCAATCCTGTACAGCAAGCATTAAACATTACCAACACTTTAGTTCAGAGTAATGTCCAGGGCAATATATATGGTGATATACAATTTACAAAAGACCTCACCCTGCACTCGGAAATTGACGGTAATTTTGACTGGAGCGATGCAAAAACATTTTTACCTACTTATTCTTATGGCGCTACCGGCTCTTCTGCCGCCTTCGTAAATACCCAGGCTGTATTAAATGAATATGATGTTAGTGACAATTACTGGAACTGGGTGGAGCATTTAAATTACAATCATACTTTCGGCAAAAAGCATGTGGTAACAGCATTGGTGGGCCATGAAGTATGGGAATCTACCTATGATGGCATCCAGGCAGGTACTAAAGGCTTTACCGCAGGGAATACCATCCAGACACTGAATTTAGGCACCCAAAGCGACAATACTTTAGGCGAACCCAAAGGCGCTACTACAATGGAATCGTGGTTAGCCCGTGTTATTTATACCTTTGATGATAAATACAGTATAACTGCCAGCGACCGTAGCGACCGCTCGTCTAATTTTGCTGAGGGCCATCAAACCGGTTACTTTCCGGGCGTAGCTGTATCATGGAGATTATCACAGGAATCATTTATGACCGGCATAGACAAGGTGGTAAGTAACCTGAAGATTAGATTAGGCTACGGTGCTACAGGTAACGCTAATATCCCCGGCTATCGTTATGGAACAGCTATTACCCCGGTAGTTACTGGTTTAGGTACCGGTTTTAGCTTTTACAATTTCTCCAATCCAGACCTTAAATGGGAATCAGCTATCCAAAAAAATATAGGTGTCGACTTTAGCTTGTTTAACAGCCGGGTTGACGCAAGTATTGATGCTTATGACAAAACTTCAAAAAACTTCCTCTTTCAACAACCTTTGCCTGCTTTCCTTGCCGGCGGAGTTGCGGAGTACTCCACTGCTGCTATTGTACAGCCACCCTATGTAAATGCGGGTGAAATTGAGAATAAGGGTTTTGAATTTAGTATAACCAGCCGCAACATTATCTCTAAAGACTTTAAATGGACAACCAATGTGATATTCTCACACTATAATAATAAAATAAATTCCTTAAATGGCGCACCGCCGATAGTTGGCAATGTATCCACAGGCTTCGGCCCCCAGATACCGGCTACCCTTAGCCAGGTGGGCGGCCCTGTAGGTGAGTTTTATGGTTATAAAGTAGAAGGTATTATCAAAACCCAGGCACAGTTACAGTACCTGGCACAGCACCCGCAAAATGTTATAGGCTCGCCGGAAATTATAAGCAGCGACAGGACATTGGGCAATGCCATATATTTGGGTGATATTGAGTATTATGGCAATAATGACGGGAAGCCAAATACCGAATATGACCTTGGCAGTCCGACCCCTGATTTTACTTATAGCATTACCAATACATTCAACTATAA
>Ga0302309_10001554_pt1 | contig 20650 bp, 20 predicted proteins | sample III_Palsa_N1_1_FD_200453 | JGI IMG/M metagenome (GOLD analysis project Ga0302309, IMG submission 200453) | Peat permafrost microbial communities from Stordalen Mire near Abisko, Sweden - III_Palsa_N1_1 | ecosystem: Environmental > Terrestrial > Soil > Palsa > Peat permafrost | place: Sweden... | reverse complement strand
TTTTGTTTCACTAGCAAGAAAATCGAAAAATTTATCCTTTTTCAACGTCCGTTCTTGAGTATCCAACGGAATAAAACGCGACATTTCATCATAAAATTCTTTACTGTGGATAATTCTATCTGAATTTTCAAGCATTTTATCAAGTTTTTTTACGTAATCGGTTATTTTATAATCAGCAATTTTGTCTAAAATGAACTCAGCATTGATGTTTGCACTCTGTTGCTTAAGCCATCGTAAATCCCATATATCCCGATAACGTACATATCTTTGACAATTAACCAACGCAATAAGTTTATCTGCCATGATTTCATCCAATGATTCCACCATAACCAACGTATCGTTATAACCATCTGGTAAAAAAGAATAATTTTTTTGAAGCGCTCGAGCTTCTCTTGAATAAGCTGGAATATTTACCACTTCAATTTTAATTTTTTGTCTAGGTATATCCTTTCTCTGCGGTGATGTGATAACGCTGATTTGCCATTTATCGACTTTAATCCCTTGAATCTTTAATTCATTAACCATATCTTTGGGTTCTTTTACCGACACCTCAAGTCCATAACGTTTACCAATATAATGTTCAATACAGTTTTTTATCTCAAGTAAATGCGTCGACGTAAATTGTTTACCGGCTGCAAAGTCCAAGTCTTCACTGAATCTAGGCGCTCCATAGCAAAGGCGAAGAGAGGTTCCACCTTGAAAGGTGAGTTGATCGAGTAAGCCTTCACTATCCAACGTGAATAAAATATCATAATGAAGTATTTCTTTTTCAATGACAGGTCGCATGTGAGCATGATGTTCTTCTATCATAGCCTGATCGACAAGAAGATTAAAATCTTCTGCTTTAATCATTGTCGAGTTCCTCTTGGTTAACCATATGAATATTCCGTCCTACCCGCTTAAGATCGCGCCATGCGGTCTCTTTAGTCGCGACACGTAGTGGTTGATCTCCAAGATTTCTAATGTGTTTAATAATATCTGCAACCGAACGCTTGGTATGTGTAAACTCAATGACCCCATACGGGGTTTTACAGGTTCCTTTTCGTCCAGTCGTCATTACCGTTAGACGATCAAGAAGGATTTGTGAGATAACACCATAGCTCGATAACATAGACTCCAGGCTAATATAATTATATTCACCGCGACGCAAAGCTTTAGCAATTCGTTGAATCGTAAAGCTGTCAAAACTTTGTGCCATTTGATTCACATAAACGCCAGGACAGGCTCGTTGCAGCAACCCGCTCTTCACCAGTCGATGCAATCCTTCAGTAAAGGTTTTGGGTGAGTCTTGAGGAAAGAGTTTGCTTAACTCATGTTTGGTGAAAACATATTTTCCCTGCTTGTCCCACCGTCTTAAGGCTTGGAGAGCCTGAATCTTATTCATAATATTTATTAAATATACATTTATACTATAATAATATAGTATATACGTATACTTGTTGACAGTCTACATAAACAATGCTAATAAAATCAGGCAACAGTACAATATTAATATCGCAAAGAGAACAACCGTTTCCACTGTAACCGATTGATAAAAACAAAATAACAATTGGACTTATAATTTCTTTAATAGAATCCTAGTGTTACACCACACTGCGTACAAAAATAAACGCCAATATTTGCATAATAATCAACGCCGGAATAGCAGCAGCGACGTCGTCTATCATCACGCCTAAACCACCTTTGACATGATCATTTAACCAACCAATCGGGCCAGGTTTCCAAATATCAAATAAACGAAATAATAAAAATCCCAATACAATCCACACCCAACCCGCGGGCGCTGCCCACATGGTAATAAAATATCCCGTAAATTCATCCCAAACAATCCCAGGGTGATCCTCAACGCCGGTGTCTTTACTGGCGACATCACAAAACCAAATGCCAATGATCGTCATCAGTATCACAACAATGGCATAATTTTGCCAAGACCAACCTTCAAACAATAAATAAAAAGGGATTGCCATTAAGGTGCCCATCGTGCCTGGCGCAACGGGACTCACCCCGCTACCAAAACCAAAGGCACAAAAATGAATCGGGTTATACCAAACAGAACGTGGCGCTTGTGGTCGTTTCATGGTGTTCTCATCTCTTATATTCAATTTAAAAATGTTGCCAACCCAATGGGTTTATGGTTAGTGGATCACCCGTTTCATTTAGCAATGCTGATCCCGCAATGATGGTTCCGATCAATGTCAGTCTTATTTTTTCCTGATGGGCCAATTGTTGCAAATCCTCTCGCTGTGATACCGGAGCGGTAAAACATAACTCATAATCATCGCCACATGTGGCAGCAAATAGGGTTGTTATTTGCGGATCCACGTAAGATAAAAATGCATCTGATAAAGGGATCGATGCCATATTAACGCAAGCCCCTACCTGACTTGCCGTTAAAATATGCTGTAAATCCGCCAATAAGCCATCGGATACATCAATACACGCCGTTGCCTTTTTGTGTAATTGCTGCGCAAAAGACACGCGTGGTGTTGGATAATGTAAACGCAGTAATAAGCGAGGATCTTGTGTTTTTAACGCCAATCCTGCATCACCGATAGTGCCCGTCACATAAATATCATCACCCACTTTCGCACCCTCACGATGCAACGCCATTTTGCGTGGCAATAATCCCATCATTTGAATACTGATACTGAGGGCAGAATGTCGGCATGTATCACCACCGATTAAGTCCAATGAATATTGATCGGCCACTTGCCACAGGCTCTTTGAAAATTCAGCCAACCAATCATCATCCATATCACTGGGCAAACTTAATGACAACGTAAAATAACGTGGCACAGCGCCCATCGCAGCCAAATCACTCAGATTCACTGCCATCGCCTTATAAGCAATCGCAGCCGCTGGCATGTCTTTACTAAAATGCACGTCTTCATTTAACGTATCAACGGTGATCACCAATTGTTGATCCGCCGCAACTTCTAATAAAGCCGCATCATCGCCCACACCAAAAACCACTTCGGGATGACGACAAGGTCGCTTGAAATATGTTTTAATTCGTTCAAATTCACCCATTGCGCTTTGCTTGTACCTCGGTAGCACGTGCATTTTGTGCCAATTTATCAAGCACACCATTGACAAATTTATGTCCATCGGTGGCGCCAAATTGTTTGGCCAATTCCAAACCTTCATTAATCACCACACGATAAGGAATATCCAAACGATATATTAATTCAAACCCACTCAGCAATAAAATGGCATGTTCCATTGGATCTAATTCCGCAACGGTTCTATCGACATACAGCGATAACTGCGCTTCAATTTCAGCATGATGTTCTGTCACACCAAACAGTGCTTCGCGAAAATACGCGGTGTCTGCATTACTGCAATCTTCTTCTGCCAACATATCGTGCAAAATCTGACTCATATCGTCATGACTTAATAACCACGCATACAACGCTTGCGCCGTTAATATTCGGGCCTGACGTCTTCTGGCCACAGGCGCTTGCTGCTTTTGCATTGGGTAACCTCTTTACAACTTCTTTATCGTGAATAACATATCCAATAATGCCAAAGCAAATTCAGATCCTTTGTTTAAACGTGCCAAGGCTTGTGCCTCGCTATCAGTGGTCAACACACCCAAAATAATCGGCAATGTGTGTTTTAAAATCACTTGTTGCAAACCTTGCACACAACTACTGGCCACAAAATCAAAATGTGGCGTATCACCGCGGATCACAGCGCCCAGCGCAATGATGCCTTCATACTTGTTGCTTTGTGCAACGATTTCACACATTAACGGTAACTCAAAAGCACCTGGCACCGTGATAATATTTATTTTTCCTTCAGCAATGCCTTCTTTTTTTAACGTCGCAAGCGTGTCTTTTAATAAGCACTCAACGATATGCGCATTAAATTGTGTGGCCACCAATGCAATCTGTTTATCAATGATCGGTGCGGTGGGGTATAAACGCTGATATATTTGCATGCTCATGATTATTTTTTTCTCTTATGCCGTCGCTTCATGGGTTGAACGATAATGCACTAACTCCGCAATGGTACCCATTTTTAAACCATGTTGCTTAGCAAATATTTCCAATTGTGGTCTACGCGCCATGGTGCCATCTTCATTTAAAATTTCAATCAATACCGCACAATCACCCAAGCCTGCCAAACGCACCAAATCACTGGCGGCTTCTGTATGGCCTGGACGACTTAATACGCCACCTTCAACAACCATTAAAGGAAAAATATGGCCTGGCTGTACCAAATCGTGCGGCGTGGTTTGTGGGTTGCTGGCGGTACGTATTGTTTTGGCGCGATCAGCGCAGGAAATACCGGTGCTAACACCTTTTGCAGCTTCAATCGACACGGTAAAATTGGTATGATATTTTGAGGTATTATTTTTTACCATCAGCGGCAATTGTAAATATTCACAACGCGCCTGTGTGATCGGCATGCACAATAAACCACGTGCAAAACGGGTCATAAAGTTAATATCTTTGTCAGTGATCTTTGAGGCAGCCATCACCAAATCGCCTTCATTTTCCCTATTTTCATCATCCATTAAAATAATCATTTTCCCCAGCGTCAAATCGCTCATTAGTTGCTCTACGGAACTCAACGTCATTTTATTTTACCTCGATTAAACGCGCGACATAACGCGCTAACATATCCACTTCAATATTGACCCACTGCTCCGCTTGTAAATATTGCAATACGGTGACTTGTAAGGTATGCGGGATCACACTCACCCAAACACAGTCATCGACGATTTGTGTCACCGTTAAACTAATACCATGAATAGCAATCGATCCCTTCACCGCAATAAAACGCAATAAATCACGTGGTAAACGCAATGTCCAATCTTCACAATCGCGCTGGATTTGACGACTCACCACTTGTGCCAGTCCATCCACATGGCCATAAACCAAATGTCCGCTTAACAATGTATGTAAAGTTAAACACCGTTCAATATTGACAAAATCACCCACTTGGCTAAAACGAAAGGTGGTGCGTGCTAAAGTTTCTGGCAACAAATCAGCAACAAAATGCTGCGGATCAGCCTGTGTCACCGTTAAACACACACCATTGACAGCAATACTTTCACCCAGTTGTGCATCTTTAAATACCGGATCGGTTGACTGAATGGTCACGCGATGACAATCCTGCGTTTGTTCTATCGCTGATATTCGTCCGATGGCTGCAATAATGCCGGTAAACATCGCTTATGCGCCATACACGGGAAATTTTGCACACAATTGCAACACGTCTTTTTTCACTCGCGCAACCACGCTCTCATCATCGAGCGCCAATAAAATATCTGCAATCCAATGCGACAACTGCTCGGCTTCTTTTTCTTTAAAACCACGCGTTGTAATGGCTGGCGATCCAATGCGTATACCACTGGTCACAAAGGGTGAACGTGGATCATTGGGCACTGCATTTTTATTAACCGTTATATTGGCTCTGCCTAACGCTTCTTCCGCGTCTTTACCTGGAATATCTTTATTGATTAAATCCACCAATAATAAATGATCATCCGTCCCGCCAGACACAATATTAAATCCACGTGCCATCAAGACATCAGCCATGACCTGTGCATTGCGGATGACTTGTTGTTGATACGTTTTAAATTCAGGCTGTAAGGCCTCTAAAAAAGAAACCGCTTTGGCGGCAATCACATGCATTAATGGACCACCTTGAATACCTGGGAAAATGGTGGAATTTAATTTCTTTTCAATCTCTGGATTGGACTTGGCCAAAATCAAACCACCACGTGGACCACGCAATGTTTTGTGTGTGGTTGAAGTCACCACATCCGCATAAGGCACCGGATTGGGGTATAAACCCGCTGCAATCAAACCCGCCACATGCGCCATGTCGACCATTAAATAAGCGCCCACTTTATCGGCAATGGTGCGAAACTGTGCCCAATCTATTTGGCGTGAATACGCAGAAAAACCAGCAACGATCATTTTAGGACGATGTTCCAATGCCAATTGTTCAATGTCGCTAAAATCCAACCGACCCGTTTTGGTATCAATGCCGTATTGTATGGCGTTATATATTTTCCCCGAAAAGTTCACTTTTGCGCCATGTGTTAAATGTCCACCATGCGCCAAACTCATGCCCAATATCGTATCGCCTGGCTGCAATAAGCCCAGATAAACAGCCGCATTGGCTTGCGATCCTGAGTGTGGCTGCACATTGGCATAATCTGCACCAAACAACTGCTTGGCACGATCAATGGCCAATTGTTCAGCCACATCGACATATTCACAACCACCATAATACCGTTTGCCAGGATAACCTTCGGCATATTTATTGGTTAATACCGAGCCTTGTGCTTCTAAAACATATGGGCTAACGTAGTTTTCAGAGGCAATCAATTCAATGTGGTCTTCTTGTCGTTGGCGTTCATTTTGCAGTGCAGTGGCCAAAACAGGATCAAAATCTGATAATGGGCTGGTTTGAAAAAACATGGCAACACCTTGCTGGAGTTCAAAAAGATGCGCTAATTTTACCGTATTTACGCGAGCGAGGCTAGGGGAAAATAGGAATAAAGCCTAACATCAAATAGTTGCTCAGCTTGTTTATATCTGTCGATGGATTAACGACGAAAATGTTCATGGATCCTTGCCGTGAGCCGCAAATCCACCCCCACTTTCACCACCTCTGAAAACTCGAATTGAACCGCATTTTTCAGTTTGTCCAAACCGGGCAATTGCATCATCGCCCTGGCATCATGACCCAATAATTTTGGCGCAATATACACGATTAACTCATCCACACAATGCGCTTGCAATAACGCGCCACTTAAAATGGTGCCCGCTTCAAACCACACATCATTAAATTGTCGCTCTGCTAAATAGGCCACTAAGGCAGGCAAATCCACCTGTCCTTGCGTATTGGCTGGCAATACTTTAATAATGGCGCCAGCATCCAAGAGTGCTGAATATTTAGCCCGATCTGTTTGGCAAGTCACAATGACGGTTTCACCTGCTAACGTTAATATTTTTGCTTCTGGTAGCGTGCGTAAGTGTGTGTCCACAATAATGCGCACAGGTTGCCGTGTGGTGTTCGCCAGACGCACATTCATCGAAGGATTATCCAAAAGCACCGTACCAATGCCAGTCACAACGGCACAGCTTTGTGCGCGCCAATGTTGTACCTCTTCGCGGCTTGTTTCGCAAGAAATCCATTGACTCTCGCCAGACGCCATGGCTGTGCGTGCATCTAAACTCATCGCTAATTTTAAACGCAACCAAGGACGATTTTTTTCAATGCGTTGCAAAAATCCTTTATTTAATTCCCATGCTTGTTCTTTGAGCACGCCCACCACCACATCCACGCCGTGCATTTGTAAATATTCCATGCCCAAGCCACTCACCCGCGGATCTGGATCTAAAAAAGGGATCACCACCTGTTTCACACCCGCTTGCACCAATGCCTCGCAACACGGTGGTGTGCGACCATGATGCGCGCAAGGTTCTAGATTGATATATGCAGTGGTGTTTTCCGCGTGTTTGCCCGCTTGTTGTAATGCCATGGTTTCCGCATGTGGTAAACCGGCGCGCGCATGAAAACCTTGACCGACAATATCACCTTGATCATTAACCAGCACACAACCGACCCGAGGATTGGGTGTGGCGGTGCATAAGCTTTGATTGGCCAATTCCAAGGCTTTTTGCATGTATGCTGCGTGTTGTAACGTAGACGTTATCATAAAATCATCCATTTATTACTAAAGCGACACGTCGCTACATCAAGCGGGTCATTAAGAATTGACCAACTTATCCACTTCTTGCTTAAACGCTTCAACGTCCTCAAAACTGCGATACACCGAAGCAAAACGCACATAAGCCACTTTGTCTAAAATTTTCAGCTCTTCCATGACCCATTCACCCAATTGACGTGCTGGGATTTCCCGCTCGCCACTGGCACGTAGACGATGTTTAATACGACGAATACTGGCTTCGACCTGATCAATGCTGACCGGACGTTTTTCTAGCGCGCGTGAAAAGCCGCTGCGCAATTTGCTTTCATCAAAAGGCTCACGACTGCCATCGCGTTTAACCATCCGCGGTAAAATCAGCTCAGCGGTTTCATACGTTGTAAAGCGTTCCTGGCATTCCAAGCATTCGCGCCGTCTGCGAATTTGCTCACCTTCACCTGCCAAACGTGAATCCACCACCTTGGTATCCTGCGCGCCACAAAATGGACAATGCATTCTCCCGCTCCTTAGATGTAATAACTGGGTATAGCCCGATTACTGATGGTAGCAAAACAATGAGGTATATTGCAATTAACTGGGTTTATTATTTAGGTATTGACTTTAAGGTCCATTTCGCGGATAATTAGTCAAATAGCTAACGACAGATATAGGTTAACTTATGCCAGAAGCACCCATTCTTCATGAAGATGATCGCACCCTTGGCGAGCGCCTTTATGAAACAGTCGCCGTCGTTGCACCAGCAGGTGCGGTAGGCTCCATGTTTTGGCAAGCCGCCTATGAAGGACTCACCAAAGGTGCAGGTTGGACTTTCACGCCAGTCGATCCGTTCTGGCAACGTGCGATTGCCAGCGTGACCACGGGTGCAGCCAGTACACTTGGGGCAATGTTTGTCATGAATAGCGTCAAGGCGTTGCGCAGGGAACCTTCGACGAGCGTTTGGGACTCAGTGAAAAAAAACTGGCCCACCACGGTGGTGTTTTCTACGGCCACTTTTGTCACAGATTCCCTGTGGCAAGGCCTTTATAATCAAGGCGTTCAAGCGATACTGGACGCGACCGGCGCACAAGATTTATTGTGGGCTCGAATTTTAACAGAATTATTCTTATATGGTGCCTGCTCTACTGTCGTGTTTCATGGTGTCTCTCATTTTGTCGAATGGTTGCTTACTGAAAAATCTTATTCGCCTTCGATGGCCACTTCAGCCGCTTCTGGTGGCGGTTCATTTGGTTTTGCAGAAGTGGCACATATTGTACGTCTTATTCCACCCACCGATCCTATCTATCAGGCGCTGATCAGTATTAGTCTATCCGGTGCGGTTCCTTGGGTCGGAGCATCATTGTTTGGCGCAGCCGTTGAAACACGCTCCATTATGGCCGCGGCTTATGAAAAATATCAAGAAAACCGGCAATTATGGCGCGAGAGTCCTGGAGAGGCTCGATATGATGCAGAGCGTGGGGAATCGTCAGATGAAGAAAGCGAACTGTTAACTGGAAATCGTCCCTCTAGACAGGGTTGCTGCTCCTAAGCGACGAGGACAGGGTTTAACAACCACACATCACCCGCATCATCCATTTTTTTACCGGTAAACAGGCGTTTAAACCCATTAATCCGACTTGGCGCAATGGATCCAGCCATGCTTGCGCTTTAAATAATAATTGAATACCATCCATGCCTTGCGCCATCATCCGCTGCTCACCCACGCGTGCACGTTGATAACGCTGCAATGTGTCAACAGCGCCACTATCACGCTGTTTTGCATAAGCCTGTGTCACAATATCCGCCAATGCGACCGCATCGGCCATGCCCAAATTTAAACCTTGCCCTGCCAATGGATGGATGGTGTGCGCCGCATCGCCCAATAAGGCAATACGCGGTTTAATTAAACTATCGGTTTTTCTTTTTAATAATGGATAAGACAATCGTTGACTGTACCATAATACATCACCCAATGTTTTAGGCATATAGCTTTGCAATTGTGTTTTAAACGCATCATCCGGCAAGGCCAGTAATGTCTGCGCCAATGTATTATTAGCAGAAAACACTATCGATGCTTGATTGCTACTGGCCAGCGGTAAAAAAGCCAGCACGCCTTCTTTTAAAAAAATTTGCCACGCAGTATTTTCTAAAGAGTCACTCAGTGTCACCTCTGCCACTATGGCTGTTTGTGCATAATCATGGGCATTTAATACAAAACCGGCTTGCTGCCGAACCCATGATTGCACGCCATCAGCACCCAATAACAAAGGCGCGGCAATCGTTTTATTATCGGAAAAAGTCAATACCACTTGCTGCAACTGCACTTGTATGTCAACCGGTTTGGTATCAAAATGACAATGAATATTTGCATGCTGTTTTAATACATCATACAATGCCATTCGCAAAATACTTTGCGGCACAATAAATCCAAGCTGTTCTTTTTTAATATCCGCTGCTGCAAAATGCAATGCAGGTTGAAAATTTTGCTGTCCAATTTGCAACGCGGCCAATGTACCCACACGTTTTAAATCGACATATTGCCACGCACCGACTTGCTGCAAATATTCAACCGATGCCAAGGTTAATGCCACCACTCGCAGATCCTGCGTTAGCACGGTTGGTGCTTTTTGTGCATCTATCAAGGTGATCTGCAAACCTTGCTTCGCCAACAAAATCGCTGCCAACAAACCGGTCACGCCAGCGCCCACAATGATGATATCCGTGTCCATGCTTTATCCTCCGATTGCAAAGCGCATCAAACGATGCTTAAAAGGCCCTAAATAGGAAAACGCCTGCAAACCAAAGCGTCTAAACCACGGCAAAGGATAATCATGCACGGAAAATAAACTCACCAAGCCATGAATAAAATAATCCACCCGTTGTTGATCCGGTTGTCGTTTGCGACAATATTCGCGCAACACATTGATATCGCCGACATCACGTTGATCATGCAACGCTTGTTGCAGTGTTTCCGCCAACACTTTCACATCTCGCACACTTAAATTAAATCCTTGCCCTGCAATCGGATGCAACATATGCGCAGCATTTCCCAACAATACCACGCGCGATCGAACTTGTTCTGTTGCAATCACTCGCGTTAATGGGAACGATTGCCGTTCGCCCACGCGCGTCAATGTCCCTAAATGTGAACCAAATGTTGCTTGTAATTCGTCCAAAAACAAATGCGATTCTAATTCACACCGTCTTTTCGTTTGCGCATGCGCCCCCACCCAAATAAGCGCATATCGTTCGCCCTCCAATGGCAATAAAGCCATGGCGCCTTCTTTTAAAAAACGCTCATACGCCACACCATTATGCATCGACACACTCACATTGGCCACCAATGCCGATTGCTCATAATCATGCGTAACGGCGCCAATACCCAACTGGTTGCGAAGCGAAGAGTGTCCCCCTTCGGCAATAATCAATAATTGAGTGGATAATTGTTGCTCTTTATTTTTTAATTGTACAACGACCTTGTCTGTTTGATGCGTGATCTGCGTGATCTGATCCGGCGCAAAAACAGTTATTTTTTTATCCAACATTAATGTCTGCCAAAACGTTCGATTTAAATGCGCAAAGGGCACCACTTGTCCCAAACTATCGACTTTAATTTCTTGTGCTTTTAAAGTCGCCGTCGCCCAACTGCCTTCTTCACACACCCGTATCTGCTCAATCGGCACCGCCGTTTTTTCCAATGCAGTCCATAATCCCAATTGCCGCAAATATTCCTGCGTCACCCGCGCCAATGCCAATGATCGCATGTCATAGTGTTCATCCATACGTAGATCAGGCGCGACATTTTCTACCAGCGCAATGTTTAAGGACAACGATTTAAGCGCCTGCGCGCATAAGGCGCCTACCAAGCCACCGCCGGCGATAATGATGTCGTAATGAGGAATTGTCATGAAATATCCGTTTTTATACACGCAGTCGTCTTGTACTTGTGCTCAAGACGCATTATAATGGAAAAGAGTGAAATCGCAAAGTTATGAGTAAAATATAGAATGTTAAGTATACATCAACAATTTATCGTGGACGAAAAGGGACATAAACAATCCATTATTCTCCCTTACCTAGAGTGGGAAAAAATTTTAGATATTTTAGAAGAATATGATGATATTCGCGCTTATGATAAAGCAAAAATGAAGGCTTCTGATCCGATTCCTTTTAATGATGCACAAAGAAATTTATAAAAAATAGATAGCTTCTTATGCCACTTTATTCAAATTTCCCCAATTTATTGCTCAAATGGTTCGATCACCACGGTCGGCACGATTTGCCTTGGCAAAAAAATCGCGATCCTTATCTGATTTGGATCTCGGAAATCATGTTGCAACAAACTCAAGTCAAAACCGTGATCCCTTATTTTGAACGCTTTATCAATCGTTTTAAAACCATCGATTCATTGGCACAAGCAGAATTGGATGAAGTATTGTCTTATTGGACAGGTTTGGGCTATTACCATCGCGCACGTCATTTACATCGCGCCGCGCAAATGATGATAGAAATACATCAGGGACAGTTTCCACAAGACATCGATGCGGTCATCGCCTTACCTGGCATTGGTCCATCCACGGCAGGGGCGATTTTGTCTTTTGCGTTTGAACAGCGCCAAATTATTTTAGATGGCAATGTACGACGTGTATTATCCCGCTTATTGATGCTTAAAGAAGAGCCTGCATTGTGGACATGGGCGGAAAAATTAACGCCCAAAAAACGCGTCAGTGATTATAATCAAGCCATGATGGATTTGGGTGCCACGCTTTGCACGCGTAGCAAACCCGATTGCTCGCATTGTCCGGTACAAAAAAAATGCCTCGCCTATTTAAACGATGTAGTTACTGATTATCCGGCGCCTAAAAAATCAAAAATAAAACCTGTAGAACATTTGTATTGGTTAATGCTGTTTGATCCCGCACAAGGATTTTTACTTACGCAGCGCCCTGCCACCGGTATTTGGGCACAATTATGGACATTTCCACAATTTGATGATAAACAACACGTACAAACCTATCTCAAACAAAATCAATGGCACAAAGCACAATGGCAGGATCCACTACAACATGAACTCACGCATCGCAGCTTGTTCATTCATCCCATATTGGTACATGTCAAACAAAAAAATAATGCTTTTTTGGCTATCAATCCGCTCACAAATCAAAAACAAATCTGGTATAACCTCGATAATCCGCCTAAAATAGGCTTGGCCAAACCCGTACAACAGCTTTTACACAATGGGAGTTCATCAACACCATGACCACACGCCTAATTTTTTGTGAAAAACTAAAAGCCCAAGCCCCTGCATTGGACAAACCACCCTATCCTGGCGCATTGGGTCAGCGTATTTTCGAACACATTAGCGCAACTGCTTGGCAACAATGGCAACAGCATCAAGTGATGTTGATTAATGAATATCGATTGAATTTGTTGGATCCAGATGCCAGAAAATATTTAACAACAGAAATGGAAAAATTTTTGTTTGGTGCCGGCGCTGAAAAACCCGCCGGTTTTGTGGAACCGAATGCCCATTAAGCAAACGATACAAATCCCGCTTGACTTTCCCCTTAAAACCAGCGATTATTACACCCGCGTGGCCAGGTAGCTCAGTCGGTAGAGCAGAGGACTGAAAATCCTCGTGTCGACGGTTCGATTCCGCCCCTGGCCACCATCTTCTCTCTCTGCTGCGTTTTATAAATCCAAAAAATCCACCAAGGCCTCTTGAACCCTTTCAATTAAATCTTCTGGCAGAACGCCCAGCTCTTGTCTAAAAAGACTATTGTCCCACGCAAGTATTTGATCAATCAGAATATCGCTCGCTTGTGTTAGGCCCGCCATCCCTTTAGGGATCTTGACACGCAAAGGAAAAGCATCGCCATGCGTTATTTTTGAGGTCAAAGGCAACACCACGGTGCTTTGTAGCCCGCCTTCATTAAATTCATTGGGCTGTATGGCCAAACAAGGACGTTGTTTTCCTGGTTTGGTTCCAATACGTGGTTCTAAATCAACGACATAAAGATGCCAACGTTTTGGTGTTATCGCCATCATGTTAATGGGATCCTTCATCAGATTTTATTCGAGAATGCAATTGGAACTCTTTATTAATCACCTGACTGCTTTTGGAAACCAGTTTGGCCGCTTGTTTCCATCGTTCAATTTTTTTTAATGTTTGTGCCTCTTTTTCAAGCAAATCCAAACCAGCTCTGATCACATCTATTTTTTTGTGGATACCAAAGTCTTTTTTTAGCGCATCAATTCGTTGATTATCAGCTTCTTGAATCATCAGTGGTATACCCATGGTATTGCTCCATCTCATTTAAAAATATACTTCTTTATATATTGTAAACTATATATGTTTGAAATAAAAGAGTGTGTAATATGACGCGTTAATAAAAGACATATCACTAAATTAAAATTTTGTTACTATAGATTGGCTGTCTGTCAGGTTATTAACTCTTTATAGATGCTTTTTCCATCCATTATGATGGTATGATAGGAGTGTAAAAAACAGAGGATCTACACCTATGCCACCCACAAACGACGCAAATAATATGCCACGGCTCAGATTGTTGAGCCTAATTAAACCCTTTGTCAGCTGCAATGCGCTTGCTTGGGAGCAAATCCATGAACTGTTTTGCATTTTAAAAGAACAGAACACACAGCAGCTGGATGACTCATTTGAGAGTCTGAGTATGGAGGCACTGCCACTTCTTAAGGTAACGACAAGCGAGCCTGATACAACTGATCAGCAAAAAGAGATAAAAGAAAAGATCTCGCTTCTTTGCCTCAAACACCAAGCTTTTTTTGCGCAATGTATGAGCGCTGTTAGTGAAATCAGTGCTTCGGGACAATATTTTGATTTATTACTGCAAGATTTTGCACAAGGGGCGCAAACCGGTCAGTTCAAACAAACCGAGGCAGAAAATTATATTGGATATGCCTTTCAACAAGACCTTGAACATCTTAAGTGCGCCTATACTCGCTTATTGCAGGCTTGTGGCACAGACTTTACTCTAGACGTCGCATTGGGCAGTAGAGCAGATGAGTATGATAGAACTAAAAAAAATAAAGCCAAAAGAGAGTTACTGGCAGACCTACAAGCCCAACGCCGTGCAATGCGCGATCTACAAGGATGTCATTCATCATTACCCAATGAAAAAAACCTGTTAGCAAAACTGCATGCATACGAGTCTTTACAAGCACCCGGCTTTGATATGCAACGCGATGCACTGATGTTGGCATTACGTTTATCGCAATACAATCAGGCCTTAAAAAGCGTTAGTGCAGATCCCGTGACTGAAAATGCCATCGAACAATTAAGAAAAGCGGCAGGAAACTTAATCCAAGAGCTAAAAAGATCGCCTTTGCGTTCTATGTTACCTGTTGAAGTCTGCAACGGCACATTAGAAAAAGAATTGGCCGGTATCACCAACAGCCGCAATGCCATTGAAAGAGATGCGATCATCGCGTGTATGAGTGGAACAAAAGCAAGTCCGCGTTTGGGAAACGAGCCAGGTGATCTGTCTCATCTCAATCGTTTAATTAGCGACGCGCGGCAATGTGCGGATAAAAAACTCGACGTATTGGATGCCATGCTGACGGCATTTTCACCCACCAATAACGAATTAACACACAAAGACCCAGCCATCGCTGCCATGCATGCAATCACGCTACCAACCATGATCTATGATGCAGCGACGGCACAGAAACAAGTTAAAACCGTATCGGAATTATCCACAGATGTGGCCGTCAAAACCGCCTATGCAGCTTTGGCGCCGATGGCTAGTCGACGTGAAGCGGAAACTTTTTATTCTTCGACGATGAGTGTGGAGTTGGATAATGAGCATTTCATTGCTGATACGAAGGACGCACAGGCGGCTCGTTTGAAAATAATGGAATATATTGACCAATTGTTGGCAGCCGATACTTTTGCTGACTTGGTTGGTAAAAAGGGTGATGATGTTGCCTACCCTGATAATCTTAACAGTACCATCAACACTCGTGATGCAGTGAAAAATATCATTCAAACCATGATTTCTGCCCCTGGCTCTAATCCAATCAAACAACGAGAAACTGCGCACAAACAATTAAAAGCCATTCGAACCTATCTGTATCAACAAGCCATTGCGCGGCTCAGCGAAGAAAATGCCGCTCTTTTGTTAACACGAGTCGAAACCATATTAGAAGGTAATCCGGATAATATTGCCACGTTTCAGGCCGTATTTAATGATGATCCCTCTGAGGAAGAGCACAATCCCGCTAACCACGTTAATCAATTGATATTGCAACTCATTAATATTGACGACACACTCGAAAATGCTCGTCTTGTTACAGCAGGGCTTAAATCCATTCAACTTCAACTGCAATTGCGCGTCCCTGCACAAAAAGCATTGGCTCAAGCACGTGCGCAATCGGGTGAGACTATCGTGATTAAAAAAGAAGAGTTGCCGGTACGCAAGCAGGAAGATGATGTGACGTCGTGTTTAAATGCTGTCGAAAAAGATGATCGAACAGCGTTGGCAGAACATGTCGGAAAAGCATTGATCGCAGCAGGCCTAGATACAATTAAAGGCAAACTAACAACAAATAATGATATTGAAAAAGCTATCCTGCGAGCGCTTCCCACAGATGATGCTGATTTAGATCGTGCAAAAAAACAACTCCAACGGATCAGAACGCATTTATACCAAACATCCATTGCAGAACTGGATTTAACGTCGGCACAGCTTGTGTTGGGTAAGGTGATGGCTGCGCTTACGAAGACTGATCTTGGACCAATTAAAGGCGAGCTGAAAGATACGTATAATGAAAATGCGGAATATGTGCGCGCCATCATACTTCGCTTTTTGCCCGACACTACCACTGGACCTGAAGCGCTCGCACTATTGGCGCAGATGAAAAACCAATTGTTGGATAGGATCTGTACATTGAGTGCGACTGTGGAAGAAAGTTTGATTGCCTTGCCTGCGATTAAGGAACCATTAGATAAAATGTTAAATGGAGCTGCTTTTGTGGAACCAACCACAACTATTTTGCGAGGGCTTGCTGATAAAAAAGATCCTGCTAACGTGATGGAACAAACTTATATTCATGAAAAAGTGTATAAACGTATCTATGATTTAGCTATGACGGAGGCAAATATTCCTGCTGCAAATCTGCAAGCATTATTAGCCAGAATTGGGGAAATTCTTGCGCAACAAGACATAACAGGTCTAAATGCTGGCGCCGCATTTCCTGATGATGCTAATGCTCAAGCCATTATCGATCAGTTAAAACTCTTAATGCCAGATGCAAGCTGGCAAGCAGATAAAAATAGCTATATCAAACCTCTACTGGCTTACATTCACGCGCGCCTCAATAAAGATCTCACCCAAGACATTCATCAACAACTTAAATCATCGCTGGATCCCAGTCTTCCGTGCATGAAACCTGAAGTGATCCAATATTTAAGTGATCATGTCATCGATCAAGCGCGATGTGAGGCTTTATTGGTTAAGGTGAATCAAGCCATTACGTTGGGCGAACAGACAACTGCAAACATTCGTGGCTGCTTTACAGGTTATGAGGCCATCATCGCTGCATTGCCCAACGCAGTTTCTAACACAGATGCCAAAAAATTCATCCGCAACCTACGCGAATATCTAAGTGCTAAAAACAAAATTCTGATTGCCAGACAAAGCAGCATTGCCAACAATAATCGCACCGCTGTGCCAGATAACACAACCATAGAAACCCAAATTGCTGTCGCAGCTCATGTTATCACCAACGAAGCAAACATAATGGATGCGCAAACGGGGGCCGTGGTGAGTGCCCATCTTTATCTTGAAGCAGCGACTTCTCATGACTCGCCGCAGAAACTCACCAAAACAGCAGGTGATGCAGCAAGAACAGAAATAGGACACCTTAATCTCCAACCGCAAGCTTTTATTGAAAGCACCATGGGCGGCGCAAAAACTGAAAATGATATACATACGGCGGCTGCAAAAACAAGTAAAGAAGTCAGTGCTGAGATTGAAAGAGGAAAAAAAGGTGCGCCCACAACAAGCGCTGTTGCACATGATAGACGGACTGAGGCGGATACCACCATTAAAAAAGCATTGACTACACCCGATACAACCGTCTTTCATCGTTTTTTTAAAGCATTGAGTTTTTCGCAAACGATTTATTCTTGGAACTCGCGTGCTGAAAAAACGGTGTCGGCGGTTAATGAAGGAAAATCGGTCCATCTGAACCGCATGTCTGGTGGTGGGTTCATGGCGCGTTTTAAAAATTGTACGGATGAAGAATGTGTGCAAATTAATAGGGATGAGCTGGATTTGGCAATCCAGCCCAAAACAGTTAATGCAAACATTACCATCACGCCAGAACGTTTGAGTTGGTATAAGGATTCGATTAAAATATATACTCCTAATGATCCAACAAAGAAATCCAGTGCTTCTGCGGCCGCTGGTTTGGAAGCAGACGAACATCTGGTACTTCTGTCGTATAATGTCTACGATATTAGCGGTAAAAATTGGAGGGGGCAGCAAAAGGTGCATACTGAATTTCGGTATGTAAAGGCCAAAATTGAGGCTGGTGATAAGATCACGATAAGCTATCTTAGCAAAGAGAGACCTAACATCGCTACTGCCGAGAATCCGCATCAACTGTCTCAAGAAGAACTGTTCACAAACTGGGCGGGATCTGGGCAACATTTTGAGCATCAGGGTATTCAACGTGTTAACCAGCTTAGTTCTGCTCCGAGGCTGCATTAATCGAAGCATGGATCTAAACGTGAAGAAAGGTTATATTGACACTTAAAGTTCCTGCAAAGTGGACCCCGCGATCAAGTCGCGGGGTGACAGCGATGGAGAGGGCCGCAACATCGTTCCCGGGGATGACCACAGCCCAAACACAACATCGTTGATGACAGCCTAAAAAAGAGACATGATGTTCATTTTAAAAGTATTTTCCCGTTTAATACAACTCGCTTTAAAATTAGATCCACAGGCAGATGATTTATTATTGCCTTTGATTGGACAATGCATTGCGTTGGATTTGCAGCCTGCTTTGACAAAAGTATATGTTTTATTCACCGCCACCGATGTGATGCTATTACCTGAATATAATGGAAAAGTGCATCTCACCATTGCAGCCACGCCTGGCGCATTGCTGGCATTGGCGTATCAAACGGATAGCAGTGTGTTTAGTCAATACCATATTGGGTTGGATGGGGAAATATCATTACTGACGGAACTTCAGCGATTGGTGCAGCGGTTGAATTTGGATTGGATGGGGCTGTTGGAGAAATATGTGGGGGAGATGCCAGTTTCATTGGTGGGGGCTTGTACTAAAAAGCACCCTCACCCTCACCCTAGCCCTCTCCCGCAGGCGGGAGAGGGGATAACGCGGGTTCTGCAGCAACAGATAGAATGTTTGGTGCAGAAAGATTTAGTTAACAAGTTTATTGACGAAGTGGGGAAATTGCGCGACGATGTGGATCGTTTGGCAGCAAAATTACAAATCCATGAGGCCACTTTGGAGTGAAACGTTTATTCCGTCTAGCACGTTTAGTGCGCATACAATATGTTTTATTGCGACATGGCTTAGATGAAGTGGTGCTGGCCACGCATTTGTTGCGGCCTGTTCGATTTTTAATGTATTTTAATCCTTTTTATTGGATCCATCACAATACCAAAGCGCCGCGTGCAGTGCGTATTCGTTGTGCGTTTGAAGATTTAGGGCCAATTTTTGTGAAAATGGGGCAATTGTTGTCGACACGGCGAGATTTGTTGCCCGATGATATTGCGGAAGAGTTAAAATTATTACAAGATCGCGTACAACCATTTGATCCTGTTTTGGCCAGAGAAATGGTTGAAAAAGCGTTTGGGCAATCGGTGCAGGAATTGTTTGCATATTTTGATCCGCAGCCATTGGCATCAGCTTCCATCGCTCAAGTGCATGCCGCCACATTAAAAAATGGCAAAGACGTGATTGTTAAAATTTTACGTCCCAATATTGAAAAAATCATACAACAAGACATTGATTTATTGGCTTTATTGGCTGATCTGGCGCATCGTTATTCCAAAGAAGCCAGGCGTTTACGTCCACGTGAAGTGGTCGCAGAAATTGCGTATCATTTGCGGGAAGAATTGGATTTAATGCGCGAAGCAGCCAATGCGTCGCAATTAAAAAGAAATTTTCAAGACTCCGATTTATTACATATTCCACAAATTTATTGGGAATACAGCAAAAAAAATATCCTGGTGCAAGAACGCATTTATGGCATTCCCATTTCCGATATTGCCGCGTTAGACGCACACGGCATTAATCGTCAAGTATTGGCTGAACGCGGGGCGAAAATTTTTTTCACCCAAGTGTTCCGCGATAGTTTTTTCCATGCCGACATGCATGCGGGGAATATTTTTGTTAGCCTCGATAATCCAGAAACGCCGCAATATATTGCCGTTGATTTTGGCATTATGGGCACATTGAGCCCGGCTGATCAACGTTATTTGGCGGAAAATTTATTGGCTTTTTTAAAACGCGATTATCGCGCTGTGGCTGAGTTACATGTGGAATCAGGTTGGGTTCCCGCCAGCACACGTGTGGATGAACTAGAAGGTGCTATTCGTACCGTTTGTGAACCATTGTTTGAACGTTCATTAAAAGACATTTCATTTGGATTCATATTGCTGCGCTTGTTTCAAACCGCCAGACGTTTCGATATGCAAATTCAGCCCCAGTTGGTATTACTGCAAAAAACCTTGCTCAATGTGGAAGGATTGGGACGGCAATTGTATCCTGATTTGGATCTATGGAAGATATCCAAACCTTTTTTTGAACAATGGTTAAAAGATCGCGTCAGTGGTAAATCTTTATGGCAACTCATTAAAAAACGCGCGCCGCATTGGATTTTAAAATTACCCGAATTAACCGCTGGCATGCCGCATCAAACAAAACAAGGCTCCGCATATATCGAACAATCGTTAAAACAATTAA
>Ga0302309_10001552_pt1 | contig 20655 bp, 20 predicted proteins | sample III_Palsa_N1_1_FD_200453 | JGI IMG/M metagenome (GOLD analysis project Ga0302309, IMG submission 200453) | Peat permafrost microbial communities from Stordalen Mire near Abisko, Sweden - III_Palsa_N1_1 | ecosystem: Environmental > Terrestrial > Soil > Palsa > Peat permafrost | place: Sweden... | reverse complement strand
GGTAAAGATTAGCTGCGCGCCGAACAGGTCTGTTGCCATGAGCACACGGATCGATTGCACGACGTACCAATCCTTTTCTACAATGGCCGGGTCGCTGCCCAACTCGAGGGCCACCTCTTCGATCAGGGCTTTACTACAAGGAATTCGTGGCTCAAGGAGGTGACTGGGGTGCTATTATCACGGAGTTGATGGGTGCCCAGGCGCCCCGGAATTGATCGGCATTCATACCAACATGCCCGGCGTTTTTCCTGATGAGATTGACAAGGCAGCTTTTTCCGGGGCGCCAGTTCCATCGGGCCTTTCTCCTGATGAAAAAGAAGCCTACGAGCGTTTGCAGACCGTCTACCCGAATAAATTGGACAACATCACATCAACAAACTCAGCGAGTTGCTTCCATATAACTGGAAACCTTACAATAATTTATCAGCCGACAAACAATAATCCTGGATAATGGGTTTTAGCTGCATTTTTCGACTTAATAGGGCGACGTCGAAGTTAATTGTCAACCAATTCTACAAACAAACCACCCGTAGCCGCGGGATCAATGTCAACCGTATTTTCCGATTCTCCCCCCAACATTCTATTCAAGGCTAAATATCTCCGGGCTGTCAAAATTGAACGAACCCTTAGCACAACTTTGACAATTCCAGTATCTGTTTTTTCACTTCCTTTTGCACATCCAATTAACTGAATGCCGGGGCCCCTGTTGAAACTAAAATGATTATTTCCGGACATCTTAATTCCGGGGACTCTTTTCAAAGACTTCTGACTTAATGAAAGGTTGCTGCAAGATATAACTATTTCCCTGAGAAACAGTACACCCAGTGGGCCGCCATAAAGATGTCTTAAAGAATCATTAGCAAGCGCCCTATTCAACTCAAAACGCCTTTTGTTGTTATAAGCAATGATATAAAAATCAGTCTCAGCCGGTAAAATGCTCAACAAATCGAGACTAGTCCAGCCTATTTCTTCCTCCGGATTCCCTTTGTCAACAACTGTAAATGTAGATGACTGACTTGTGTCATGCGCGACCTTATTTTTGTCCAGAGTTGACACCAGATCTGAAATAGACTGTGATGGTTCCAGGCCAATTCCCTCGAATTGAGCAGGATGAGTGCTATCGCCGCGTACAAATTCTAAAGAAACATTGCCAACCCAAACGGCCGAACTTGCATATTTTCCCTTGACCCTGCTATCCCAAACAACCGGCAACCCTAATTGCTCGCGAAAAAAATGAAATAGTTTGTCTGGACTCGGACAAGCCGCGTAAATATGATCGATTTGATTGATCTGAGCTTCTGCTTCTGTTAAATTGCATAGTGCCAGGAGAAAAAAAGTATATTTCACAATGAGTTTATTTTGTCGGGCGTATGGTCAATTAAAAAGATCACAGTTGTTTCAAAATTACCCTGGGCAATTTTTTCCAATTTACGATTATTTAAAAAGTTGAAAAAATTCGTCGCCCCACAAGCTTTTGGTTAAACTGACAATATGGAGCAGGGACCGTATAATACAGCAGATGTTATAAAGGTATAATTGCCGAGCTATTTGCACTAAAGATAATCGACAAAAATCTAGTAACTATCGACCAATGACTGCTAGAATAACGGGTTCATCGCCCAAGCCGTCAGGGAATATCTGAAGGAAAAGGACATTTACCAAGATTTCTCGAGTTTAAAATATTCGAGGAATGGGTAGTTTGCCTGAGGCGTACACATTGGTCCCTTCGAGCGACGGCGAACTTGTTAAGATACGTACGTGGAACAAAATGCATCCTTCGGGTCTCTCCCATAAAATTCAATTGACTTCAGGTAAAATGTTTTGCGCGGCCATCAATCTTAAAGGCTCGTTTCTCAACGAAAAAAACTGAAAGAAACTCACACAATGTGCATTGCTTTCCAATCGATTACCGTTTTTTTTGTACTTTTAATTAGTTTTTTCCCTTGCGGACTATTCGATTTGAATTCAGTAGGGGCCATTTGGGTTTAATTGACTCGGTGGCTATTCGGTGGCCCTTTCGAGATTGAGAAAAGGATCGATTCTGAGTGAAGGTGTTATATAAAATATTGTGATCCAATCCGGGTCACAAGGCCCCGCACGAAAGTGCGGGGCTGTTTTATTTGGTAGCGAGGAGAGCGATCGCTCTCCGTAACGGACAAATGAAACAGTCCCATCCCGCGATAGCGGGATGGGGGGCCTTGGGTAAGGCAAAGCGCAAGGGATCAGCGGAGCGAAGCGGAGATAACCCCGCCCGGGTCACTTTTGTTGTAATTCATTGATTATCAAAAGGTGCTGAGATTCGGCGCCTTTTTTCATGGATTCTGCTGAAAGCCCGCCCAGGAAGGGCGACGCCCGATTTTGTAAAGCATATTTGACTAGAAATTCTGTTTAGAAAAAACAGCCTTAACATGTCCTTATTACCATGGGCAAACTAATGTAAAAGGAAACATTTCTTCGCAAATAAATTTTCCGGTAGGGCCTTCCTCGCCGATCAATGCATATTTGGCTATTCGCTTAGCAGCATCCTCAACGGTTCCTGTGCCACGATGGTGGTTGAAGTCTGTATTGGTAAAGCCAGGATCGACCATATTTACCCTAAACGCCGAATCGCGAAGTTCATAAGCTAAATTAATCGTGTACATATTCAGCGCAGATTTAGAGGAGTGGTAAACGGCTGCTTTAACCTTGTAAGAAGGAAGGGATGAATCGCTTGCCAAAGTAAGCGAACCCTGCCTGGAAGTGACATTTACAATTCGGGGCGCTGCGCCTTTTTTTAAGAGGTCTATAAATGCTTGTGTAACCCTTATTACTCCAAATACATTTGTTTCATATACTGTCCTGAATTGATCTATCGAGGCGTCAAGTGCAGATTGAGGTAAGCCCCCGCTAATACCTGCATTATTGATCAAAACATCCAGGACCTCTGCTTTTTTACCTATAGTAACGCGGGCAGCCTGAACTGATTCCTGGTTGCTTACATCTATTTCAACGGCTTCCACTTCTTTTAGCCCTTCAGCATTTAGTTGTTTAACCGCCTCCAAACCCTTTTGCAGGTCGCGGCTTCCCAGGTAAACATAATATCCATTCTGCAAAAGCTGTCGTACTGTCTCGAAACCAATACTTTTATTGGCACCGGTGATTAAAGCTGACTTGATGTTTTTCATAATGCAAACATAGGGAGCTGGAAAATAAGCGGGATGGACAAATCCTGTTATTTACGCGACAAATCCTGCAAGAATTCCAGATAGCGACTCACACTTTTACCCGTACTTTTTTTGAACAGCCTTGAGAAATAATCCGGGTCACTGAAACCTAATTCGTAAGCGACTTCTTTGGCTGACAGTTTGGAGTAATGCAGCTTTCTTTGCGCCTCCAGCATAAGGCGATTGGTGATGTATTTCTTTGGCGAAACGCCTGAAAATTCTTTTACAATATCATATAAACTGTTGTCGGTCAATGCCATTTCACCTGCGATGGAATGGATCAAATGCTGTTCTGTTAATTTCGATTCGACCACCAGTTTAAACTCAATATATTTGGAGAGTTTGGAATTAGAGATGCTTTCATAAGTATCATTTTTAAAATAGGCGCTGTCAAATTCCGCTAACAGCGTGTTTAAGTACACCATTATCATCATGGTTTCCTGCTCTTTTTCACTTGTATTAATGAGCCGGTCTAATATTTCAAAAACCACTTTTACCCTGTCCTTCGAAGCATTGTCAAAGCTGATAATTTGTGTATTCAGCGGATTAACCAAAAATGGAAACTGTCGCGGGAGTAAAGCCAGGGTATTTTCATCGAACTTGATTTTAAAGTATTTGGAACCATCATTTTTTACGTGGGACGGTGTATAAATCTGGTTGGGCAAAACCAAAAGTAACTGGCCGGGTGAAATATCACATTTTTCCATGTCCACTTCGCAGGTTACGGCACCACTGTCTAAAAACAGGAAAAAATAATAATCTATCTGATGCGGCTGTGGTATTTTCTTCAAAACGTCTTCCGGCAAGCTTTGAATTGCACCTGAAGCGGTCTTTAACGCAAGTCCTCTCTCTTGTTTATTATTATTGAGTATTTCCTTCGTATCGTGCATTTTTCCAATTCCTTTATACCGGCCATTAAGGTGACTAGTACTAATCTACGGATTTTAACATCAATAGCGAAATAACATTAGTCAAATTTCATTTTAGCACAGATGACGAATTCGTTAGTGACCGCCGCCAATAAAGTAAAACCAATCGCGGCAAAAACAGGTCGATGTTATCAAAAACGGCCTTAGCGCTACACTAAGACCGTATATTCCTTAATAGGCTTAAACCGGACGGCAAAATAACTTGCAATGCCGTCAAAATTGACTTCCAAAATTAAAGCGTTTTCACGCCGCCGTCCATCACGAGTTCCGAGCCAAACATATATTTTGAGGCATCTGAGGCCAGGTAAAGAAAGCCCTCGGCGATCTCCTGAACAGTTCCAAGTCGTTTGGCAGGGATCAAATTTGCCGCCATGTAGTCCTTCGTGCCATTGATCTCTTCTTGCGAAGCTCCGCCACGCGACCAAATAGGCGTATCGATAGCTCCGGGTGAAAGTACATTTACACGAATATTTCTATTCATCAAATCGGTTGAAAAGCTTCTTGCTAATGAACGGACAGCAGCTTTTGTCGCAGCGTAGGCGGAATTACCGGGAAAGCCCTTTTCGTTCGTGGCGCTTGAAGTAAGGATAATAGAAGCCCCGTCATTTAAAAAAGGTAATGCAAGCTGTATTGAAAAGAACGCGCCTTTAAAATTTATATCAGAGATCTGGTTGAAGGCCTGCCCAGTAAAGTCAGCCAAAGGGATGGAAGGCGCTATGCCGGCGTTAACCACAAGCACATCAATTTTACCAAGTTGTGCCGCTATCTGCTGGTATGCTGTTGTTATACTTTTTAAATCCGTTACATCACTTACCACCTCGAAGGCATTATTGCCGATAGCTTGTACAGCGCTTTTAAGCGTTTCCTTGTTACGGCCGGTGATGCCGATTTTTGCACCTTCCTGTGCAAATAAAATTGCTGTTGAAAGTCCGATTTCACTATTACCGGTGCCAGCAGCGGTATTGGTGAAGCAACAGCAATTGTGCTGGCGGCGCAAGGGGCAAAAGTGGTTTTGGGCGCCCGGCGTAAAGAGCGGCTGGAGGGCTTGACCCGCCGTATCAAGTCGGCAGGCGGCGAAGCTGTTTACCTGGTGACCGACATAAAAAAACGAAACGACCTGGTGCGACTGGTTAATTTAGCCTGCGAAACTTACGGACATTTAGATGTGATTGTAAATAACACCGGGATCGCCCGTCTGTCGCGGATCGACGATTTACAGGTAGACGATTGGGAGGAAATGATCGATGTGAATATAAAGGGCACTTTATATGGCATAGCAGCAGCCCTACCCGTTTTAAAAAACTAGGTTTTGGTTATATCATCAATATCATATCCACCTCCGGTATCAAAATCGTTCCGTTACAAGGTGTGTATGCAGGTACCAAAAACGCTGTACGCACCATAGCCGAGGCCTTGCGGCAGGAGTCGGGCGGTAAACCAACCAGTAATTAAGGCTTTTAACAATATTATCGCAGGTAATATTATAACTAGCAGTAGACCAAAGGGAGCGCCAGACCGTGTAGCCCTACCTGTATGTGGAGACGACCCAAGGTCAAAAAACGCCATTATGGAGCTTGTGGAAGATGTTGGTTTTACCCCCTTTTGACGCTGGTCCCTTGGCGAATTCGTGGCGCCAGCAGCCCGGGGAACCTGTTTATTGTACCGATCCTATTCTTAAAGAACTACCTTTGTTATTAGCACGAGCAGATAGAAAAAAGGCGGCAGCGAATCGTAGCAGGATCAAAATAATATTGTCTAAAATACCGGGGGATTTTTCGGGACAGTATCTTAAGCAGGCGTCCAGATTATTTATTGGTCTGGATATCTTCAAGATAAAAAGTTGGAACGCATTACTACGTTTGGGTTGGGCTATGCTTTAATACAGTTCGGCTTTAGGAAGTTCCACATTTCATAGATGAACCTAAGTTTGTTTATTCTTCAAATGTGTTTTACAACAAACATTTAAAATAAAAATGAGTTCAATTGATATGCTACCAGCGGTTTTATTAGGCGTAAATATTCGGATTATTCTGAGGCGTCCCGCTAAAATTGTATTTTCTTTAATGATTTGATAATCAATACATTTTGAAATGAAAAATAAAACTAACTATTCTGAAATCATGACTCCCGAAAACCTCACCTTAGAGGCGCGAATACAGCGTTTAGAAGATGCTGAAAATATCCGGACACTCAAAAGCCGCTACCATACCTACGTCAATGACACCGACTTTGATAAAATAGGCAGTCTTTTCGCTGCAGATGCCTCGCTAAGGCTTGGCTATCTCATGCCCGACAAAAATGCGATTATCGGTCGAGAAAAGATCCAAGTCGCATTTTCCGGAATGAAAACGAGTACCAGTCAGTCCCAGCTGAAGCAGTTCCTACACAGCCACATCGTGGAATTGACCGGACCTGACACCGCCATCGGTACGGGGATGCTTTACGCCTGCTATGGCGTCCATGCCGATGCCTACGTCGTTGCCGGGAAGTATGCGGAAGAATATGTCCGGGCGGAAGGCGCCTGGCTGTTTAAAACTATGGACCTGACCCTTTATTTCACCGTCCCACTGACGCTTGGCTGGGCGGGATCAAAGCGGCACTATCTTGTCAATTCCGGGCAGGAAGTCCCCAACTATGATCCTTTGCTGCCTAACCCAGCTGTATAGGCAGATAACCTTTTCAAACCCTCGGAGAAACACAACAATTATTAATTTATGAAAAGAAATAAACAATGATAGACGAAAAACGCATTCAGTTAATTATCGACAAGCAAGATATCTATGAACTTTTATGCCGATACGCCCGCGGTGTCGATCGATTTGATAAAGAGCTCGTTCAGTCTTGTTTTTGGCCCGATGCGACTACCATTTTTCCTCTCTCAGCTGATGCCGCTTTCGAAGGCCAATACAGCGACTATTTAGAGATTGATGTTCAATCCTGGAAACCTTACACGGCCCAGCAGCACTATCTCTGCAATCATCTTTCTGAAATCGCTGGAGACCAGGCGTTGGCAGAGACCTACCAGTTCTCCTTTTATTGGAAGGTACCAGGCGACGATCCCAAACTAAATTCGCAGAACTCGGGCCGTTATATTGATAGATTTGAACGCCGGAATGATGAATGGCGAGTCATTCATCGGGAATTTATTCGCAATTTCGCATTTCCAATTGCTCCCAGGGGTTTTGGTACTATAGAAAATGGATGGCCAATGTCCGCTCAGGACCGAAGCGACCCGGCCTATCGCACATTAAAGCATGGCGATTAACTGTTTAGGCGATGAAACTTTATATTACATAACCTACTGTCCCGGGGTACGATAAGTTGTTTTCTTGCCGATGGCTAAAGGCGGGTAACCAGATCCATTTAGAAAAAAAGTATTGAATATCCGGATATAATGCTTAATGTGACCGGCTAAAAAGGTCAGCTTTTTAGCCGGTCACAAAAATTATCAGTCCATTGGAGTGGCCAGTTTTCGTTCAACTTGTTAACCTAAATATTCCAACTCCTCTTTTGAAAGGGAAATTTCAGCGGCTTTAGTATTTTCCTCCAAATGCTCAATGGATGTAGTGCCGGGAATAGGCAGGATCCAGGCAGATTGGTGGAGCAGCCATGCGATGTTAAACTGGGCAACTGTTACACTTTTGCTATCTGCAACTTCTTTCATCTTGTTCTGGCCAGTTGGCAAAGATGTTTGAAGAGAAAAGAAAGGAATAAAGGGAATTTGATGTTCCTCGCACAAAGGCAATACTTCGCCGCCTTGAAACCCGTAAGGGCTACCCGGATCAGTAACCCGCTGCGTATAGCTATACATATTCTCAACACTGGCAATTTTAGCCGCTTTGATCGCGATATTAAATTGATCAACCGTCGTGTTACTAAGCCCTAAATGCAAAATCTTACTCTCTTTTTGCATCGCGAGCATGGTTTCTAAACCTTCTTCATATTCCCCCGGACTATGCACTGCCTTTCCAAAATGGACTAAGTGAAGCTGCTCAAGTTTTAATTCCTGAAGATTGTTTTCTACACTTATTCGCAACTCGTCGGGCTTGCCGTAAGGAAGCCAACTTTTGTCTGCTCCGCGTTTTGCTCCGACCTTTGTAGCAATAAAAGGTCGGCAGCGTAAGGATACAAGGCATCCGCAATAAGCTTGTTCGTAACTCCCGGCCCGTAAAAATCCGCGGTATCGAAAAAGTTAACGCCTAGTTCAGCGGCTTTCCTTAAAAGAGCAATGGCTCCATTCCGATCCTTAGGTTCTCCAAAGAAATCTTTCACCGGTCAGGCGCATTGTTCCGTACCCTGGTTTGCGAACGATTAAAGGGTTCGTCGTACCGGCTCCAAAAATTATTGTTTTGTTTTCCAGTTTCTTAAGTTTATTGTTTTACTGTCAATCGTTTATTGAGTTGAATTGACTATAGATTTCCTGTATATCGATGGTGTTATCCCCATGAACCTTTTAAAGAACATGGTAAAATTTGAAACGTCATAATCCAGGGTATGCGCAATTGTCCCAATGGGCAAAGCCGTATCCTTTAATAGTTTTTTAGCTTCCAATAATATCCTTTGTTCGAAGAAGTAGCAGGCGTGACGACCCGTTTCCAATTTGATCACTTTACTTAAATGAACCGGATGCAGGCCGATGATATCAGCAATTTCTTTAAGCTCAAACATTTTATTAATCCGTCCCGCCATGACGTCGTCAAGAGGGCCCTCCAAAACTTCTATGAACTGGGCCAGGATTTAAGCTTTTCGGGAACTAATACAAACCTATTATAAAGGATTGACACAAATTGGTAAGGAGTGTAGGTAGTGTAATTATATTCCTTTTTATGACTCAATACCGGAATTCTACAATAAAACCGTAGTTCATCGATCGATGTTCTATTACGAATCGGTCCGGGACGACAGTGAAGTAGAGGCCAAACTTAGCAGCTATGTGGAGAATAAACTCCTATGCAACCGAGGGTGCCCGGAGTATTTCAAACGGATGCGCCGGGAAGGGATAGGCTGGAACCCCAAGCGGGTGGAACGCGTCTATCGGAAGATGGGCCTTAGCCGCCGGCGCAAGAAGAAAAGGAGGATACCCAATCCAGAGAAAAGACCCTTAGTTCAACCTGATTTGAAAAATGAGACCTGGAGTATGGATTTTGTCGAGGACAGGCTGGAGAACGACAGAAAGATCCGGACCCTCAACGTCATCGACGACTATAACCGGGAAGCGCTGGCCATAGAAGTGTCGTTTTCCTTTCCTGCGGAGCGGGTGATCGAAGTGCTGTCCCAGTGTGTTGAATGGCGGGGAAGACCCAAGGGTATCCGGTCAGATAATGGAACAGAGTTCATCGCTTTCAAAACAAAAGAATTTTTTAAAAGCAAAGACATTGAATATATACCGATACAGAAAGGGAAGCCATCACAGAACGGATATATTGAACGTTTTAACCGAAGTTATCGGGAGGGGGTACTGGATGCATATATACTGACGGACATCCACCAGGCCAGGGAAGAAACGTTGAGCTGGATGGAGGATTACAACAACAACCATCCTCATGAAAGCCTCGGCGATAGAACTCCGGCAGAATGTGCTTGAAAGAGGTTTTTAGTAATTCTAGGGAAACGGATTAATTGCCCTTCGGGCTGTAGGAAAAAGGGGGGACTAGTGCGTTTAACACGAAGAAGGACTGGAATATCAATGATTACCCACTGCGGCTTTCAGCACGTGAATCTTAAAAGAAGTTTGATTTCCTTTATCATAATGAAAGAATAGTGTAACATATTGTCGGTAATGTATAATATTAACCCCAGGGGTAATGTTACCTTTCCCGATTAAACAACACAAAATTGGCGGCTTTGGTGGCCTAGTACTATAATCTCTAACAAAAATAAAATGGAAACAATGCAAAAAGAAACTTTAGATTTAAAAAAACCAACTACAACGGCCACCAATGGGAAAAATTCAACAATTCGAACGCATCCTTTGGCTCCTGAAGACGCAACCGTCATGAACGCGATGCGGCCCATGGTAGCGCCGCACAAAGGAAAGATGCAGGGAATAGCAGCTCGTGAGCCCTTCAATGCAATGATGGAACAAGTATTGTCACCCGAGGGTGTGACGTACCACCCCGACGCGGTGGGTGGAATATCCGGCTGGTGGTGTCGGCCGGGCAACCCTCGATCTGGCGAGGTGATCCTTCACCTGCATGGCGGGTGGTTCAGCTGGGGCTCGGCGCAGGCGTTCCGGCTTTTAGTAGGACACATCGCTGCGAGGGCTGGCGTTGAGGCATTCGTGCCCGACTATAAGCTTGCACCTGAAAATCCATTTCCCGCGGCCGTTCACGATGTGCAGGCGTGCTATAGCGGGTTGATCGCGCGGGGTACGCGGCGGATCGCACTCTCCGGGGATTCTGCAGGCGGTACTCTAGCGCTGGTTCTCTTGTCACTCGCAAGCAACACCGGTGGCGTCTCTCCTGTGGGAGCAGCGGTCCAGTCCCCGGTAACCGACTTAGCGCTCAAGGGTTCGAGTTTTGAAACCAGAGCGGCGGCCGATCCGTATTTCACCCGACCTCAAGCGGAGGGGCTCGTCCGTTCCTATCTGAGCGATGCGGATGCCTTGAACCCAATGGCCTCCCCGCTCTACGGAAGCCTGGCTGGCCTGCCGCCGATTCGCATCCATGTCGGTCAGGACGAAGTGTTGCTGGAAGACTCGAGTCGTTACTTTGAGAAGGCCGTCGCGGCTGGCGTCGATGCCGAACTCGACATTTGGGTAGGGATGCCGCATGGATTCGCGAATTTCGTCGGCAAACTCAAGGCATCGGCCCAGGCACTGGACGCAATCGGGGCGTTTCTCGCCGATCGCTTGACTGCCGCCACGGGGGCTTGACCGGGGTCATTTGAATATCACAATGGCCTCAAACTGCATCCTCTTAAGAAAGCTCGACACGCACATCACTTCGGTTGTTCCATTGATTGGAACTACTTGTCGCAAATTTACACTTGAAACCCCAGCGTTTCAACTTCTCCATCCTATTAATGTCATTAACGCGCTTCGGCAAAGCCGGATAGAGCTTTTATGGAGTTTTATCTGTAAGGGTTGCCAATAAGCTGTATTTAATTAACATCGATTAAAGCTCAATTGCATGAATGATCTTAAAGCAGCGCCGATAACAGTCGGCTCTAAAGGCGGTGAAATACTATCCGTGGCAGGCGACAACTACCGTGTGCTCGTTTCCGGCAGGGAAACCAACGGCGCCTTTTCCACTATTGACATGTTGGTGCCTCCTCAAAGTGGTCCGGGCCCCCATTCACACGCAAATTTTTTTGAATCCTTTTATGTTGTCGACGGAGAGGTCGAAGTTTATTCTGAAGCCGGAACATACACAGCAACAAAAGGGTCCTTTGTAGTAATTCCCGAAGGTGGCGAGGTCCATTATTTTAAAAACAAAAGCAATAATATGGCCCATTTGCTTTGTACAGTTGTTCCTGCCGGGTTGGAGGAGTTTTTCGAAGAAATAGGTGAGCCCGTAGCTGCCGACGAATTTTTGCCGCCGCCACCAATGAACCCTGGATCTGTAAAAAAACTACAGGCAATTGCCAAAAAGCATGGGCAAATGATCTACCCTCTCGATTTCCTTGATAAGAAATAAACAATCACATATAAAATAAAATATAATGGAAAGCAAAGAGAACATTGCTACAATTAACAACGGGACAAGCATAGCAAATAAGAGCAAACTAAGCAAGGAACAGAGCGACCAGGTGTTGCAGCGCTTCGTCGATGGATTCAGCTCACCGCCCCGATCCCCCGTCCTGCACTGGCCATCCGAGCACAACCTCGCGTACGAGGACATCACATTTCCTGCGCTTGACGGTGTGCCGATTGAGGCGTGGTTCATCCCCGCGCCGGGGTCTCGCAAAGTGATCATCGCCAACCACCCTGTGGGGTTCACCAGGTCCGGTGTCCCCACTCACCTCGAGCCCTGGCATGCAGCCTGGGCGCCTACCGGCAACGGATTCGAAGTCGACCTCGTGCCCGACTATAAGATGCTGCACGACGCCGGGTATAACGTCCTCGCCTACGACTTGCGCAACCATGGCCTCAGTGGCGCGGCAAACGGCGGGGTTGTTACCCATGGATTTACCGAGAGCCGTGACGTTGTCGGCTCGCTTGAGTACATTCGCTCACGGCCTGATACCCGCGACATGGCTATCGGACTGTTTAGCAGATGTATGGGAGCAGTCTCCACCTTCGCCGCGATGACGCGTTTCCCCGCGGCATTCGACGGTGTGCGCTGCCTCGTCTCACCACAGCCTGTCACTCCGCGATACATCGCCGAACGCCGCCTCGCTGTGATCGGTCTTGGCAACCGCCTCGATGACTTCAACACCCTGCTGCGCTTGCGCACCAGCGTTGGGCTTGAACGGCGGGTTCCGCAGGAGTGGGCAAAAAAAATTAGTGTACCAACTTTCCTCTATCAGGTCCGCGGTGACACCCTCACCGACCCCAGCGACGTCCAGACGATGTACAACAATATCCCGGTAGCCGACAAGAAACTGCAATGGATTGAGGGCACGACAGCCAGGTGGGATGGTTACCTTGAGTTTCAGCGCCGACCTGAGCCTATGCTCGACTGGTTTGCTAAACATATGCAGTGACGGGTAAGATATTTAGCGAAAATGACCTTCCTGTGCTGTCAGGTGGTTCCGGGAGGGTTGGATGCTTTTTTTGAAGAAATAGGAAAGCCTGTTGAGAAGGGTGTGTTTTTGCCGCCACCGTCATTGAGCAAGGAAGAATTAGGCAAATTGAAATCTATAGCCGAAAAATATGGCGAACAACTTTATCCGCCGGATTATTTAGATCCTGTGCCGTCAGATTTGTAGTCTTACGGGCAAAAACAATTCAACTATAAATTAAAAGTAGATAAAAATGACAACTAAAACTATGACGGACATATTCAGCAGCTTTGACCTCAGGGGTCTTCCACTTTCCAGCCGTATTGTGATGTCGGCGATGACGCGCACTCGCGCCACTGAAGACGACCTGCCCACGGATGTGATGTGCGACTATTATGTGCAGCGCGCGTCCGCCGGGCTTATCGTCACCGAGTGCACCCAGGTCTCCAACCAAGCGCATGGCATTATTAGAGCACCGGGTCTTCACCGCACCGATCAGATCGCCGCATGGCGTAAGATTACCGATGCAGTGCACACCGCCGGCGGATATATCTATTGCCAGATATGGCACTGCGGCCGCGTCGCCCATCAAGACATGCGTGGCGGTGAGGAGCCGGTTGGGCCTTCGCCTATCCCTGCCACAGGAGACTTCTTTCTACCCAGCGGTCGCGTCGAATTTCCCGTCCCCCGCGAACTGCGGGTCGATGAAATTCCCGGCATCGTTTCTGATTTCGCGCAAGCCACGCGTAACGCACGCGAGGCGGGTTTCGACGGCGTTGAGCTACATGGGGCGAACGGCTACCTGCAGGATCAGTTCCTGCAAGATGGCAGCAACAAGCGCACGGATACCTACGGCGGCTCGATTGAGAACCGCGCACGGCTGATGGTGGAAACGGCTAAGGCGATGATCAACGCCTGGTCGGCAGATAGAGTCGGTGTGCGCCTGTCCCCTTCAAGTCATCTGTACGGCGTGGACGATAGCAACAAACTCGAAACATTTGGCTTTATCGTCCGCGCGCTCGACGAGCTTCAGGTGGGCTATCTCTGCCTTCTCGAGCCCAATGCGAAGGACAATGAGCGCGGTGTGCAGATCAGGAATGTCGCCGAAACCTTCCGTTCGATGACATCGGTGCCGATCATGGTCAATACCGGCTTCGACAAGGCAAAGGCTAACGCCGTTCTCGCAAGCGGCAATGCGGATCTCGTGGCATTCGGCGTGGCCTACATCGCTAATCCGGATCTAGTCGAACGATTCCGCACTGACGCACCACTCAACAAGCCCGACACGACCCTGTTCTATGGTGTTGGAGCCAAGGGCTACACTGACTATCCCGCTCTCGAAACCGCTGCTTTGGCCTTGAACTGATTACACTTACTTATAAAACAGACAAAAAAGTTTTACGCATCGTTTTAGATTTTATTTCATATTTTTATTCTCTAAAGTTCTTTCTTAACTGCAAAAGTGTAGCCGGGTTTTTGGTTCCATAGCTTGGTAGCTCAGTTGGATAGAGCGGCAGCCTTCTAAGCTGTTGGTCGTTGGTTCGAGTCCAATCCAGGCTACGTGACAGTTACCAAAACCCAAGATCGGAATCAAATGGATTTCGCAATGTTATGCCTTGATTTACGAAGTTTGAGAGCAAATGTGCAGAAAACCGTGGCGATAGGACCCGTTGGAGTAACACGCTCCTGTCTTTCAACTATCAACTAGGATATAGTTTGATATGAAATAGACGGGGACCAATGAGGGGACCAACCATGAACTGCGAAGAAAAATGACCTGATTCTCAACTTAAAAGGATAATATGTTGTGATCCCGCCCGGGTCACAAAGCCTCGCACGAAGTGCGGGGCTGTTTTATTTTCGCTGCCCTCTATTCCGTTACTTGTTACGACGATAATATCTCAGTCGAGTGGTTTAATATGTTTGGCATCTAATTGCCAGTTAATCAAAATATTACAATTTATAGCGAAGTAAAAGATAAAAATGAGAAACGACCATCCTTCAAACGGAATAGTTATTCCAAATATGGTTAGAAATGAAGAATTATATATAAAAAAGGGAAGAAGACCGAGCGACGCAAAAAAAAGAATAACGCCAGTCATCAGCAACGCCGGCTTAAATCTTATCAATAATAGAATGCCATTTAAGACTATAAGTACTAATGTTACATAATGTACCGGTGAGGCTTCGTACTCATTAGTATAGAATTTAAGCCAAGTATTTACTAGCAAACCAGCAACAATAAGAAATGGAATTGATGCGAGTAGTTTCCTGCCCTTCGAAATAGTCGGCGTTTTCAAATTTCTTAATTTCATATTCACGGGGCTTCAACCGGCCCACCGGGGATTAGAATTTTCAATTTTGTTTTAGTAATCAAAAAGGGAAACGGATTAGATATATTCCAGCAATTTCTCCGTATAATCAACCATGAATATCGGAATATTGAGTAACCCATTATCCTTCTTCAAATTTTTTAATGAATACCGAATTCTGACTGGCGGCTTATATAGATCATTATAGACGGCAAGGCTCTTGCTTCTTATGTTTTCATCTGACTTGACTTCTATAGGAATAATGTCATTCTTCACCTGAATCAAAAAGTCCACCTCTGCCTGGCTGCCTGAAGTCCAATAGCGCGGAGTGCCTTCGAAGTTGGCAGTTAGATGTTGTAATATAAAGTTTTCGCTCAATGCCCCCTTAAATTCCATAAATAGCCTGTTTCCTTCTCGTATCGCAATAGGATCCAAAAGCGAAAGCCTGCGCAGCAACCCTACATCAATAAGATAAAGTTTAAACGCGGTGAGGTCGTCATAAGCGGAGAGCGGTAGACCTGGTTTAGAGATACGAAAAACACGATGTACAAGGCCCGCATGTGAAAGCCATAGTAGGGCGTCTTCATATTCACGGGCGCGGGCGCCCTGCTTTACAGCTTGATAAAGGAACTTTTTATTGTCCCTGGCCAATTGAGAGGGAATAGAAGACCATAGATAATTAAGTTTTGGAATTTCTTTATTTTCAGCATGTTTTGAAAAATCAAGGGCATAAGCATTGATTATATTTTGGAGGACCTGCTGTGTTCTTTCAATGTCCTGTTTCTCTAATAATGCGACTACAGCTTCAGGCATTCCACCACAGATAAAGTACATTTTCAATTTTTCAACCAATTGATGAAAGAAAATGTCGGGCAACGGTTCAATTCGATCAATTCCTTCTAAAAAGTTAGATAATTTTGCGTCTGCGGCGGATAAGAACTCCGAAAAACAGACCGGATTTAAATGCAGAAAATCTACTTTTCCGACCGGAAACGAATTTCCGCGAGACATGGCAACTCCTAGGAGAGAACCAGCACTGGCTACTGCATACTCAGGAGCATTTTCGCAAAAATATTTTAAGGTATTCAGCGCATCATTGCATTCCTGAATTTCATCGAATATGATAAGTGTTTTTTGCGGGAGTATGGGTTGTCCATGTACAAGAGATAGGTTTTGTACAATTCGCGGGATATCTTTTGTGTTTTCAAAAAACTGCTTCAGGTCCGGCTGTTCCTCGAAGTTAAAATACGCTACGTCATCAAACTCTGAGGCACCAAAATGCGTTAAGAGCCATGTCTTGCCCACTTGTCTGGCGCCCTGCAATATGAGAGGTTTCCGGTCCGCAGCTAGCTTCCAGGCAGTCAATTTCTTTAATATGGTTCTTTTTATCTCCATTTTATCACACTTTATGCCCTGATTGTGTGTAAAAAATCACATAATTGGCACATAACTCTGTAAAAATACTGACTTTTTGGCTAATAGTGAGGTGATTTTCTCTGAAATCGAGGTTGTAATTGTTGATGAAGGTGATATAATATATTGATGTACAAGTAATTGTAAATTTTTTCTTAATTTCAGAACTGTATATCCCTGGTGGTTTAATAATATTGTCTGTTCATGTAGCATGACCGTGGGAAAAAAATGAACAAACCAGTGAAGAAAATTTTTTCCCACGGTACAGATCCTAAGCAAAGATACAATAGGCAAGGGAAAGCAATATTTGGGTCGATAAAAAACTAAAAAACGCTGGCCGCGCCGAAAATAGTGTAGAAGAGTGACGCTGTTTAACGGGCAGTTGCTGACTACCGCGAGAGCCGATATTTTTATGTATTTTGGCGGATAAGTAAATCGTAAACGACATGCCTTCTTCAATCAAATATCGATATCCCTTAAACAAAGGGGATTTTTATATTAGAAACGGGGAATGTATTACCTGTGGTGCCCCGCGGGCAGAAGCCCCCGATATCGTCGAGCATGGGATGGATGGCCATTGCTATTTTAAAAAACAACCTCAAACGGAGACGGAATTAGATCAGGCAATCAATGCCATGATGGTTTCTTGTATAAACGCCTTGCGCTATGGCGGAACTGAAGAGAAAATTTTGAAAAGGCTCTACGAAGATGGAATGGCGGATCTTTGCGATAACATTCCCGAAGGGCAATATCCCATCCTGGTTCGTGATCGGGTTTCATTTAATTTTGAGGGCCTCATGGATGAATTAGCCAACCTCTTGATTGCTAAATTTGCTTCTATGGGGTCGCATGTTATGATAGAAAAGGTAGTCAACAATAATATCGACCATTTTAGTTTTGTCAAACGATGGACAGGCGGTGGTAGCGGCCTTATCTATGACTGTACTAGGAAGTATGAGGAGGGTTATATCCTACAAATAAGCGCCGAGAAAGGGCGAACATTCGACGGAATGATCGGGGTAGGAGCTTTGCTCCATGATTTTTTGAAAGTGGATTCTCGAATAACAAATATAAAATGGTTTGCCAGGAATATGCCTGCTGACGTATTTTATGATAAACCCTATTAACAACGAGTGAAGTTTACTATGAAAAGAATAAAGCATAATAGGCATGAAACCAGAAAATTCAGGAAAGATATATCGATTTACTATGGATCACGGACTAGGCTATGGATTTGCCGAAGTCTATGACTTTACTGATGATCGTCCGTTCGATGGACGTTACGTATATGTGTACGATAGGGTGGAAGGAGCAATTCGAAAAGACTATGATATGGCTGATATACGATCGTCGAATATCGCGCTGGGGCCAATTACCCTATACAAATTTCCGAACGTAAAAGGAATCCGGTCCTGGAAGTATCTATTTCAAACCAGTGACTTTTTAATAACGAATCGGCCCAATTCCAAAGGGCTGAGAGGCATGTATAATAAGAACAATAATTGGGCGGAATTAAGCGACTGGTACAAAGCACCCTATAATATGCAAAAAATGCCGGACTACGTGGATTACGAAAAAGTCAGGTACTTGGAAACACGTATATTAAATGGTCACTCAAGTGCGGTTATGAAATTTTCCATGAAGAAATTGCTAGACGAAGGGAAAAGGTAGGAGAATACTACGATTTGGCAGACTTGGGCACTAAGAATATGTTTGTCCAGTTAATTAACACCTATTACTCATTGGATAAAACCATAGAATTTTTGAAGGAAATTCCGGGGTGAAGAATTTTCCCATAGTGTAATACTGTTCTCGCTTGCGCTTCACCTTTGACAAAGAAATGTATCAATGGACAAAGACATCTTTAGCCGGCACCTTGACGAAGCCACAAAAATGGTAGTGTAATTGACCAAACAGTATTGCATCAGTGATCTGTCCGATCAATACCGGTACGTTCTTACTCCTAATGTTCGGACTGTTGATCCCAACGATGAGCATTTGACCAAACAGGAAATTGCTGTGTTACAAAAATGGAATAAACAGGAAAATAAACTATTAACGATCGAACAAGTAGTGTATTTATTGCACCATGATAATATGGTTCCATTATGGATAAACATGACGATCTATGAGTCCCGTAGGCACTTGACAATTATTGATTTGTTCTGTAGCAGGCGGCTTAGAGGTGAACAAGATCTGATGCATAAGCCGGTCGTTCCTCCTTTCCACATGTTGGTGCCTATGCCTCCTGAATATGAAGAAGGGGTAAGATTTGATATTAATTGGAAAAAGGAGAGATTCGGCCAGAGATGGCCTGCAATGTGGCTCAAAAGAATAAAGAATGTTTTTCTAAAAAGTTAATATGGGTGTTATTGACGAAGTAAAATATAACCCAAATAGTTAAATTAGTTTTACCTTCGTAAAGACAGATTTACCTGAGTAGAAATCGGTAAGAAATCCCCCAGTTCTTCATTATAGATCGACAAAAAGATCGACAAAGTAAGTAGACTACTGGATCTCAGTAGCCGAAAGTAATCCAATCCGGAGTTCGCCAAAAAGCCCTTTATTTTAGGCTATTTATATTGATCTTCAATTCTTTCTGTAGAAAAATCAGCCTAAATTCAAAAAAACAGCATTAACGTATTCTTGCGGGATCTTTTCCTGTTCTAGCCTGTTCTTATCTATCGATTTTAGGAGTGCATAAAGCCCGGCCTCCTCCTTATTCAGTAGGTCCAGCCTTTCTGCTTTATTTCGTTCACCATTGACGGCAAACTCCCGGAAAGTTTCAAAAGTTTGCTTATCCATGAGGATACTTTGGGTATGTGCGTAATAACTTCGGATTTGGTGTAAAAGCTGGAATCCATGTTCATCGATATCTCCCCAATAATAAATATCTTTTCGCTTGAGCCAACCGGCATTTCTCAGATAACTTATATTGAAACCGCCACCGCTCCAAATGGCAATTGCTGACGGAAGCGGGGGCATGGTCAGGAAGTTCATCTTGTTCTCAGCGATCAGTACTCTGTCACAACCCCAGTCTGTCATTTCAAAATCGGAAAGGCGAATGCTCAGGTCCATTATATTATTGTGGATGGCCAGCTTTTCATCTAAGATCCGTATCCGGATCAGGGGTTCGTCATGTTTCAGGAAATAGCGTTCTGCCAACTTTTTTTGATCCTTATTGCGGATATGTTCCGGTAGAAGGAAGTCACATAATGACAGCAGCAATGTGCTATTTTCTTCAATAAATTTAGTGTGCAGCGGGATAGGTAATTGGCGTATATACAGATTGGGCCTTGGGTTAACGATAAAATACTGGCATACTTTCAAAATATCCGGCCAGTTGGTATCCGGGAGGGCTAATAACAAGACATTATTGATAATCCATTTCTTTAGCTGGGGAAGGCTTGCTGTCAAAAATTCACAGTTTCGGGTAAATAGCTTCCATTCCTTCCGCTTTCCGGTACAATGCAAATAGTCATCGGCTGTTTCGAAGACGATACTGTCCGGCAATTCATGTGTCCCTGATCGCCTGAAATTCTTGCCAGCCGTTTTTACGAGATAACCGGCCCCTTTTTCACCCTTGGAATCCCTGTATAAAATCGAAATCTCATGCTGAAGATCTTCAAACCGCTGGGTGACGTCTGCCGGTTGTACTTTTCCGATCCGGTCGATTTGCCGGGGGAACATCGGCTCCTTGGATATATAACTTTGCAGGAACGGTTTCCACCATCGCAGCGCCTCTTTTTTTATTTCTTCCGGACCGATCATTTGAATAGAATTATGAATGGGCATGCCTGAACAGGCTGTCATGTTTCGCCTTTTCTATCTCGTATTCCTGTTTCGTAAAGTTGCTGACCTGGGAATTATTGCCGTCCTTATTGCTGACAAAATGAAAGGAGTTGACATGGCCTTCTATGATGTGTAACTTCTGCAATGGCGTAACGATGAGCAATTGCAGGTTCAATTTCCTGAAGAGTTCGAGCCCATACCGGGTGCTCTCATCGCTGCCCCGGCCAAAGGCTTCATCGATAACCACAAACCGGAAACTGCGGCTTTTGATCTCGCCGAATTGCAGGCCGAATTGATAGGCAAGCGCGCTGGCCAGTATAGTATAGGCCAGCTTCTCTTTTT
>Ga0302309_10001550_pt1 | contig 20663 bp, 16 predicted proteins | sample III_Palsa_N1_1_FD_200453 | JGI IMG/M metagenome (GOLD analysis project Ga0302309, IMG submission 200453) | Peat permafrost microbial communities from Stordalen Mire near Abisko, Sweden - III_Palsa_N1_1 | ecosystem: Environmental > Terrestrial > Soil > Palsa > Peat permafrost | place: Sweden... | reverse complement strand
GCAGGGAGAACCGGGTTTCCAGTACCTGTGTATTCTGGAGGACTTTGTCCGATAGCAGCAGGCCGTCGATTGAATCCTTGAGGTCATTGTACCGGAAATAGTTGTCCAGATGACCTTGAGCCAACTCGAGCGTGGCGGCATCCTGATATGCCTCGGACAAGTACTTGTTCACCTTTTCCTCGCGGGCCAATGTGAGCAGCCGGCGGCAATAAACCGTTGCCTGGTCGTATTCCTTGCTGAGGAGGTAGTAGAAGTAGAGCCCTCCCAGTCCATAAAAGATTCCCTGCCGTTCATTGACCGACTGCGCGAAATTCAACATCCCGGTCGCGGATATCTTCAGCAACCCGAGCTGTCTGCGCTGCCGGTAAATGTCACACATATCATTGAGTGCCTGGTCTGCGATGTCGTAGTCATTGTTGTCTTTGGCTATCCGCCGGGCATCATCGAGGACAAGCAGGGCCGTATCCAGCTTTTTCAAGGGGATGAGTGCCGAGCCGAGATTGATATAGCCGCTTTCGACCGCTGTCACATAGCCGACCTGTCGTCCCAGGAGTATGCCCTTCAGGGAATAACTATAGGCTTTTTCATATTCCTTCAGGTTGTTATAAACGCCTGCGATGTTGGAATAGCCCATGGAAAGATTGTGGTCGTCATGCACTTCCTGGTTGATAGCGATGGCTTTGAGGTAATAATCGATGCTGGTGACATCGTCTCCAAGCCGGTCGTAGGCGATGGCTATATTATTATAGACGCTAGCCAGGCCCTTTTTGTAGTTGGCTTTCGCCGATATCGCTATTGCTTCAGAATCGAGGGCGATGGCTTCGGCCAGTTTGTACTGGTCCGCCAGGATACCTGCCTGCACGGACAGCCCGTTGACCATCCCCCGTATATAGTGCACCCGCCTGCTCAGCTCATAAGCCTTTCTTAAATAATATAACCCCGAATCCTGCTGATTATAGGCATACTGCGCCCCGAGGTAAATCATTGTCATTGCCGCATTGCTGTCCTGGCGGGAGTGGGACAATACATTGAGCAGGCTGTCCCTTTCGTTCTCCCAGGTTTTCTGGCCCGAAGCGGCGCCAAGCATAAAAATGAATAAGATGATAAACAGCAACAGTCGCCGCATGTATAGGGATTTTGAGTTTAGCAATATAAAATAGCCATTCCCCGCACCGAGAATTTACCCTTTTTAGGGGATATTTCGAGGGAAAGTTCAGGATTAGTTTTGTTGAAGCCGGAAGGTTTTTCGGCGGAATAAAGTAAATTGTCAGCACATGAAGAATATATGGTTCGCCTGGCTGATCCTGGCGACACAATGGGCAGGTGCACAAGACCTGTTGCAACCTGATGCGAAAGGCGCAGGTTTGAAAGATTTTTACCTGTCCCTGCATGTTGAAGAGGGCTGGATAGCCGGATCGCATGTCGATTGGGAGACCGGCGTCGCCGACAGGCCCGACGCCACTACAGCTATCCATACGCATTGCAGCGCCTTTGTGGCGGCGGCCTGCAAGCGATTGAACATTTATATTTTGCGCCCTCCCGAGCATGGGGAGGTATTGCTGGCGAATGCGCAATACGACTGGCTGGTTACACCCGATGCGGTAAAAGCCGGCTGGCGGCCGCTGTCAGGTGATCACCTGTATGAACAGGCACAATCGATGGCCAATCAAGGCAGGGTAGTGGTCGCTCTCTGCCGGAATCCCGACCCGCATAAACCGGGGCATATCGCGCTGGTCACACCTGCCCGCGTGACCGACGTCGAGCTTCAGGATGCAGGCCCTATGGTCATTATGGCCGGTACGCATAACTATAATAGTATCAGCCTGAAGAACGGTTTTCGCACACATTTGAGTGGCTGGCCGGAAAATTCGGTACTGTTTTATTATAATACTCACACGCTATAAGTGATACGGGTGATTTCTTATCTTTAGGCATGGTTCAGAAGTCTCCCTCCCTATTGTTGCACCTCCGTGACTGGCTTGCGTTGCCTTTTGTGGTAACGGTTATTATCCCTTTTCTGCTGTACAGGACAGGGACGCATTTGATGCAGACGCCACCGGCTATCTTTACAATTGCCGGCACGATCGTGTATGTGTTGGGATTAAGCATGCAGGTCTATACGACTAGTTTGTTCTTTCGATTTGCGCAGGGTACCCTCGCGCCCTGGCAGCCTACTCAAAAATTAGTGATACGCGGGCCGTACCGTTATTGCCGCAATCCCATGATAACCGGGGTAGTGATGATGTTGTTGGGGGAGGGGTTGTTTTTCAATGCGCTGGCCATTCTGATATGGGGTTGCATATTCTTTTTGATGAATACGATGTATTTTATTTTCAAGGAGGAACCGGCCATGCTGGCGAGGTTCGGCGATTCCTATGCTGAATATAAGAGGCATGTACCAAGATGGATACCGCGGTTGAAGGCTTATAATGCCCCATAGGGCAAAAGTTAAAAGGGGGGGCATTTTACCATTCTCAAGTTCGGATTTGTACAAAAGAAAACCCTATTCGTCCCTTTTATGAAAAAGATGGGGTCAGAGGATTAGCTTTACATGACTGAAAATCCTTGTTTCGGCAGTTCCATCCCGACCTATACCATATCTTTAAGGTGGCAGCAATGCTGCTCTTTTGGGTTGTCGGGTAGGTATCAAGTTTGACCAAGCTTAAGCTTTACTTCAGCTTAAAAATTGCAAATTTGATATGTATTCACCACTAAAGGAACTTGGAAAAAAATTATACCAGCCGGTTAAGAATTTCCTTGTCGGGAATAATGAAAAGCAGTTGCTTGCCCTTGGGACTTTGCTTTGCAACCAGCAAAAAACAATGACAACGACGTGTCTTACCGATTATGAATTCAAAATCTTTTCTCAACGCGGTGAAGATGGGATTATTCAACATCTGATACGGCATGTTCCTATAAAGAATGAGACCTTCATCGAGTTTGGCGCCGAGACCTATGTCGAATCCAATACGCGATTCCTGATGATGAACAACAACTGGAATGGGTTGATCATGGATGGGTCGGAGGAAAATATGCAGTCGGTAAGGCAAGCGAGTTGGTTTTGGATGTATGATCTGGTTGCCAAATCCGCATTCATAGACGCCGAAAACATTAACGGGCTTATCGCCGAACACGGTCTTACGGACATCGGTCTGTTGAGCATCGACATCGACGGCAATGACTATTGGGTGCTTCAAGCGCTCGACTTATCGAAGCTCAACCCTTCCATCCTGGTCCTAGAATATAACGCTCTTTTCGGTATGGACAGGACGATTAGCATTCCTTATGAGAAGGACTTTCACCGGACTACTGCCCATTATTCCAATCTCTATTTCGGCGCCTCTCTGAGGGCATTGACCGATCTGGCCGCTGAAAAAGGCTACGCCTTCGTAGGTTGTAACCTTGGCGGGAGCAATGCTTTCTACGTAAAGAAAAAATTTGTCACCGATAAACTACCATCGGTTTCGATTACAGCAGGGTTCCGACCCGACAAATGCCGCCAGAGCAGAAATCCGGACTATACATTGTCCTATTTGCGGGGAGAGGATCGGCTGGCTGCGATCAGGGGGCTTAAAGTGATCAACGTAAATACTGGTAAGGAAGAGGTTTTATGAGACGAATCAGTTATCGCCATTTCCCCCGAACTAAGGCCATTTAAGAGCAGTACATTCAAAAGGTTATCTCAAATTCAGGATAGTATTCTTCGTTTGTGCAGAGCCAAAAAAGAAGCAAAGGCCAAATACTATACTTGCCGTTAACAATTTCATAGAAACAAATTTAAAAGATCACAACGATACTGCTATTACTATATGCCGCTATTTCCGGTTTGTACATGCATTGAAGGACTGCGGGTCCGTTGGTGAAGGTGCCTTCGTAGGCAGCTTTTACCTCGTAGCTGATGTTCCAGCGGCCGGAAGGGATAAATTCTGCGAAGAACTGGTCGCCGATATCCCGGATGGAATGATAAAGGGGAAAGCCGCTTTCGGCCGTATATTCACTTCGGGCCTCGATGGGCTCGAACGCCGCCGCCCGTTTGTCGTCGATATAGACATAGCGAAGGGGTTTTGCACTTTCCAGTGTCAGGACTATTTTGATGCGGTCCGCGATATGCACGACCGTACTTTCAGTCAACGGCACCCAGTCATGCCGGCTATTGTCATAAAGGTATAGGGTCTTGTGTAGCTGAACCGACTGGTTAAGAAGGTTCAAGCGCTCCCCGGAAGTAAAATAGTAGGCGACAATATTGCCGGCAACAGGAGAAAAACCTGGTTGGTGCAGATGGATGTCAGTTGCTGTCGCCGTTGTCGGCATAAAAACGAAGGACTGCCCCTGGATCAGGTTATTGGACAAGTCGAAGGCCGAGTCCCCGATACGCGCGTTCAGGTTTTGCGGCGGGGCAGCAAGAGCGCCCTCGGCCTGGCATAAGAGCGCAATGGCGGCGGCAGTAGCTTTGGTACTCTGCCAATGATGATCTGTATTGGCTTGTAGCAGCCATTTGATGAGCCCTGAACGTAATTCCGGATAGTAGGACGTTTCATGAAAGGCTTCGGCCAGCAGGCCGACCGTCTCCTCCGTTGCCGTATTAAGGTCGTCGGCATCGGCAATATCCTTCCAGCGGGTACCGTTGTCGGCATCCGTGATCGCCGACTGGCGGAGATTGTCCAGCTGCTCCTGCGCCTTTTGATAGATGGAGTCGCGCGGGTCAAAGTACGCCATCGAATTGATGATCAGTAGTGCCTGCTGAGAGAGGGTCTGCCGGTCTATCTCCCGCCACCGGGAAATTAGATATTTCCTGATAGAGGCCTGCAGGCTGCCCATGACGGGATATTGATCCTGCCAGAAATGTCGGGCATAGACAGTGAACAGGTCGGGATACTTGAAAGTACGTTCGTCGCTGAATTGCAGTGCCAAATATTTTTGACTGCTGACAAAGCATCAATATCGCAGCGAATAGCACTTTGCCTAGAGTTACTGATTTGTACATATCTATTGATTGTCTGGGGGATTTTGAATAGAGTAATCATAGTGTGGGTAGTAGGTACTTATGGTGCCATGTCTTATTAAACGAATCCCACCATATTCGTAGTGAAAATTGCCATTTTCATCTTTGGAAAAGATTTTACTTATGACGATTATCAATGTAAAAAATTTCATTATTGTTTCGCTTTAACTAATCGTCGAATTATTTTCTCCTTTTACATTCACTGCTTGCTCGATACGGCTTTTAACAATATCACCTTACATAACATCTCCCCCTAATATTGTCAGCAAAAAAGATATCATTTACACATCCCTTTTCTTTATAGATCGTGGTTCCATAATATTCAATACCTGCCACAAAATCATTTGGAACTACGTCAATCCCAGAGATCTGTCTTAAAAAAAGGGAATGTAATCTGAATGCGTACGCCTTATTTATTTGAATTGAATCACATGCATCAGTTATAGCCTTTAAAGAAACAATTTTATAAACTGAATCGTGCATTTGTGCATATATTATATAGAGATTGTTTAGAGAGTCAATTTTAAGAACTTGGTATTTCCCGAATGAAAACGCCTGCAAATCTTTAATATCTACATTATTTTTATTTGCATTGCTTATTTTTCTTGTCGTACAGGCAAGAACAAAAAGCAAAACTATATATAGAATGGATTTCATGTTATTAAATTAATGGAATGTAACTGTTTGCAATACCAAGGGAGGTCTGTCTCCTTCTTGAACTGACCACTCAACCTTACGAACAAGGGATTGTAAAAAATATACTGGGCCTCCGTATTTATCAAAAGACTTCATTGTAACCAGCCCTGATTGAGGCGCCACCTTTGAAGCGATATCATGTGCATCTTGATATACAGACCCTTGTAGCCCACCCCGGGGTGATGATGTGCCCAATTTCTGGGATGCAACTCCGCCTTCGTAAGATTCCACGATCTCATGAAGCACATCTGCGCCTGTTTTACCATAATAATTGTCAGCTCCTCCTAAAAATTCAGGATTGATCTCCTGATAGGTTTGCACCGGCGCCCCCGGTTGGTCTGATACCTTATTTCCCATGAAGGCGCCCCCTTGTAATAAATTGTTTGTTGAAGTCCAAGCCTTATCTGTCGTCTTTACATTAACATCAATCGAATGATCATCAATAGCTGTGGATAACGCTTGTGCACCAGCACTGAGTGGAACCACATTTCCTTTCGCATCTGTGTTCTGAGAATAGGTTACCTTTCCATTGGCATCCATTTGAAGGGTCAGCGAACTCGCCACTGAAGATTGCAATTGAACAAAAGCCTGTTGCTTTTGACTTCCTGTAATTATAACGTCATTTGGAGACATACCATCAGGGTCAGTCAAACGGGCAGGATTATCAAATGCATAGTTATAGGGTGAAAACCTACGCATTTGCTCAGCCTTCGGGTCCATCGAATGCCATACCCCCAGCTGAGGATCTTGTAGTCTTGCCCCATAATCATATTCCTCCAATCCACTTCCATCGGAAAACTCCTGATTTTGCAACTCCTTTCCGTTATATCTGTATTTATTTGAGTTGTAGCGAACCTTCAGTCCTTATCTATGATCCCGGCAATATATTACTCCGAAGGGAAAACAGATATCCTCTTTACCCGGATTTATTATTCATTTCATCTCGACATCTTTAGAAAGTATCCCTCATTTTCGGTGATTTGCAAATTAAGTGGATGTGTCGTGCGAAATAGAATCGTGTCATTTCTTTCCTTCCCTAATTCAACACAAGGAGGTCCGTAGGAGTCGTATATTAATTTAAGCGGCCCAGTTACTGAATCTTCGTCGTTTGTTCCTTTATTGAACTTCATATGAAACATACATCCGTAGATCCATTCAATTCTCCCGACAGTTGAATCTATAGTATTGGAATACTTTGTAAAAGTACTATCCTGTATCCGGAGATAATAATCTTTATGCATGCCACGCGTGAAATGAACCAGATACTTGCCATTAGTGAGTTTATCACATTCAATGACACCAGAAAAAAACAGGTAACTTGTCAAAAAAGTGAACAACATCGTTATCTTCATAATATGAGTTTATTACAATTATTGTTTGACTAATCGCCTAATTACGAATTCAGGTTTATTAGGTGCCTTTATCACTATGTCTATATGGTCGTAATTATTTCTATCATTTGTTTCTTTTCCGTTACCATCAATAAGTTTATAACTTATTGGGCCTGATTGAGGTGAAGCGTTATAATGTGCCCAATCATATTCATCTTTTGTTCCAGTAGCGGATACGCCAGAGGCTTGAGAATTTACTCCCCCAATGTATGATTCAGTTACTTCATGAAGCATGTCAGCCCCAGGTTGGCCGTAGTAGTCGCTTATTTTTGATAGATTATTGACGTTTACCTCTTGCTTAGTCTCAACCAAAGGCACGTTAGATGGTAATCCATCTGTAGTAACCATTTGACTTGTCACCGTATTTCCCATAAAAGCACCGCCGATCAGAAGCCCATCAGTAGAAGTATTAAGATTATTGGAGGCATTAACATTTACATTCACGGTGTGATCATCTATCGCATTGGCCAACTGCTGCGCACCTAGGTCAATTTTACATGGATCAGATTTTCCCACCGGAGTGTAACTCACTTTTCCATTCCCATCCATTTTCAAATTTAATTGCCCTTGAACAGACTTTTGCAATTCGGCAAAAGCTCTTTGTGCTTCTACCCCGTACAAGTGAACGTCAGTAGGTGCCATGCCATCAGCGTCCATAAATCTCACCGGGTTATCAAATGCATATGCGTAAGGCGAAAACCTACGCATCTGGTCGGCCTTGGGGTCCATCGAATGCCATACGTCCAACTGAGGATCTTGTAGCCTTGCCCCGTAATCATAGTCTTCTAACCCACTTCCATCAGAAAACTCTTTATTCTGCAACTCCTTCCCGTTATAGCGGTATTTATTCTGATTATACGGGGTTTTGAGTGCCTTATCAGTGAGGCCGGCCATGGTCAGCCCGAAGGGATAATAGTGGTTCTCTTCGAGCATTGGTCCGCTGAAATGCTCAATACTCATGTTGTCAAAATATACATTCCAGTTTTGGGTTTCGTTGCTTACCCAAATATATAAATATCCGCTGTGTTGCAGTTTAAAATGCGTCGCCAGTGTGTTCAGGCTATCTGCGCCGCCGACCGGTATCGCCCCACTCTGACCACTACCGCTGACATAGTTGAACTGGTTGTTAAGCAGCATCCAGTTAAGGTAGGCTTTCGGTTTGGTGGCCGGAGTACTGTCATTAGACGGCAGGAAACTGTTCAACGCTTGATAGGCGGGATTAGTCGAGGTCTGAGGATCGAGGGTCGCCAGCGTACCGTGCCCGCCGCCGCCGCCGAGGGCCACTAGTCCGTTGGCCAGTGTATTTAGAACGCTCGTAAGTGAGCTGGACGTGCTGCCCGTACTCCCGCCGCCTACATAGTAAGACTTGACCCCGATCGCCATCGAATCACCAGCCATCACCTTCAGGATGATCGCCGGCCCCTGGGTATGATCACCGGGACTGCCACTTACCATGGCTACCGAATCGTTCGGAATAGTCGTATTATCCACCGGGTAGCCTCCGGGCACTTCATTGGTGGCATAGCTGGTGGAATCGATATTGTAGAACAAGGCATTTTCCTTCGCCCGGTATTCCGGCTCCATTGTCGCCATATACTGGGTGGTATCTTTCTCGGTGGTTAAAATCACCCTGGTGTTGCCCAGGTAGTCCTGGAGGAAATAATCGTAGACATACCCATAAATACTGTCACCGGCCAAGTGGTAAAGTTTCTGCCATCGCGCCCTCCCGTCCCCGAAATTGTATTGCTCCAGCGTGTCGTTGATGTATTGGAAACTCTTGATATATTCCGTCGTGTCAGTCCTCACCGGCGATTGGGTGCTGTCGATGACTATCTTTGCCTCTTTCATTCCTGTGGCATCGTAGGCAAATTGGATCGTCCCCTTACCCTTCATATGGATATACTGCGGTAGATTCAGATAATTGTAGACAATCGAATCGCCCTTATTATTATCAATTTTCATGTTACTATTGACATCATACCGGTAGTCGGAGTCCTGCTTAGGCAATTTATAGTGAAAATCGCCCAGCACCGAGGCCGTATCATTGACAGCGTCTACGACCTTTGACAGGTGATTACTGAGCGACGAATATGAGTAAGTCAGCGCGTCGATTTCCGCTGTGGGTTTCCCCACCTGAAACCCTCTTTGCGTAAGGTTTAGAATATTTCCATTAGCGTCATAATTCAAGACGTATGTATCATAATCCTGATAAGTGGTATTCCAGGTCCCCGCCGCATTTTCATGAAAAAATGCTGCTGTTAATCGCCCCACTGTATCATAGGTATAATCATATTTCCGGTTGGTCTGATCCCCACCGCTTTTCCAGATCGTTCCGGTTATATTGCCGTTAAATTGAGCCGCCGCATAGGTGGTGGTGGACACCGACGTCTGCTTGTCATAAGCGATCTCTTGCCCGAAATAATCGTTAGCCGTCGCCGCGATATAGTTGAGGTTGATTCCGCTTAACCAGCCGCGGATATTATAGGTATAGGCCAAACTGTCCATGCCACTGCCCAGGGTCTTCTTCTTCAATTGTCCCAGTTCATTGTAGGTCATTGTATCGACGACTATATTTACTCCGTCGATATTATCCCGGATGCCTGTAGGCCGAAAGGCAACATCGTAGGTATACTGGGAGGCCACCGTATGAACCGCGGAGAGGGCGCCGCTCTTATTGCTGACCAGTAGTCTCCGTAAAGGCTTGCCGCTGAAATTGTATTGGGTGATCTCTTTATCCAAGCCGGTGGTATAGTTAATACTTTGTACCTCGATTTCCCGGTTGTGATCATCATAAAAATTGACGTCGTATTGGGCCTGGGATGTCCCGATTTGAATCTGGGTCGTTCCGGTAACTATCCCTCTGGAGATCATATAGGGCGTTAGGGGAACGGCATAGAACGGACCATTATTATAGGCGGTGAGGAAATAGGCCGTATTGCTGTTATAGCTGGTATCCATAGTACTGGTCAACCCATAGCCCAACCCCGTCACCCATGCGTAATTATCGTAATGGGTCTGAATTTGCAGGGTATAGGGATAACTTGAGATCGTAGGATAGGCGGAACTTGTCATCGCCAGGTTGGCATGGTAAGACAAGCTGTCGTAATGGGATGCATCGGTCATTAACCCCACTGAGTCGGGCCTGTCTTCCGTATCATAGCTGGTAACCAACCATTGTTTGCCTACCCGAAGATTGGAATCCTGGCTCATGACTTCCCTGTCACGAGCGTCATATACCGACCATTTTTCCCCGGCCCCAGGTAATTTTTTGATGGTCATCCGGTTGCGGTAATCATATTCGTACCGATAACATAGCCCGAAAGCCATCGTAGTGCCGCCGCTGGCCGAAAAACTCCAACTATTGGCCAGCAGCCATTGAACACCCAAGGGCGGGATCACAAAGCGTAAATTGTTCAGTGAATCGTATACGTAATAGGTATTCAGCCAGCCTGTATACGCTGTGCCCGGTGTAGCGGAGGCCTGGACCTTTTTCAGAATAACCAGCCCCTGGTTATCCTTGTATTCGACCGTCTGGTGGTTACTCTCATCGGTCGTTACCGTCTTGTAAAGTTGGGCCGCCGGATAGGTACCGGGACTGACCGGCAAGCTTCCCTGGGTAAAAGAAATATTCCAGATCCGGACGCTGTCATTCACCGTATTGACAAGATATTGGACGCCGGTACCTGTATTATTGCCGACCCAACTATTTCCGACCGGGTAACTGTTGAGCAGCCGGTTCAACGGCGACAACTCCAAATTATCGTTGGAATAAAAATAGGTTTGCCCGGGATACTCACTACCGCTAAAAACGGAGTCCTGCTGAAAGGGATCCATCTTCAGGTTGCCGTTATTAGCAGTATCGCCGGTTCGAACTACGGTCGAGGAAAACGGCAGGTAGTGGAACACATCCCGACCGAAGGGATCATAGACGACCGGGGCAACGAAATCATTACCTGCCGGCGTCTCCTGTTTTTGCACCGTCTGAATTAGTCTGCCCAGGCCATCGTAATAATGAGAGGTCTGCATCACCTCCAATGTTGTCCGAAGGCTGGAAAATACATCCGGCTCACCTGTAAGGGGGCGTTTGACATCCCATTCTCTAACCAGATTTAACGAAGAATAACTATTGTAGGGTTGGGGATTGGGTTGCTGACCATAAGCAGAGATACTTACTGCCCCAGTCAATAAAGCGAGAATGTATTTACCTTTCATTTTCGAGGCATTTTCTAATGGTGAACAAAATTGTCCAAGTCCGGTTATTCACTGGGCCAGTTATTCAGGACATGTTGCATAGCAGCACCGCCGATCGGCGTTTGCGGGTCAAGAACGGCATACAAAAGTCCGTTCGGAGCCACAACGAACAGCTGCCCGCTCGCACTGTAGGTCACATTGAAATGATTTTTAGGCGAGACAGTGGTTAACCATCGGATCAGCGGATGCTGCGCTGTTCCGACCTTCCCTTGCGAAATAGCGGCGATTGGAAAACTGACGTTCAGCGAATCGCCCAAGAGCCCCATTAAGCTGACGGTTGATGGGGCGGGCGAAAAGTCATTGACCGGAATACCAATGACCTGGATACTATTGTTGGAATTACGGTAGATCGAATCCAACGCCTGCAGCTGGGACCGGACGGGATGGGCCGCATCAAAAGCGACGACGATCAACCGCTTGTTCACGCTGTTTTGGGTGTTGATAGTCGTCCCGTTGAGAGCGGAAAATTGTATGGAGTAGCAATCCTGGGCCGCCAGTTGCTGACAACAACAGCAGCAACATAAATATACCGATAGCAAGTATTTTTTCATATGATGGAGATTTAGTAGGGAAAATTAATATTGATATTCGTAGACAAGGGTACATTGGTCAGTGACATGGACGTGCCTGTTTGTGTATAGTTGCCGAAATAAATGGTGTGGGTACCGCTGCTGCCGACCTGGGTGATGGAAACGTTGTACATTCCTGCCGGAAAGCTCCCAATCAATGTTTGAGAACCGACATAGTAGGGCATACTGAAAGTATAGATGTTCCCTGTCAGTACACTGGTCAATTGGACAGTCCAATAAGCATAGGAAATATCATATTGAGAATTCAAGTTCAGTGTCCCGTTGCAATTGGATGGCTGGCCTGCATAATTGTAACAGTATTTTTTAACAATATTGTGATATTGATCGAGGACCAAATCGAGCCTGTTGTAGGCATCATACTGGTAATAGGTGATTTTATCAGATACGTCACATTCTGCGGTTTTACCGACCAGGGGCGTATAGGCGTAAGTGGTCATTTGCGCTGTCTGAGGATACAACCTGAGCTCATCAACATAGGCTGTTCCCGAAAGCTGGAAAGAGGTGACGCCCGTGACCAGGTGCTCATAATAAGTCCAGCCATTGATGGTCGGACCTTTGATGGGATAACCGGACATCGTGCCGCTGATCGTAAAGGGGGAAGAGCCTTTTGTCCAATAAGAAACAACGTAAACGGTAGCCGATTTTATGGTGGGGGATATAACGACATTACCACCGCTCTGACTGAAACATTGGTTGCCGGTGACGCCATCGCCAGTAACGCGTGATGTGCCGGTTATATTCCAGTTACCCGAATACTCAGAATTATCCTCGAACGAAGTGTAGGCGATATCAGAGGTCGCACTGTTCACGACCTTGGCGATGGGGTAGAGGGAATTATAGCCCCATAGATAACAGATGTTCTCATCCTGGTCTTTGGAAAGGGAAAGGACATTGCCATAGAAATCGTAACTATTATACTCCAATCGGTTGTCCAAACTATTGGATAGTTTTTGCGTCTGGAGAATCTGAGGCATGATGATAGGATTCGAGAAACTAAAAACACCATAGTTAGTCCGGGTCCTGCTCATCAGTACCCCATTGTTGTAATGCTGCTTTTCAATAACTGTTGACAGCATATGGCGCCCTGCCAGGCTGTCTATGGCGGCGTGAGCAGCGCTTGTCAGCCCATCGAAGGTGCTGCTGTCCTGGGGATATTTGACAATGTCAAGGAGGGCGCTTCCTTTGCTATCCGTTGTTTGGGTCCGTCGTAAATAGTAGTGGAGCGAATCGTAGGCATAGTTGTAGGTGGTAACGACATTACCCGAATCAGTGTAATCATAAACCACCTTTTGAGTCAGACGCCGAATTCCGACGGTGTTAAAAGCGGTGAAATAAGTATACCACCCGGTGAGTGCTGCGGCAGTTGTCGAATAACAGAATGGCGATGGATCAGAGGGATAATAATCATCTCCTATGTCGTCTCTTTCAGCAAGAACACCTATGGTTGGCATGATATGATTAAAATCGGTGTAGGAATTTCGCTCGGCCTTAATGATGTGATAATTACCCAGGTTATCCATTTTGTAATATCCTACACTGTCTAGTAATCCATTTTTTATCCATCCTTTATCGACCCCATATTCGCCCCCATACTCAGGCAAAGGAACAGACGCATAATCAATTTGAGATTCCGTGCTGTTGTAATAAATTGTCTTACCTAGAGATGTAGTACCGGAGCTGGTCAATTCTGTCACCTGTCCGTATACTGGTGACATGTCCAAATAAGCCATAGACCCTAAGGGTGAACTATTGACCATCCTGAATTTGCTGTCTTGCGTGCCCGGATAGACGCATTGAACACCATTGCTGGTCAAATCCGGAAATGTAAAGTTCTTAATCTTGTCGTATTGGTAGAAAGTACTTACCGGTGGCATATCTGCCATAACGGCACCTGAATAGGTGTAATTTTTCTGGAGGGAGGGAACTGCAGTACTATCGTTGTCGAAATAATTGAGCGATTTTATCCGTAATCCGCCCATAAGCTGGCCTAAACTTCCGGTGTTGCCGGTCGGATTATCAAATCGGTTACTTTCATAAGTGAAGACGATCGAACCGCCGGAAGGAAATTTGACTTTGGTCAGAACGCCCGCCTGCGCACAAACAGTATCAACCGTCCTGTTGCCTTCATACAGGGGGTCGGTTGTGTAGTTAGTCCTGTCATAATTGCTGATGGCACTATCAGGGACTAATCCCTGGTTGCCAAGGCGGCCATTGAAATATCCAAAATAGTCGACTGCGGTACAACTGGTGTAATTCGACCCGCCACCACTTATGGGTACGTTGTATTTATATGCAGGGAGCATCTTGGTCAGATTATAGGTAAAGGAGTATTGCTCTACTTCCGTATTGGTATTGTCAAAAAAGCCAATGGCATCCAGTCTCAGTCTATTTTTCTGGCTGGTGTCAGGCGTCGGTACATAGGGGTAACCACTAATGGAGGTAGTATCTACAAAGTAACTTTGGTAAAATTGGGCTGTCCGTACATTGGCGCCAGCTGCGTTATAAACATTGATTTTATTGATCAAGATATGGTTGCCGTCACTGCGGTTGGTGCCGGCTTGAAAGGTCACCAGGCCGTTTGAAAAAATAATGGAATCAATTTGTAAAGTGTAATGGGTAATCTGGTTATAGGATTGACTTACATTATTCCACAAAGCCCAGGGAGTGCTGTTGCCGCCCGCGTAATAGATTGGTCCCTGTGTTTGGCTGGGTCCTGAGATGCAATAATTCTCCGTATTAGCCTGATTCAGGCTGCTGTCAGTAAAGGTGGGAGCACTTGCATAGCGGAATTGAACGGTTTTATTTGTATTTGGATCAAAAATTTGGGTGATCAAGAAATCACTGACATGAACAGCTACTCCGGAGGTGAATTCGGGTGAAGCAAAGGTGTATTGGATGCCTTCATCTGTGGTGATAAGAAAACCACTGACATAATCGTCCCGGTAAGCGTTATCTCCATAATTCAGCAGTTGGATTTTAAAATTGGGGTTATCTGACTTGATAAACAGTTTGCCATTGACATCGTAGAAGAAAGAACCGCTATATTTCCCGAAATGGTAAAAAAATTCGGGTTGTGATTTTTCTGCGAGACCATCGGCCAGTTGGTATGCCAGCGTATAATTCAGGTCGGCCTGAATCTTGGTGGCGGTCGTATCCGGGGTAAACTGCACCCGGTTTTCCCCCATATTGATATCCTCACTTTGCCTGGTAATGGCCCCTCCAAAATCAAAATTCCAACCGAGGCCAATCATCCCAGATATTTGCTGAACTTTTATGCCGGCAGTATTGTAGCTGATGGAAATGGGCACCTCAATCCGCCCATCTTTTACCGTATAGATCGGGATGGAGACATTGGCCGTTCCATTCTTGGTATCGACCGGAATATCCTGCACCTTAAACAGGGTGGCCACATCAGGACTCGGCGGAATAACATTCGGGGGATAATAAATTCCATTCACTTGCCCCAGTGAACGTAAACTCAACAATAATATCGAAAAGGTTAGCGCTTTTTTCATTGATGGTAGAAATGAGGTGAGGATTTATAGAGTATAGCCCATCCTGAGGAGGAAGGGTGAGGTCGGTGGTTTTTGGTAGTAGCTAAGACAGTCCCACAGCAGACTCAGCGTAGTCTGCTTCAACACCTTACTTTTGGTCGAAATGGTCTTCATGATACCGATCAACCCGGATTTTTGCCAGTACTGGATCTGCCTCAGCTGCTGATAGCTCGTGAACGGTGTGGTATAGTTATACTCGAACCCGCCGGTGGCCGAAAGGCTACCCTTGATCTTGATATTTAGATAAGACCGCAGACCCAGCCCGTTACTTGTTAGGGCAATATGCTGAATGCCATTACCGGTTCCCGCGGTATAAGCCAGTCCTATTCCAACGACGTTTGATGAGGTTATTTTATAGCCCAGCCCGAGGCCCAGTGACAATAACGATGGGTAGTAATAGCTGTTATGGGTCGTTTGAAAGTTAAAACTGTATTGCAACCGGCCGAAGAAGCTTTTCGTTTTCTGGTCGTTTGGCTTAAAGTCTGGCATCTGCGCATCCCCGTTGCCCGCCCCAAGACTACTCAATTTAGCCTTATACCCATCCAATTGGGACTGTGCCGATTGCAGGTTTGATTGTAAGGCTGCCGCCCCGCCCGTATTTGTTGAAGAAATCTGTCCTTTTACAATATTGGATACCTGTTCTTTGGACTGTAATCCACTGACATTTTGCAAGGAACTATAATTTCCCGGGAGATGAAAAAGACTGCCCAACTGGGAATGGTTAGCCATGAAGGCCTGGAATGTCGGCACCTGTCCCAACACTGCTAACGCCTTCTGCGCCATAGCACCCGGGTCATTCAGCATGGCCTTATATTGCTGCACTTGCTGGCTGTAGTAATAAACCCTTTGATTCATGGCGCTATATTGCTTACCCAATACGCTCTCGAGAGAAGGATGCGCGGCGAGGTATTGACCGATCATTTGTTGTCTTTGGGCCATGTAAGCCTTGACTATATCGGCATCCTGTAATTTCGCCTGTACTCCCTGAAACTGACTGGCTGCACTCTGCAATCTGGCCTGAGCAGCATTAGTTATGCCGGTAGCACTCGCCATGGCTCCGCCGCCTGCTCCTGACAATAGCTGCGGATGCAGCTGCAGGAAAGCCAATGCCCCTTGCAAAGTATCCGCATTGGGCTGGTACTGTCCGTTCAAAATCACCTTCCGGCGCCCCGTATCCGTCCTGATCTGAGTGGACAAAGCCGTATACTGCTGCTGCGAACCCGCGAACAACGATTTGGCCGCATTGGAATCGACGGATGCCAGCTTTTGCTGCATCCGCTGTTCGTTTCGTGCCATCTTTGCCAGGTATTGCTGCGTCTGACGGGTCACTTGCTGATTTAGGCTAGTTGACTGAGAGTGTATCTTTCCAAATAACCGCGAAGGAAAGTTGCTCAGTTTGCCAGCCAGCGAATCCGCCGATTGGGCAGTCAGTTGGGTGGGATTATTTAGGCGTTTGTTGACGTCTTGCAGCGTCTTCGCGTTTATCGAAGCCGGTAGACTCGTGTCGCTGACGGTTTGAGCACTTGCGCTGCCGGCAATCAGGGCAAGGCATAGCCATGGCCAAATCTGCATGTTAATTTGGTTAAGAGTTAGGAGTAAATAGGGTAGTGGTTGGTGTTACGAATCAGAGGCCGGACCCTTTTCTAAGTTAGAAAAAGCGGGTGCACTCTCATTTCAGGCACCCAAAAAATTCAGCTACTAAAGTTGGAAGAACCCGGCCGTATAGCAGGCATCGGGCATAGCAAGGATGAGAAGATTAAGTTTGCTAAGTAACGCATCTTTGTTGAAACAGACAAGGGTGTTTTCACCTTTTTAATCTTGCAGTAATCTTAATCTGCGGATGCTTAAGTTAAAAAAAGGGGGGCTGTAGACACAGCCCCCCGGTATGCCTGTTTCAAAGGCACATGAGATAATTGTCCACAAAAGAATGCCGGATCTTCCCCGCCAGGAAATTTATTTAACCAGATGGTCGAAAAGCTAAATAATCGCCCCCAGGGGTCTTTATTGAGTAAAAAAGGAAGGCTAATTAAATTAATAATGTGGTGATTCCGGTGACGTTATTGACCTGTCAGGTTTACGCGGTAATAAGTCGGCCATTTTTCCGACATTAGCTGCTTATTACCTGAATATGCTGTATCGTTTTCCACCACCTCCGGCTGAAGCGAAAGATGTGTCTTTTCTGACAGGTAAATCGGAAACATATGCCAAGCTAAAGATCGAATCTAAGACTGGTAAAAGGACCGTGCTGATGACGGAGCACACGCTGATATTCGTCATGAAGGGGGTAAAGCTGTTGCATTTTGCTGAAGGGACGCTGAGGATATCTCCCGGCGAAGTGGTGCTGCTGCGCAAGGGGATTTATGTAATGGCCGAATATATCGAGGATGGGCTTGACTTCGAGGCGATGATGCTGTTTCTGCCGGTGAAGTTGCTGCGGACCCTTGAGGTAGCGGGTGCGAATGTTCCAGGTGGTCCGAAGAAGTCCAACGGGCCCTCCCTCGTATTTCCGGCTACGGTGCTGATCGAGGGATTCAAGGATGGTTTCAGGAAATATTTTGAGTATCCACCATCCAATTTCGAAGCATTGTTGCCATTGAAGCAACAGGAAATATTGCACCTTTTGATAGCGGGCAGTCAGGGGGAAGCCGTGAAAGAATTTATTCGTTCGGCTGTGCGTGCCGAGCCTACTGATATCGATTTTGTTGTCAACAGTTATTTATTGGAGCCAGTGTCAGTGGCTGAACTGGCCAACCTGTGCAATTGCAGCCTGGCTAAATTCAAACGGGATTTTCAACGGCTATACCATTCTTCGCCCAGAACATGGATCAACGGGAAGCGACTGGAGCATGCCCGGATGTTGCTGCAGAATACGGACAGACCGGTTGCAGACATTGCGCTGGATTGTGGATTTGAGAGCACTTCATATTTTATCCGCCTTTTCAAAAAGGAATATCAATGTACGCCGACAGAGCTAAGAGCCAAAATTGCTATTTTATGAGCCATCTGCGCTAACAGGCAGAGGGGCATCGTCGCGATCTTTGCCAAAAATAGAATCATGAAGATCTTATTGGTTGGTGGTCATGGCACCATCGGAAAGAAAGTGGCCGCAGCATTGAGAGGGCGGCACGAACTGATCATTGCCGGAAGGAATAGCGGAGATGTACGGGTCGATATTGGGTCAGAAGCGTCGATTGCTGATATGTTGAGGCAGGTCGGAAAGATGGATGCTTGTATCTGTACAGCAGGGACGGGTTTTTACGGGCCATTCGCGACCATGACGGGAGAAGATATGAGGCCAGGGCTGGAGGGTAAGTTGATGGGGCAGATCAACCTGGTGCTAAGGGGAAAAGAGTACCTGAGTGAGGGTGGTTCTTTTACCCTGACGTCGGGGATCGCATCGGAGATGCCCGCGCGTAATGGCAGTTGTGTGGCTATGATCAACGGTGCTATCAATAGTTGGGTCCTTGGGGCTGCGCAGGAGTTGAAACAAGATAAACGGATCAACGCCGTCAGTCCGGGTTTGGTGGAGGATAGTTATGAACGATATGGTGCTTTTTTCCCGGGATATGACCTTGTGCCGATGGGAAAGGTGGTCAATGCCTATATACTGAGTGTAGAAGGGGCCATTACCGGCAAGATATTGAAGGTTTGGGGTTAGGGATCAGGGGTGACGTTTTCGCAAGACAGGTTGATCATAACGGTTATTTGGCGCTTTTCTCCTTGTTCTTAGTAACGATCATTCTTACGATCTTGTCGTCTTTGACGGTGAAGAAATAATCCAGGTAGGTGGGGTCCGGTGATTTGGATTTGTCGTAGTTGCCGTCGGTGAGGGCGGTGATGATAAAGTCGCCGTAGTGTTCGACTACTTCATCGATTTCAAAGGTGACGCGGTCGCCGATCATTTCTTTATCGCTCCATTTTTTGATGGCATCCGTACCCCAGAAATTCCGGGCAAAGTCATTGACCATGGCGTCTTTCGCGAAGGCGTCGATAAAGGCGTCGGCGTCATGCTCGTTACAGGCCCGGATGAAATTATCGATCACCTGGGGAAGGGCCTTTGTCTGTGTCTTTGCAGGCGTTGTTGTTGCTTGTGTCATGATTGTCGATTTTTTTAGTTTGATTGGACAAAGATCGAATGGGCCAATGACAACCCTATGTCAGGAGGGGGCGAAAAGAATGCCAAATCTTCCCCGCCAAGAAATTTATTCAACCCGATGGTCGAAAAGCTAAATAATCGCCCCAAAAACATAACTTCACTTTGCCGGAAAGCCGAAACTATTTAGTCTTTATGGGAAATATATCTACTATAGGCCGCATTTTCTATGGCATAGCTATAGCCGTGCTGGGGTTACTGACCCTCTATTATCATGATTTTCCTTATATGCTGATACCCCCGCACCAGGGTCTTGTCATAGTCGCTTATATTTCCGGAATTTTCCTTGTCCTGGCCGGGGCATGTATTGTTTTGAAGAAAAAGATTTTGCCGGTTTCTATCCTGTTGGGGGGAGTGCTGCTATTGGTATTTTGCTTTTACTTTATACCCTATCAATTGATGGATTCCTCAAGGTATATGCATTTCGGGGAATGGGAGAATGCGGCTAAAGAACTGGCACTAGCCAGTGGGGCATTTGTTATTGCGGGCCTGTTTTTACAAAGGCTAATGCCATTCGGAGCTGCCCTCTTTTCACTGACGATCATCAGTTTTAGCGTTGATCATTTTCTCTTTGCCCATGAGGCGGCAGACTATATCCCGTCCTGGGTGCCGAGTCATGTGTTCTGGATGTATTTTACCGGATCGGCGTTACTGGCTTCAGGTATTGCGATTTTGTTGAATATCCGGCGCGAGTTGGCAGCTACTCTTTTGGGATCAATGATCTTTATCTGGTTTATTATTCTTCATATTCCCAGGGTGATAGCCGATCCTTCGGGGGGCGAGGTTGCCAGTGCCATGTTAGCGCTGGCCTATTGCGGGATTGCTTTTGTTATTGCCGGGGCCGGGGCTGCTAAAAAAAGAGGATAAGCATAGCCTATCAATTGACAAAGATCTCGTCCAGGAAAATCCAGCCTTTCTCGTCCTTCGGGCCTTTCTGCCCCTTCGTGCTTTTCTCCGCTTTCGGGTCTTTCTCTTTCTTCGGGGTGGCCCAGTCGGGTAGTTTGACTACCGGCGTCACTATGATTT
>Ga0302309_10001539_pt1 | contig 20838 bp, 15 predicted proteins | sample III_Palsa_N1_1_FD_200453 | JGI IMG/M metagenome (GOLD analysis project Ga0302309, IMG submission 200453) | Peat permafrost microbial communities from Stordalen Mire near Abisko, Sweden - III_Palsa_N1_1 | ecosystem: Environmental > Terrestrial > Soil > Palsa > Peat permafrost | place: Sweden... | reverse complement strand
AGATGAGCCTACGTCGGATTAGCTTGTTGGTGGGGTAAAGGCCTACCAAGGCGATGATCCGTAGCTGGTCTGAGAGGACGACCAGCCACACTGGGACTGAGACACGGCCCAGACTCCTACGGGAGGCAGCAGTGGGGAATATTGGACAATGGGCGCAAGCCTGATCCAGCAATGCCGCGTGTGTGAAGAAGGCCTGCGGGTTGTAAAGCACTTTCAGTGGGGAGGAAAGCCTAACTGTTAATACCAGTTAGGGGTGACGTTACCCACAGAAGAAGCACCGGCTAACTCTGTGCCAGCAGCCGCGGTAATACAGAGGGTGCGAGCGTTAATCGGAATTACTGGGCGTAAAGGGTGCGTAGGTGGTTTAATAAGTTAAGTGTGAAATCCCCGGGCTTAACCTGGGAATTGCGCTTAATACTGTTGAGCTAGAGTACTGTAGAGGAAAGTGGAATTTCCGGTGTAGCGGTGAAATGCGTAGATATCGGAAGGAACATCAGTGGCGAAGGCGACTTTCTGGACAGATACTGACACTGAGGCACGAAAGCATGGGGAGCAAACAGGATTAGATACCCTGGTAGTCCATGCCGTAAACGATGAGAACTAGCTGTTGGGTGCCATTGGTACTTAGTAGCGTAGCTAACGCGTTAAGTTCTCCGCCTGGGAAGTACGGCCGCAAGGTTAAAACTCAAAGGAATTGACGGGGGCCCGCACAAGCGGTGGAGCATGTGGTTTAATTCGACGCAACGCGAAGAACCTTACCTACCCTTGACATGTCTAGAAGCTTGCAGAGATGCGAGTGTGCCTTCGGGAACTAGAACACAGGTGCTGCATGGCTGTCGTCAGCTCGTGTCGTGAGATGTTGGGTTAAGTCCCGTAACGAGCGCAACCCTTATCCTTATTTGCCATCAGGTTATGCTGGGAACTCTAAGGAGACTGCCGGTGATAAACCGGAGGAAGGTGGGGACGACGTCAAGTCATCATGGCCCTTACGGGTAGGGCTACACACGTGCTACAATGGGTGGTACAAAGGGCAGCGAACCCGCGAGGGGGAGCCAATCCTATCAAAGCCACTCGTAGTCCGGATTGGAGTCTGCAACTCGACTCCATGAAGTTGGAATCGCTAGTAATCGTGAATCAGAACGTCACGGTGAATACGTTCCCGGGCCTTGTACACACCGCCCGTCACACCATGGGAGTGGGTTGCACCAGAAGTAGGTAGGCTAACCGCAAGGAGGCCGCTTACCACGGTGTGGTTCATGACTGGGGTGAAGTCGTAACAAGGTAGCCGTAGGGGAACCTGCGGCTGGATCACCTCCTTAAGTTAAACTAGTCTTTAGATTTACTTTTAAGTGTCCACACAAATTGTCTTTATGGCTTTCTATTTTTAGATAGAGTTTTTTAAAAAAGTATAGAACACAAGTTGAGAGTGATGAGGGCTCTTAAGCAGCCCAGTTTTATTTCTGGGTCTGTAGCTCAGGTGGTTAGAGCGCACCCCTGATAAGGGTGAGGTCGGTGGTTCAAGTCCACCCAGACCCACCAGATTAAGGTGCGGGGGCAGAGGGATAAAGCTAAAGGATTTATTGGGGTCATAGCTCAGCTGGGAGAGCACCTGCCTTGCACGCAGGGGGTCGTCGGTTCAATCCCGACTGGCTCCACCAAAATTTATTATACGATAGATGTTAGTGATTGGGTTTTGCAGTACAGAATCTAATCACTAGCAACAGCTAGAAGTGTTCTTTAACAATTTAGATGGTACACAACGCAAATTTACAGCATTGACAAAGTTAAATGTTAAAAGAAGACCATTTAAGATTATATGGTCAAGTGAATAAGCGCATACGGTGGATGCCTAGGCAGTAAGAGGCGATGAAGGACGTAGTAGTCTGCGATAAGCTTCGGGGAGCTGACAACAAGCGTTAATCCGAAGATTTCCGAATGGGGCAACCCACCCTACATGTAGGGTATGTTTAAGTGAATACATAGCTTAAACAGGCGAACCCGGGGAACTGAAACATCTAAGTACCCGGAGGAAAAGAAATCAACCGAGATTCCGAAAGTAGCGGCGAGCGAAATCGGAAGAGCCCAGTACCAACAATGTATTATTTAGTAGTGGAAGGATTTGGAAAATTCCGCGATACAGGGTGATAGCCCCGTACACGAAACTAAGTACTACAGGAGTACGAAGAGTAGGCCGGGACACGTGGTATCCTGGTTGAAGATAGGGGGACCATCCTCTAAGGCTAAATACTCCTTACTGACCGATAGTGAACTAGTACCGTGAGGGAAAGGCGAAAAGAACCCCGGAGAGGGGAGTGAAATAGATCCTGAAACCGTATGCGTACAAGCAGTGGGAGCAGACTTGTTCTGTGACTGCGTACCTTTTGTATAATGGGTCAGCGAGTTATTAACAGCAGCAAGCTTAACCGAGCTAGGGTAGGCGAAGGGAAACCGAGTCTGAATAGGGCGTCATTTAGTTGCTGTTAGTAGACCCGAAGCCGGGCGATCTATCCATGTCCAGGGTGAAGATGGGGTAACACCTATTGGAGGCCCGAACCCACTAATGTTGAAAAATTAGGGGATGAGGTGTGGATAGGAGTGAAAGGCTAATCAAGCCCGGAGATAGCTGGTTCTCCTCGAAAGCTATTTAGGTAGTGCCTTATGTGGACACTCTTGGGGGTAGAGCACTGTTTCGGCTAGGGGGTCGTTAAGATTTACCAAACCGATGCAAACTCCGAATACCAAGAAGTCAATGCATGGGAGACACACGGCGGGTGCTAACGTCCGTCGTGAAGAGGGAAACAACCCAGACCGTCAGCTAAGGTCCCAAAATTATGGTTAAGTGGTAAACGAAGTGGGAAGGCCCAGACAGCCAGGAGGTTGGCTTAGAAGCAGCCATCCTTTAAAGAAAGCGTAATAGCTCACTGGTCGAGTCGGCCTGCGCGGAAGATCTAACGGGGCTCAAACCATATACCGAAGCTACGGGTCTAATACTTTTTGTATTAGGCGGTAGAGGAGCGTTCTGTAGGCTGTTGAAGGTGAGGTGGGAACCTTGCTGGAGGTATCAGAAGCGCGAATGCTGACATGAGTAACGATAATGCAGGTTAAAACCCTGCACGCCGGAAGTCCAAGGTTTCCTGCTCTACGTCAATCGGAGCAGGGTGAGTCGGCCCCTAAGGCGAGGCTGAAAAGCGTAGTCGATGGGAAACAGGTTAATATTCCTGTACTGTTATAGGTTGCGATGTGATGACGGAGAAGGCTAGGCTAGCCACGCGATGGTTGTCGTGGTTTAAGCTAGTAGGTGGTGCTCTTAGGCAAATCCGGGAGCATAACACCGAGAGGTGATGACGAGGAGTCTTGCGACTCTGAAGTAGTTGATGCCCTGCTTCCAGGAAAAGTCACTAAGCTTCAAATCTATAATAACCGTACCGTAAACCGACACAGGTGGACAGGTAGAGAATACTAAGGCGTTGAGACAACTCGGGTGAAGGAACTCGGCAAAATGGCACCGTAACTTCGGGAGAAGGTGCGCCTTGCCTGGTGATGAGATTTACTCTCTAAGCTGGGCGAGGTCGAAGATACCAGGTGGCTGCGACTGTTTATTAAAAACACAGCACTCTGCAAACTCCTAAGAGGATGTATAGGGTGTGACGCCTGCCCGGTGCCGGAAGGTTAATTGAAGGGGTTAGTCGTAAGACGAAGCTCTCGATCGAAGCCCCGGTAAACGGCGGCCGTAACTATAACGGTCCTAAGGTAGCGAAATTCCTTGTCGGGTAAGTTCCGACCTGCACGAATGGCGTAACGATAGCCACGCTGTCTCCACCCGAGGCTCAGTGAAATTGAAATCGCTGTGAAGATGCAGTGTACCCGCGGCAAGACGGAAAGACCCCGTGCACCTTTACTACAACTTTGCATTGGACTTTGAGTTTGTTTGTGTAGGATAGGTGGGAGGCAATGAAGCGAAGTCGCCAGATTTTGTGGAGCCAACCTTGAAATACCACCCTGACCAGCTTGAGGTTCTAACCTCAACCCATTATCTGGGTTAGGGACAATGTATGGTGGGTAGTTTGACTGGGGCGGTCTCCTCCCAAAGAGTAACGGAGGAGCGCGAAGGTACCCTCGGAATGGTCGGAAATCATTCTATGAGTGCAAAAGCAGAAGGGTGCTTGACTGCGAGACGGACAGGTCGAGCAGGTACGAAAGTAGGTTTTAGTGATCCGGTGGTTCTGTATGGAAGGGCCATCGCTCAACGGATAAAAGGTACGCCGGGGATAACAGGCTGATACCGCCCAAGAGTTCACATCGACGGCGGTGTTTGGCACCTCGATGTCGGCTCATCACATCCTGGGGCTGAAGCAGGTCCCAAGGGTATGGCTGTTCGCCATTTAAAGTGGTACGCGAGCTGGGTTTAGAACGTCGTGAGACAGTTCGGTCCCTATCTGCCGTGGGCGTTGGAGAATTGAGAGGAGCTGCTCCTAGTACGAGAGGACCGGAGTGGACGCACCTCTGGTGGACCGGTTGTTACGCCAGTAGCATTGCCGGGTAGCTAAGTGCGGAGGGGATAACCGCTGAAAGCATATAAGCGGGAAGCCCCCCTCAAGATGAGTTCTCCCTAAGGCTATAAGCCTTCTTAAGGTTAGTTGTAGACTACGACATTGATAGGCAGGATGTGTAAGGGTTGTGAGGCCTTGAGCTAACCTGTACTAATTAACCGTGAGGCTTGGCCATATAATACTTAAATGGTTTTGCAAGAAAGTATTTAATGATTAATGTGTTAATGCAACGAGATAAATAAGCGGGACGTGTACCATATAAATTGTTTGAGTGTGAGAGAGGGTATTCAATTACTAGATATTATATTAGATAATAAATACTAGTTTGTCTGCATATCTCTAGCAGCTCGCGTAAAAAGTTAATGTCCGGTATACATAGCGGTTGTGAACCACCCGAACCCATTTCGAACTCGGAAGTGAAACCGACCAGCGCCAATGATAGTGTGAGTTTCTCATGTGAAAGTAGGTCAATGCCGGGCACCTTATAAACTTAAATAACCCTTGAGGCTGGAAGGCTTCAGGGGTTTTTTTATTTAGGGTGTTTTTTTGTGACTCTACGTGAATAACAGTTTGAATGTTAATTAGAATTGCTACTATACTTAGCACTTAAAGCTATGTTACATTTTTTTATCATTGATGCTTATTTAGTATTTTTATAGGAGTTTTTAATGCCTAAAGTTCCGCTAAATGTGCCAGAAGTTCCAAAAGAATCACCTAAAGCTTTACTGGAAGCACCCAAATTACCCCTTGAATTGCCAATAAATCAAGTAAGACATAATTTAAGTGCGCTCGGAAAATTTCGTACCGATGAATATAAATTGGATAGCATTTCATTTAGCGTAGATAAACTTTTAAGTAGTTTATATGCATCTTCTTGTGAAGCAGATATAGAAAAATCATCTGAATCTCCTTGTGAAGCAGATAATGAATTGGATAGCATTTCATTTAGCGTAGATAAACTTTTAATTAGCATAGATAAACTTTTAATTAACTTATATGAACTTCATTGTGAAGAAGATGAAAAAAAATTATTTGAATCCACTAGTGAAGAAAATGTAGAAAAATTATCTGAACCTCCTTGTGAAGCAGATGTAGAAAAATTAATTTCAGCAGGCGACGAAACAGCAGGACGAACAATAAAAGATTTTACTGCAGTAATAAAAACATTTGGAACCGAACTAAATATGCATATGAAACCTTTTTTCAATGTCAAAAAAAAATTTGGTAAGCTCAAACAAAAATCTAATGACTCTATAAGCTCAACCTGTAGTAACCAAATGAAAAATGTTACAGAAGCCAATAACGATAACCCCTGTAAAATATCTAATCGTGTTTCATAATAAGCTCTGGTTTACAGATGTCTGATATTGAAACTTATTTAATACTTGAAAAGGCCCTGGAAAGTAATAATTCGACCAGTGCCTTAATGTTTGCTAAAGCCCTCATTAAGAAAAACCCAAATGAGCCTTTTAGTCATTATTGGTATGGACGTAGTTTGCTCGCCAATAAACAATATAGTGAAGCTATACAGGCTTTCACTCAAGCTTTAAGCTTAAATTTTAATCATTATCCTTCGGTAGCCGCACTTATTTTTACCAAATTAAAAATAGCCTCCTGGAAAAGTATAGATAAGTTACTTCTTAAATTGGAAGAAGCAGCGTCTGATACCGTTGCGGAAGAAACATTAGAATATCTTGAGCCTAGATTTATTCAACCACTCCCCATCCAAATAGCTTTGTATAAAAAAATTGTCATGGCACGTGCTAAATATTATTTAAAAACAAAACCAGATATACAATGTAAAAATTATAAAATCTCAAATACAAAAATTCATATCGGCTATATAGCTGCAGATTATAATCAAGCCGATATAGGTTTTTTACTACGGGATATTTTTAAGGAACATGATTACGATAAATTTGAGATAAGTTTATATATGCTACAAAAATTAGACCCTAATCTTACTGTATTATTACAAAATACTAAAATTGTAATACACGACTTAAGCAGTAAATCAGAATTTGAAATAGCAAAAAAAATATTTAACGATAGTGTAAATATATTGTTAATCCTTTCAGGATATGAAGTAAACTCACTTATGCGCATATTGGCTTGCAAACCAGCACCTTTGCAATGTTATTTTTTCGGGTTTAAAGGTACTCTCGGGGCGTCTTATATAGAATATGCTCTTCTTTCGAAATCCAATATCTCTACAACCGTGCAAGCAGGATATACGGATAAAATAATAGATACCGGTCAAACCGTTATTGGTATTCCCTCTTTTGAAAAAGTGCAAAATACCATTACGCGTGAAAATTACGCTTTGCCTGAAAAAGCATTTGTGTATTGTAATTTAACAGCAACCGAAGGTATTCAACCGGCGATTTTTACTGCGTGGATGGAAATTTTACAAGCTACGCCTACTTCAGTTTTATGGTTACAAGCAGAGAATGAAAATGTCAAAAATAATATTAAAGAACAAGCCACACTGTTACATATAGATAGTAATAGAATTATTTTTTGTACCCCTGAAGTGATAACGCATACCTGGAGACATCAGTTAGCTGATGTTTGGTTAGATAATGGCACTCATACAGAAATATTAACTTTACTGGCATTATTATGGTCTGGATTACCTATAGTTGCACTGCAAACCGTTAATAAAATAAATAATACTCCTCCAATAATCAATGAACTCATGCAAGTTTCTGAGCTTAATGCAAAGGATATACTTACCTATATACAAAAGGCCATACAATTATATGAAGTACCAGCTGAACGTAAACGTTTACAAGAAATTCTTTTACAAAATGGAAAAAATTCCCCCTTCTTTCAACCACAGGTTTTTATTAAAAATATCGAAGCGCAATTGATAGCATTAATTAAAAATAAATAAAAAATTGAAAATACTACCTATAAAAAAGGAAAATCATGAATAGCACCTCATTAGAAATTGATAATATTATGCAAATTACTAGTTTGTCTGCAGAAGCAATGGTGTTAGCCATGAAAAAAATCATTGCAGACAATGTAGTTGAGCTTGATAAACTGTTAACTAATAGACAGCCTAGCTTTCACTCTTTAGTGGTGCCTTTGGAATTCATGCATTTGAAATTACATACCGCTTTTAATCAAATATCCAATCTGCATGCAGTAATGAATGATAAGGAAATTCAAGCGGTCTATGAAGCTATTTTGCCATTAATCTCAGAATACGAGACGAATATTGGACAAAATAACGCATTATTTAGTGCGTTTCAGGAAATACATCAAAGCACTACCTTCGCAAAATTATCTATACCTGAACAAACCTTGATTAAAGATGCTTTAAGAGATTTTAAGCAAGCAGGAGTACATTTACCTCCGCAAGAAAAAATAACCGTGAAAGCCCTCCATTTAAAAATTAGTGAGTTGGGAAATGTTTTCGATCAAAATATACTCGATACTAAAACTTCTTGGATTTTTGTGGTGGAAGAGGAAAAAATGTTGGAGGGGTTACCACAATATGTTTTAGATTTGGCAGCACAATTAGGGAAAGAAAAAAAAGTAAAAGAGAAGGCTTTAGATTTAAGCTATCCGATATACCATGCGGTTATGACTTACGCTCAAAATAGAACTTTGCGCGAAACTTTTTATAAAGCTTATGTAACACGGGCCTCTAGTACCGGTACACACCTAAAAGAATTTGATAATGCAGTGGTGATGGAAGAAATAATTGCCGCACGTTTACAACTAGCCCAAATTTTAGGCTGTCAAAATTATGCTGAGTATTCTTTAACTACTAAAATGGCAAATACCCCAACCGAAGTATTGTTATTTTTAGAAAAATTAATGCCTTATGCGAAAAGGTATGGACATAAAGAGCTCCAAGAATTACAAGACTTTATGAAAAAACAGGGAGTTGATTTTGATATAGCACCTTGGGATGTGGCTTTTTATAGTGAAAAATTGTCTCAAGAAACTTATCAAATTAATCAAGAAACCTTACGTTCTTATTTTCCTTTACATAAAGTAATGCAAGGATTATTCGAAATTATCAAACGCTTATTTGGCATTCGTATAGAAGAAAAAATTGAGGTAACTGCATGGCATGATGATGTAAAAGTACTCACACTGTATAATAATGACAATAGTATGCTGGGCGAGATTTATCTAGATTTATTTTCAAGAAAAAATAAAATGGATGGTGCTTGGGCAAACCCTGTGCGAGATAAATTGCAAACGCCAGAGTATAATATCTTGCCCATAGCTTATATCATTACGAATTTTACCCCTATACAAGCTAATACTCCTTGTTTACTCACTCACGATGAAGTGGTAACTTTATTTCATGAATTTGGGCATGCTATTCACCATGTAGTTACTATTGTCCCTTATCCCAGTGTAGGAGCTGGTGCTGTGCCGTGGGATGCTATTGAATTACCTAGTCAATTTTTAGAAAATTGGTGTTGGGAAGAAGAAGCTTTGCAACTTATCTCAGAACACCAAGATACCAAAGCACCATTACCAGCCGATTTATTACATAATTTAAAAGCAAGTAAAAATTTTCAGGCAGGCCTACAGTTAGCACGGCAATTAGAATTTTGCCTATTTGATTTATTATTGCATACCAAAACTGCAGATATAAATAGCGCTGGCATTCAACAGTTGGCAAATGAAGTCCGGGAAAAAACAGCCATTATACAACCTCCAGCATATAATCGTTATCAAAATAGTTTTTCTCATATTTTTGCTGGTGGGTACGCAGCAGGCTATTATAGCTACAAATGGGCAGAAGTTTTATCAGCAGATGCTTTTGATAAATTTAAAGAAAATGGTATTTTTGATGCGAACACGGGTAAGCTATTTTTTGAGACCATCCTGACCCAGGGAGGTAGTCAGCCTGCTATGGATTTGTTTGTGCAATTCCGTAGCAGAAAACCCGAAGTCGTTGCTCTTCTGGCACAAAGCGGTATGCAATAGTATTTCTATTAAGGCCGCAGTTTTGCAAGATGATAATTTATTGAATTTCTAATTTTATATCAAATGATTTGATAGGGTGATTAGCCCATGCTAAACCATATATTACTTCCACCGTACAGGGTAAGCCTTCAGCAGTATTATTTTTTTCATATAAACTTGCTATATTTTGTAAGCTTACGCTTGTCATTAAGTGTAAGGTAGTAGGCGTGAAGCTAAAGCTAGCGCCACATTGTTTTATATCAGAAATTAAATCATTAAAATTTGAATGATAAATAATTAATTCTTCTCTATCTACTACTGGATCAGAAAAGCTTGCTTGTAATAATTGATCACCTACATCATGCATATCTTGCAAATGAGTTGCATCTGGTTTTTTCTTAAAGCTATTATTTACAGCAGATCTAAATTCTTTTAGAGTGTCGGGCCCAAAGCTTGTAAATAAAAAAGCGCCTTCAGGTTTTAAACAAAAGGCAATATTTTTTATTACTTGCAGGGTATCAATACACCAGGCCAAAGTGCCATTTGCAATAATTAAATCAAAAGTGGGTTTATGAAAAGGCAGGGCATGTATATCGGCACACACCAGAGATTCTTTTTGAAAAAAAGAGGCTGCTTTTTGTGCTTGTAATAGCCGTGGATAGGCAATATCTAATTGTACTATAAAAGCTTTAGGATACAATTTTTTTACTTTTTTCTTTACAATATCAGCCCCTAAAATAAGAATATATTTAGGGGTGATAGCAAGCAATGATAATCGCTCCAGGAGCCTATTACCGATTTCTTGCGATAAGAAATCAGGTTTTGGAAATTGTAGTGCCAAACGAGAGAAATACTTGATTCTATAACTTTCATGCATATGCTATTATACCCTAAATATAAATTTTAGTTAAGAAACTTATGTGCAAAATATTAAAAAAAATTGAACAAATTATGTTACCCTTTCATTGCATTAGTTGTGGTTTAGCAGCTGATCAAAATTATGATTTATGTAAAGATTGTGAAAATCGTTTACCTTGGATATCCGATAGGTGTAAACAATGTGGACTTGAGCTAGATTATAATGCAGAGCGCTTGCGATGCTCTCGCTGTGGTGAGAAGCCCCCGCCTTTTGATGAACTATATGCTTTGTTTGAATATGTGAAGCCTTTAACCAGCTGGATCCCAAGTTTTAAATCTGCACATAAATTGTATTATGGTAAGGTGCTCGGTACTTTATTGCAAAAAGCCCTTAGCATATGGTATCACAAGCGCCCCTTTCCTGAATTAATAGTGCCTATGCCCTTACATCCAAAACGTTTGCAAACAAGAAGTTTTAATCAGGTATATGAATTTTTAAAACCTGCAATGGCGAGCTACAATTTACCGATAAATCCTGCTATTGCTTCTCGAATACGATGGACTGTACCACAGGCAAGCTTAGATAAAGAGGCACGCTTAAGAAATTTAGCACACGCATTTTTGGTACAGCCCTTAAAAAACGTACAACATATTGCCATTGTAGATGACGTGGTGACTACAGCAAGTACCGTCAGTGCTTTGAGTCTTCTTTTTAAAGAGCAAGGGGTAGAATGGATAGATATCTGGACTATATGCCGTGCGTAAATCTTTTAAGCCACCCGTAAGGTGTTTTTTTTCCAGCGATTACTTTTATAGCGCCAATAATAGCAGAGGGTGTTTCCTCCTGCATATAAAAGTGATATTTCCCACACCATAGTGGGCGAGCCTTGAAATAATACAATGACAATATAGGTCGGCACGATGGAGTAAATCCAAGCACTCGTAACATTCATAAGCATTAAAAATTTAGTATCGCCCGCAGCAATTAATACACTAGAAAATAGCCAGCCAAACCCATCAAATAAAAAATATAGCCATAGCCAAAATAAAGCCTGTTTAATAGATTTTGCTAATTCAAATTGATTCATAGGGTCACTGCTGGTATTAATAAATAAACTAATTAAATAATCGGGGAGTATTAAAAGCGGAATTGCAAAAATACCAATGAGCAACATTACTACTTTTTTACTTGAATAAAGGCTTTGCTTGGTTGCTTGAAGATTTCCTCCTCCTAAAAAGTTTGCATGTAAATTCATCAATCCTTTTTGTAGACCACTAACCCCAAAAGTGAATAATAATAAAAAACTTTGTACAATTGAATAAACCGTGATGTGATCTTGGCTTACGGTTGCTAACATATCGGCAAGTACACTCCAGGCAATTAATTCAATAATATTAGAAAAAGAGTTCGGTAAACCAACCGTAAAGCATTTGAAAAATAAGCTTTTTTTAAAATGCCAGTTAGCGGTGCCAAAAACTTTGCGATGTTCCGTATTTAAAAAAGAGCAAAATAACACAATTACTTGAAATGTTTGGGATATGCCGGTAGCTAAAGCGGCGCCCGTAGCACCCAGAGCCGGTAACAAGCCTGGTATGCCACTAATGAAGATATAATCTAAGCTAATATTTAAAATATTACCTGCTAGAGCCACTACCATGGCAAATTTAACTTTACCGCGCCCTATAAAAAAAGCGGATAATACGGTTACCATAGGATACAAAGGACCAAAATACATTAATATTTTAAAAAAATCTTGACCATGTTCGTAATGGACATCGGCTCGTAGAAGAAATGGAGCCCCAAAAAAACTCAAAGGTAAAAAAATGAGTATGGTAAATACACAATACCATAGCATTTGCCAAACTGGTGTGCCTACTCGTTTAAAGTGACGCGCTCCATTATATTGGCCCACAAAAATTTCCGTAATGGCCGCTATGCCTATTACTCCATCTAAAAATATGCTTGCGATAACACTGGCGGTAACCACTGAATTCATAGCTTGAATATTATAATGAGCTAGAAATAAGCGATCTAAAAATAGCATTAAATTGGTAGATAACATGGATAACATGAGCGGGCAAGAAATAGTCAGCAGTTCACTTATGCTACCTTCTGGATGGCGTGTGAGACTTAGATGTTTAACTTTCATGGAATTTTTTATTCCTGTATAACATAAATATCATACCTTATACTCTTACCATTGATAGTATAGGTACATATCGGTCCTTCTAGTGCTAAACTTAAGCGCGGTCTTTTAACTACCACTCTTTTTTTAGCTTTTTGTAGGCTTAGCGCTAAAAGGGTAGATGCGTCGGTATCAAGTCCTATGATGTCGCTTAAAATACGCATTTCCCGCTTTACAAGGGCACTTTTTTGCCGTGTAGGGAACATCGGATCAAGATAAATCACATCAAATTTCACCGTGGTATTACGTAAAAAATCTATAGCATTTTCGGGGGTAAGCGAAACGATATTTTTAAGAAAATAAGGAGGATGGGCCATATTTTTTGCTCTTTGTAAACCGTCAGCTAGTAAAGTGCTTAAAATATTACATCGCTCACATAAGTAGAGGGTACAGTCGAGCCCGGCAAGCACCATAGCATCTTGGCCGAGTCCTGCGGTAGCATCTAAAATCCTAGGACGAGGAATGCCTGGTTTACAGCCAATTGCTTTTGCCAAATCTTCATTTTTAACAGAAATTTTTTTTAAGCGGTACGTAATTTTTTTGTCAGTAAAATCGACGTATAAAGGTGTAAAGCCTAAAGATTTAGGAGGCACCAACTCTATGCGTTGCTTAGTTACGAGTAAATAATAGCCTCTAGGGTGCTCTGTGAGTATTGTTTGAAACGGTAACTTAAGTTTATGGGCGAGTTTGCAAGCCTCATCCTCCCTGCTAGGCTCTATGCATATGACACCAGCTATCGGTTCCAACGATTTAGTACAATTCCACCATAATAATACCTATAAAAAAAAGTACATTCATGACTAAATGCCCTTTTCCCCCTATAACGCGATATGAACTTATTATTTGTAAATGATATCGCCCACTCCAGACTATACAAGAAGGTAGTATGCCAAGCAGCAAAGCTACTAAAATCCCTGCATAGCTTAATATTTTCTCAAAGCCGGTTGGATACAGAGTTATAAATAATAACGGGGGTATAAAAGTGAGTCCAATTAAGCTAAGTCTGATTTTTGCTTGTTTAGGCAGAAGCTGTAAACCATCTGCTAAAAAATGAAACAAACTAATTGCAACCCCTAAAAAAGAAGTTAATATAGCAAGAATGGCAAATAGCCTGGCATTAAAGGTTATGATAGGTGAACCTATCATTTGTTGTAAGGCAAGCGCTGCCCCTGTGCCATCATCATGGTTTTTTGCTAAGTTCAGTAAATTAATAGGGCCTATTAAAGGTACGACACCCAGAGTAACCAATTCCCAGGCAATATAAATGGCAAGCGTACAAATACTGCCCATTAAAATAATACGACGTAAATGCTTGATATTTCCATGTAAATAAGTATTAAGACTCGGAATTATTATCCCAAAGCCAAAAGAAGTAATTAATATAGGAAATAATTTACCAATGGCTTGAAAACTGACATTTTCTAACAAGACAGGATCAATATGGGGAATACATAAAATTAATAAAGAGCCATATACACATAAAAGCCCACCTGCTAAATATCGATTTAAGTAATCAACGGTTTTCATCCCGGCAAAAATAATTAAGCCAAAAAATACAGCTAAAAAGCCTAAGACATAGTTTGTGGGTAAGAATGTACAATAGGGAGCAAGCATTTGTATAAGCCATGCGGTGCCTGCTTTTAAATATAAGCTTAATAGAGCATATAATAGCAATAGGTAAATAACCCCGCTTACAACTTTGCCTACTTGCCCGAGAGTTTTTCGGGACATAGAGATGATATTGGTGTCTCTGCTAAACCAAACACTCGCTTCCAGTAATAAAAAAGCAGAATATGTCATAAAATAAAAACAAATTCCAAACGCCATAATGCTGGGATAAAATCCAAGACGCGCGGTGGCTAAAGGAAGGGCAAGCATGCCTGCACCAATGGCAGTGCCTATAACTAATAAAACCCCACCAATTATTTTATGCATCTATAGTCTCAGTTGATTCTTCGCTAAATAAAGCATCTACAAAAACTTTTGCTTGAAAAAGTTTTAAATCATCAATGCCTTCCCCTAGGCCTACAAAACGGATTGGGATTTTTAATTCGTTAGCAATAGCAAATATCATGCCGCCTCGTGCAGTGCCATCTAGTTTGGTAAGGGTAATACCCGAAACTGGCACGGCTTCATTAAATTTGATGGCTTGATTAAGTGCATTTTGACCAATACCCGCATCTAGTACTAACATAATTTCATGCGGAGCGTTCGCGTCAATTTTTTGTATCACGCGTACTATTTTTTGTAATTCACTCATTAGATTTTCTTGGGTATGTAATCGCCCAGCTGTATCTGCAATTACTATATCTATCTGGCGAGCTTTTGCTGCTTGTATAGCATCAAAAATGACGGATGCACTATCTCCTTTGTCTTTTTGTGCAATCACAGAGATATTATTTTGCTCTCCCCAGGCTATTAATTGTTCTACCGCTGCTGCTCTAAACGTATCACCTGCAGCTAATAATACTTTGTGCCCTAGAGCTTGATAGTATTTCGCAAGTTTACCTATAGTCGTGGTTTTGCCGGCACCGTTTACTCCTACCATTAATATTACAAATGGTTGTTGAGCGATAGTGGGTAAAGGATTTTCTACAGTACTTAAAATTTTTATAAGTTGGCTTTTTAACTCATTTTTTAAATCTAGGGAATTTTGTAAATGCTGTGACTGAACGGCATTTTTTAAATGGCTCAAAATAGCTTTAGTAGTTTTGGAGCCTACATCTGCTTTTAATAATTCGGTTTCTAAAGTATTGAACAAAGTTTGAGAAATTTCAGTTTTTTGTGAAAAAAGATTAGTAATTCCAGCTTTAAAAGAGTCTCTAGTGCGTTTAAGCCCCTGACTCAGTCGATTTAAAAGGGATATTTTAGGCGCAGGAGTTGTCTGCTCCAACGTAATAGGATTTTTATTGCGTTTTAAAAAATCTAGCATGTTGACTACCTTTTTGTATAAAGTGCATTTTATAAGCAGCGTGGTTTGTATGAAGGATACCTTACCCGCCCCATGCTCGCCAATAGTATACAGAGGACTTTGCATGATTAAACATTTTTTTTATGGCCTTATTGCAATATTCATAAGTAATATCGCCTGGTCTGCTCCCACTACTCATAGTTATATTTTAGAAAATGGCCTAAAAATTATTGTGCGTGAAGATAATCGGAGTTTAAGCGTTAGTAGTCAGATTTGGTATAAAGTAGGTAGTGCTTATGAACCTAGGGGTTTAACAGGCATCTCGCATGCCTTAGAGCATATGATGTTTCAAGGCACTCCCAGTGTGCCTAGTCAAATATTTTTTAATTCTATTGCTGAAAAAGGGGGTAAACAGAATGCCTTTACCACAAAGGATTACACCGCCTATTATCAAACTATAAATGCTAACGAGCTTGAACTGATATTTAAGTTAGAAGCTGATAGAATGGCCCACCTTAATTTTCCAGAATTTGCAATAATGCAAGAATTAGGGGTAGTAAAAGAAGAACGTAGATTAAGAACCGATGATAATCCTAAGCGCTTAGCATATGAAAGATTTAATATGAATGCCTTTATGGGGGGGCCTTATAGTCATCCCGTCGTTGGATGGATGCGAGACTTAAATAACTTAAAAATTCAGGATTTAGAGCGTTGGTATAAAACTTGGTATGCGCCTAATAATGCGGTAGTGGTGGTAGCAGGCAATGTGAAGGCTGAGTCCGTATTAAAGCTAGCACAACAATATTTTGGGCCTATCACCCCTAACGCCCATGATTACAAAGCTTTGGCCTCTGTAGAAGAAGAGCCTGTAGGGGAACGGCATATGGTGGTGCGTTTACAGGCAAAGGTACCGCATTTATATCTTGGTTATAATGTGCCCTCGTTAAAAGCCAAAACTACTAGTAAAGAAATTTATGCTTTAAAATTACTGGAAGTAGCTTTGGGTAAAGGCCGTAGCAGTCGTTTTAATAAAATGTTAGTAAGAGGGGAAGAATTAGCAACTAGTGTGCATACACATTATCAACCTTTTACTTTATATCCAACCCTGTTAGAGGTAAGTGCCTGCCCCGCACCGAATGTTAAATTAGAGAAAGTCGAGGCAGCTATAATAAAGCAAATCAATCTTTTAAAAGAAGAATTAATAGAGAATGATGAATTACAACGTATTAAAAATCGCGTTATTGCCAATCGCATTTTTGCAAGAGATAGCTTATTTTATCAAGCGTCTGAACTAGCATCGCTTGAAGCCGTAGGATTACCTTGGGAATTATCACAACAATATGAAAATGATATTCAAGCAATCGATGCGAAAACTTTACAAGAAGTGGCTATAAAATACTTGGAACCTAATCGCTTAACGGTTACTTATTTGTTACCTATTGAAGAAGAAATAAGGGAGATAGATTAAATGCAGTACCTCTATGTAAAGCCTAAGAGAAATAAATCTTTGTGGATAATAACTGCTTTGATAACAATCAGTTTCATTGCCATTTTGTTTTTCCCTGAACTTAAATTGCCTATCTTACAAGATATAAGACTTTTTTTTTCGCAATTTGATAAAGATCCATTAGCGGTTCCAGGACTTGCTATACAGCCTACCGATACTGAGAAAGTGCATGGATTATTATCTGTACATCAATGGGATACTAAAAATGGAGTGCCAGTCTATTTTGTACCTACTGAAAATTTACCCATAGTAGATATTAAAATAAGTTTTGACGCAGGCTCCGCAAGAGACGGCACAAAACCCGGATTAAGCACACTGATGGCTTCTATGTTATTAGAAGGCACAGAAAGCTTATCCGAAGATGCATTCCTTGAGCAGCTAGAAGGCCTAGGGGTGCAGTATCATGTAGAGGCAAATCGCGATAATTTAATCATTGAATTACGTTCATTAACTAATCCTAATTTATTAAACCCAGCAATAGAATTAATTAGTGCCTTATTAACCAGGCCTGCTTTAACCCAAGGTGCTTTTGAGCGAGTAAAGCGTCAGCATATAGTAAACTATCAAGAAATTTTAGAATTACCAAGAAAAGTTGCAGAAAAAAAGTTTTATGAGACCGTGTATGCCAATCATCCCTATGGACACCTTACCCTAGGCACTGAAGCAGGCTTAGAAAGTATTGAATTACAAGATGTAAAAGATTTTAAAAAACAGTACTTACATGCCCAAAATGCATTATTAGTGATAAGTGGTGGTATTCACCGTGATAGAGTAAAAGATATTGCTAATAAACTAGTTACTCATTTACCCGGTGGTAATAAACCTGAACCCATAATATTTGTGCCTAGTAAAGAAGCACAAATAATAAATATTCCTTTAAAAACTACACAATCACACATATGGATAGGTGAACCCGTATTACGCGAAAATGATCCCGATTATTACCCTTTATTAGTGGGTAATCATATTTTTGGAAAAGGGCAATTTACTTCACGATTATTTAAAGAAGTACGTGCAAAAAAAGGACTCGCTTATTCCGTTAAAAGCCATCTTAAACGATTAAAAGTAGGGGGGCCTTTTGTCATTACCTTACAAACTGAACAAAAGCAAACTCAACTTGCTTTAAATATTGTACAAGACTTATTGAGCAACTTTGGAAAAGAAGGACCACAACCAGAAGAATTAGAATTAGCTAAGCAAAATCTAATTAAACATTTTCCATTAAGTATTAATACTAATAAAAAAATTAATGACAAACTTTTTAATTATGCTTTTTATCATTTGCCTATGGCTTCTTTTAATGAACACACTGCTAAAATACAACAAGTCACTAAAGAGCAGATACAAGAGGTATGGAAAAGACGTATCAATTTACATCATATGCAAACTGTAATAGTGGGTGAATAATAAAATTGGCAGTACAGCATTCCATACGAATTATTGGTGGCACTTGGCGCGGGCGTAAATTGCCTGTTATTGCCGAAGAAGGTTTACGGCCCACCCCCGATAGAGTAAGAGAAACTTTATTTAACTGGCTTGCGCCATATATGGTCTCCGCAAAATGTTTGGATTTATTTGCTGGAACAGGAATATTAAGTTTTGAAGCCTTATCTCGAGGAGCAGCTTCTGTTACAGCACTTGAGCGTAATAAAAAAGCAGTTCAAGCTATAGAAAAAACTCAAATTGCTTTAGACGCCTTAGGCATGCAATGCATACATACTGATGCGCTACGGTGGTTGGATACTCCGCCTCCAGACTGGGATTTTGATATTATTTTCCTAGATCCACCCTACCAAAGCAATTGGTTGGCACCTTGCTTAAAACGCTTATATAATATTATTCCAAATACCAAAGAATGCTTAATATATTTTGAACATAATACAGCGCAGCATCCTTTTGAACCTTCTCAATACGAAATTTATAAAAGTCAAAAAGCTGGACAAATATATTATTATTTATTAAAAATAGTTAGGTAACATAAAATGCAAGATAAGTTAGGCGCCATGGATATTTATTTAGTCGGTGGTGCGGTAAGAGATAAACTTTTAGGGCTTGCCATTAAAGAGCGGGATTGGGTAGTAGTAGGCGCAAAACCAAGTGATTTACTAGATCTTAATTTTAAAAAAGTAGGTAAAGATTTTCCTATTTTTTTGCATCCTACTACCCATGAAGAATATGCCTTAGCACGGCTGGAGCGTAAAGTAGCTGCTGGCTATTATGGGTTCGTCTGTGATTTTAGCCCGACCGTGACCTTAGAAGAAGATTTACGGCGTCGCGATTTAACCATTAATGCGATTGCAGAAGATGCCTTAGGGAATATCATTGACCCTCTTGGGGGGCAGGCAGATTTAAAAAATAAAGTATTACGGCATGTATCTATTTCTTTTAAAGAAGATCCGGTGCGTATATTAAGAATCGCTCGCTTTATGGCTCGTTATAAACAATTAGGCTTTACTATTGCCTCAGAAACTCATTCTTTAATAGAAGAGATGGTGCAAGCAGGAGAACTGCAAGCATTAGTGCCTGAAAGAGTGTGGCAAGAAATTGAAAAAGCACTACATGAGCCATCCCCCGAAGCTTTTTTTGAAACCTTACAGGAGACTGGAGCCTTAAAAGAATTATGGCCGAGCCTAAATACCTTATGGGGTATTCCTCAAAGAGCGGAGTATCATCCGGAAATTGATACGGGTATACATACTATGATGTCATTAAAAATGGCCAGTAAATTAAGCAAAGAAAGCATTACTCGCTTTGCAGTAGTCTGTCATGATTTAGGTAAAGGGCAGACGCCAAAAGACTTATTACCAAGGCACCTCTGTCATGAAGAACGAGGAGTTAACATTATTGAAGCTTTTTGTACCCAGTATAAATTACCTACTGAATTTAGAAACTTGGCAGTAATAACCTCAAGATTTCATTTACAGGCGCATCAAGCATTTACTTTAAAACCAGCAACTATAGTAAAGTTATTAGAGAAAGTAGATGCTTATCGTAAGCCTAAGCGATTTGAACAATTTTTAATTGCTTGTGAAGCCGATGCCAGAGGCCGTTTGCATTTTGAAGAAACTCCATATCCGCAAAGGGAATATTTGATGGCAGCACTTAACTGTACTAAGTCTCTTTCCATAGCTCACATACTACAATTAGGCTTACAAGGAGAAGCTCTAAAACAAGCAATACGCGCAGAACGTATACGAGCTATAAAACAATTAAAAGCCAATTATTAAACTAAGCTATCACTAAACTCTTGTTCTAAAACATCTTCAATATATTGTAAATGCCGCTCTGCATCATGGTAATTTTGCTGCAGGATTAATTGTATTTTGACAGGCATATCTTTATTGTTAAGGGCGTTTTTATATAGATAATTAGTCATTTTTTCATTAGTTTTCATGGCTTTGAGGGCGCCTTTTGAGCCCGTAATACTGCGTAAGTTGGTAATGCCTTCTATTAAATAGCCTTTGAAATCTTTGGTATGCTCCGGAGGTATACCCCCTAGCTTAATGACAGCTGCCGATAATTCTTTTATATGTCGTAAATGATCATTTTGAAATTTCATAAAATTAATTCGAATGTCATCTTCTTCTATGGCTTCAATTGCTTGTAAATATGCAAAACTCGCATCAATATCGAGTTGGATAATTTCATTAAGTACGGTTTCAAAGCTTTTCTCAAACATGATCATGCTCCCGCTATTCTTAAGCAAAATAAATTATAGTAGTACTATAGTAACGTAATTGTTATCAAATAGGTATAGATATACCCATTGCAATCTAGTTTTAGGTGTAGAACTGCACTTAATGATGTTGTATAATCGGCGAATGCAAGAATTTAGTTTATCAAGTGAAGAAATACAGGAGCTACGTGCAGCGCACCGTTCCGCTA
>Ga0302309_10001534_pt1 | contig 20880 bp, 13 predicted proteins | sample III_Palsa_N1_1_FD_200453 | JGI IMG/M metagenome (GOLD analysis project Ga0302309, IMG submission 200453) | Peat permafrost microbial communities from Stordalen Mire near Abisko, Sweden - III_Palsa_N1_1 | ecosystem: Environmental > Terrestrial > Soil > Palsa > Peat permafrost | place: Sweden... | reverse complement strand
ACTTGGAAGAGAACCCGTGGCCGGCGTCATAGGACAGGTAAAAGGAATTGAGGGCAAGCACATTGTCCCGCTGGATAAACCGGGAAGACACCTGCGTCTGACCTAAGTCCGCGACATTCTTAAAGAACACGCGATCCCCGGGCTTCTCCCACCTCTGAGAAAGCACCCGGTAGTCTACGTTGTAGTGCGGATCGGCGTTCTCCACCCTATCCACCAGGGTCTGGTTATAAAGCTGGCCGCCCAGGCGGGTATAGAAATTCAGGAGCAGGTTGAATTGCTTATAGCGAACGTTGGTCCCGAAGAAGCCCTCTACCTTGGATTCGGTGTTACCCGCGGGGACAATGTCATTGACGCTCCAGTTATAGGTCAGCGTGCCGTTCTTCTTTACGAAAATCTCGTTCCCGGTTTCTGGGTCTATCCCCAGAGACCGGACGGCGTAGATCGCATCCAGTGACTGTCCTTCCTGGTAGCGCAGCAAGGGGGCGCCCATATTGGCGGAATTGGTCTGGGCGGAGTCCACTCTTTCGTTATAGGCCTTCAGGGCATCGGATATTTTGACGATGACATTCCTGTTGTGGGTAAGGTTGGCGGTGAGGCTGAGATTGAAGTTCCGGTTCCGGATGACATTGACCTGGAGGTTCAGTTCTTCGCCCGTGTTGCGCATATTGCCGACGTTATCCAGGTAAGAAGAAAAGCCCGTGGACGGGGGCAGCGAAACGCTCGACACCAGGCCTGTGGTCAGCTTGTAGTAGTAGCGGGGCATAATCAGTATCCGGTCCTGCAGCAACCCGATTTCCATGCCCAGGTCATAATCCCTGGTCTTCTGCCATTGCAGGTTCTGGTTACCGTAGTTGGAAACGATGGCGCCCGCGCCGGTGGAATACCAGCTCCCCGTGTAGTAGGAGTATGTCGTCTGGGCCATGTAGGGCGCAAAGGACACGCTGCCCGTGAGACCGGTACTGGCGCGGATCTTCAGGCGGCTGAAGGGAGAACCCTTCATAAAGTCTTCCTTGTGCATATTCCAGCCAATCCCGACGGCCGAAAACGGCGCGATCCGGTTGTTGCTGCCGAACTGGGAAGATCCGTCCTCCCGGAAGGTCAGGTCCATGAGATATTTGTCCTTGTAGGAATAGTTGGCCGACGCGAAGGTCCCGAAGAGACGCTCCTTGTCCACATAGCTGTTAGGCGTGGAGCCGGTAGCGTAGCCATAAGCAAAGCCGATGTCCGGGAACTGGTCGTTGGTAAACCCGGTAGCTGAAAAGGACTTGGTGTCCGTCAGGGAAGTTCTGAAGTTGGCTCCCACCAGGACGTTGAGGAAATGCCCCCCAAGCTTGTGGTTGTAATTAAGGGTCATGTTCCCGTCCGCCACTGTAGTGACGCTGTCGCCATATGTATAGCTCCCTTTTTCGTTGAGCTGGGTCGACGAATAGAAATAATATTCGTTGGCCATGGGGGAAATGAACTGGTCTGAGGAACCGCTGGTCCGGTTCACACTGATCTGCCCCCGGAGACGCAACCCTTGCATGATCGTCCAATCGGCGGAAAATGCGTCCACGAACTGAAAGTACTGGTCCTTGTTGAAGCTTTTCAAGGTGGCATCGTACATGGGGTTCAACTCGTAATTGGTAGTCACTCCCCCACCCGAGCGATCGACATACGTATCGACCACCTGGGCAATATGACCCGTGGAATCGTACTTGGGATAGTAGGGATTCATACGGGCATAGTTCGAAAAGTCGCCGTACGGAGAAGCTACGGAATTCATCTGGGTAGCCGAAATGTCGTTGCGGAACAGGAACTTGGAGCCCAGGTTATAGGATAACGTAAGGTCCGTGCTGTAGCGGTCCCGGCCGGAGCCTTTCATGACGCCGGGAGAGGTTTCGTATCGTGCCGCCAGACCTACCCGGAAGGGTCCTGAGCCGCCCTCGACATAGACGGAATGCTTTTGTCCGAAGGTCGTCTGCAATGGCTGGGATAACCAATAGGTATTGACCCCGCTCAGGATCATTCCCAGTTTGTGATAATATACGTCGTTCAACTGGTCCTGGCTCAGGGCGCCGTTGTTGTTGGCGTTGTAGAGGCCTGCCATGTTCTCGTAGGCCAGTTTTTGACTGGCATCGAGGACGTGGTACTGGGTCAGGTCAGGGGTGGTGGTATTGAGCTCATAGTTATACGACACCTGCAGCTTCCCGTTCTTCGGGGGATTGGTGGTAATGACCACGACCCCATTGGCCGCCCTGGACCCGTACACCGCTGTGGCCGCGGCGTCTTTGAGCAGGGTGATGGATTTAATACGGTTGATGTCCAGGTCATAGACCTGTTCCAGGCTCACTTCGTAGCCGTCCAGGATGAAGGTCGGAAGGTTCACGCCACTGGAAAGGGTGTTCCGGCTGATGACGTCGGTGCCGCTTCCGGACGGCAGAGCAGTGGAGCCACGGACGTTGATATTGGGCAGTGCGTTAGGGTTAGAGCCCGCCAGGTTATTTTCTACGATCTTGAAGGACGGATCGAAGCTTTGCAGGCTGCGCAGGACGTTCTGGGGATCCACCTTCTTCAGGTCTTCTCCCGATATGGTGACCGCGGTTCCGGTAAAGTTCTCCTTACTGATCTCCTGGTAACCGTTGGATACGGTGATGGCCACTTCAGATATTTGCTGGACCTTGTTCTTAAGCCGGATCACGAGGGTCGTCCTTCCCTCCAGCTTGATTTCTTTGGTCTCGGTGTTGGCGCCCGTCAGCACGAGGGTCGCCAGGGAGTCCAGGCCGCTGAGCGCAAACTCTCCTTTGGCATTGGTAACGGTTCCCTGGCGGGAACCTTTTACACTCACAGAAACACCCGCCAGGGGTTCCCCTTCCTCTCCGAGCACCTTTCCGTGAACGACAAAGGGGGGAGACACCGCTTTCGGCGACGTCTCCGCTTCCCGTTCCCGAATAGCAAGGATTGAATGGTTAATGATCTCATAGGACAGGGGTTGATCCCTGAAAATATGTGCAAGGACAGTATCCAGGTTGCCATTCCGGATATGAATGTCCACCGGTTTGCTCTTTTGCAGCAGCGCATCTTCGTACCAGATGGTTAACCCGCTTTGCTTGCGGATCTCTTTTAGTACTTTTTCCATGGGCGCGTTTTCCTCGGAGAGTGTGATCCCCTGGGCAAGCGCCCTGGCGCCTGCCTGGAGGCAGGTGAGGAGCACGAATACGGCGGTCAATTTGAACATGAGCAGTAGTTTGGTGATGAGCGCCAATTCATGGCGACGTGCTTTGCCATAAGCAGTTAATTGCATAGCTTTGGTTTGGTTTGCGGTTTGTTCAAAAATGGGCTTCGTTGTCAATTTTTTGAGGTAACCCGAACTTTCGCGGAATTCCGTTGCACCGGGATTCCGTTTTGTTTCGTCCACCCCCTGGATTTCTATGGCATAACAATTAGCTTTTTGTGTTCGGCATCTATAGAAAAGTGGATTTTACTGATTTCAAACAGCTTCAATAATTCAGACAGGTTGGCGTCCCTGGGAATTTCCCCCGTGAAAGTCCTTTCGGAGATTTTACCTTCGTACGTTACTTGCACGTCATACCAGCGCTGCACCTGGCGCATGATCGTGGTGATGGAAGCCTTGTGGAAAGCGGTAACTCCGTTCTTCCAGGCCACGGCAAGGTCCAGGTCGGCGTCTTTCACCAGCTTGATCCCTCCATTGCTCAGCAACAGGCTTTGCTGCCCGGGATCGAGCAGCACACTGTCCTTGTCCGTACAGAACCGGACCGAACCTTCCACCAGTGTTGTTTGTAAAGTATTTTCCTCTGGATAAGCCATCACGTTGAAACCGGTACCCAGCACTTCAATGGAAGCCTTCCCCACCTGTACAATAAAAGGCCTGGCCGCATCTTTGGCGACTTCGAAATAGGCCTGCCCCGTTATTTCCACCCGGCGTTCCCTGGCCCCGAAAAAGCCGGGAAAACGGATGGAAGAAGCCGCGTCCAGCCATACCCGGGTACCGTCGCTGAGGACTAATTGCTCTTCCCTGGCCCGGGGAGTAGATAGTTCATTGAGCAAACCTGGAGTGGACGGTTGGTCGGTAGCTGAGACGTCCACTTCGTTCAGGGTCTTGGTAATGGCTACCTGGCCTCCGGCAAATAGCCGGCCGTTCACGGCGGTATCCAGGAGGATGGTCTGGCCCCCTGCCATGGTGAGCAAAGCCCCGTTTTTGCCTCCCTTGATGTCATGGGCAAGAACAGGTTGATGGGCGAGAGTGGTGGAGGAAGGATGGGGGTGAGCCCAATGCCAATACACGGCAGCAGAACCTCCAAGGATCAGGAAGGCGGCCACGGCCCGGGTCCACACGAACCCAAGGCTGAAAATGGGGGGAGCAGCCTTCATCCTGGCGCGGATTCTCGCATAGATCTGCGCCCTGAGATCCTCCGGTCCGCTGGCTAGCGGAATGTCCAGGTGGGCCCCTTCTTCTATTTTATTGTACCAGGCCGCATACTCCTTTTCTTCTTCAGGGGTAATGCTGCCGTTTAACCACTTTTCTGCCAGTTCCTGGAGTCTTTTTTCCTCGTTTTGGTCGTTCATCAAGGGATGCCTTTGCTATAAAGGCAACTCATCTCCCCTAAACCCTATATCAAGTAGGAAAAAATGTTGTATATTATTTGTTATAATGTAAATAATCCAGCAGGTGACTGACCCTGACGAGGGGAGACGGCAGAACAAGGACAAAAAATAGATAGGTAAACCCTTTCCGCAGGGATTTCATAGCCCTGGCAAGGTTGGCCTCCACTGCTTTTTCACTCACCAGTAAGCGGGTGGCGATTTCTTTATGAGAGAGGTTGTGCTCCTTGCTAAGTTGGTAGGTAATACGGCACTTTTCGGGAAGTTCGTTCACCAGGGCAGCCAGGCGCAGACGCAGCTCATCGAATTGCAAGAACTGTTCCGTGGAATGGTCTTCTTCGGAGAGATCCCTTGCCATGATCAGCTTATATTCCTCGGCCCTTTTTAACTTCACCTGCGCATTGATCACTTTGTACTTCATGCTCACCGCCAAATAGGCGCCCACCTCTCCTTTAATATCGAGACTGGTCCTCCGGTTCCAAAGATCCAGGAATATATCCTGCACCAGTTCCTCCGCAATTGACAGGTCTTTGAGCTTTAATCCGGCTATAAATAAAAGTCTTTCCCAATACCGGTTATACAACTCAGTAAAGGCTTTCTCATCGCCAGTTCCGAGCAGAAATACCAACCGGGCATCCGGGTATACCACATAATTCCTCATGTTTATAAACGATATATAATAACTAAATATGCCTCTCTTTCTGCTTGGGAAAGATAGGAAATTCCGGCGAATGCCGGCCTGAGATTGCTAACTCCGTATCGCGACCACCGGGTCCATCTTAGCGGCTATGGAAGCCGGGATGAAACCCGCCAGCATGCCGGTGAAAATGCAGAAAATGACGGCTCCGGCAAAAAGGCCCAGGGAAATATAGACGGTAAAATGCATTACGTAAGTCAGTAAGAAGGTCAGCAGGAACACCAGTATAATGCCGATAAGACCTCCCAGCAGGCAAAGGAAGGCCGACTCCATGAGGAACTCCAGCAGGATGGTCCTTCTTTTGGCGCCTATGGCCTTTTTAAGCCCAATGATAGGGGTACGTTCCCTGACGGTGACGAACATAATATTGGCCACACCGAAGATACCTACCGCAAAGGAAAGGATCGTAATGGCAAAGCCCCCCAGGGTAAGCCCCGTAAAGATGGAATTCAATTGGGAAGTTCCGCTGGTAATATCATTCAAGGAAAAATTATCGTCTTGTCTCGGGCTCAGGCGACGCACGGACCGCATGACGCCCCTTAGCTCCCCTTTCAGTTCATCCACAGGAATGCCCGTTTTCCCCTCCACCATGATAAACCCGTCCGCATAGTTCGGATTTCCGATCTCGTTACAAAAACGGTAGGTCATAATGACGATATTGTCAAAGTCCCACCCTCCGATCAGGCTGCTGCCCTGCTTCTTAATGACACCCACCACCTGGACCTGGTGGCCCTTGACGACGACGGTCTTGCCGACTGCCTGTGCAGGGTCATCGAATAATTTCTCGGCCAGGTCGTTTCCCATCACCATGACCGGTGAGCCATAGTTGAACTCCGCATTGCTGATATAACGTCCCGATCCGATCTCTAAAGGTTGAATATCCGTGTACTCCTCGGTAACTCCATACCAATTCACATTGGTCAGGGCGGCATCCTTATAGGCTATATCCGACCTGTTGTTATAGCAAAACGCCACATGAGAGGCATTTTGGGTCAACTCTTTAATCACCCGGAGCTCATTGAATTTGGGGTTGGGCCGGTTCATGTATTTCCACCACGGGTAGTCGGCTCCCCCGCCCCAGGGCCATTTCTGGATGTAAATCGTGTTGGTCCCCATCGCCTTGAGGGACTCGTGTACGTTCCTGTCCAGGCTGTTTACGGTAGCCAGGACTGAAATAATGCAAAAGATGCCAATGGTGATGCCGAACAGGGACAAGAAGGTGCGCAACCGGTTATTCTTCAGTTCTTCCAGCGCCATACGAAAGCTGGTAGCGAGTATGGTGAGGGTCCTCCGCATAGCTCAAACCTACACAAAAAGAGCCATATAACAGTGGATAAATCGTACCTTTGCGCCCCAGATGAAGTACTACGAACAGATCCAACGCCGCAAGACCTTTGCCATCATATCACACCCTGACGCCGGTAAGACCACCCTTACCGAGAAATTCCTACTGTTCGGAGGCGCCATCCAGACGGCCGGTGCGGTAAAAAGCAATAAGATCAAAAAACACGCTACCAGTGACTTTATGGAAATCGAGCGGCAGAGGGGAATCTCTGTAGCGACGAGCGTGATGTCCTTTGAATATAAAAATATCCTCGTCAACTTACTGGACACTCCCGGGCACAAGGACTTTGCTGAAGATACTTACCGTACCCTTACTGCAGTAGACAGCGTCGTCCTCGTAATAGATAGCGTCAATGGTGTGGAAGAGCAGACCCGTAAACTGATGGAAGTCTGCCGGATGCGGGATACCCCGGTCATTGTCTTCATTAATAAGATGGACCGGGACGGAAGATATCCTTTTGACCTGATGGAGGAGATCGAGAAAGAATTAAATATTTCCCTGCACCCCATTACCTGGCCCATCAACAACGGGAAGGATTTCAAAGGGGTGTACAACCTGTTTGATAAAAACCTGAACCTGTTCACGGCCGGGACCAAATCCAGCAACGAGAACAGCCTCCTCATAGAAAACCTGGAGGATTCCGTGCTGGAAGACAAGGTAGGAACCAAAGACGCCCTGCAGCTCAGGGAAGATGTGGCCCTCATTGATGGCGTTTATGGACAATTAAATGTGCCCGACTATCTGAAGGCGAAAGTAGCCCCTGTTTTCTTTGGCAGCGCCATCAACAATTTCGGTGTGAAAGAACTGTTGGATACGTTTATCCGGGTAGCGCCCTCTCCCCTGCCCCGGGAAACCAACGCGCGGGTGGTAGAGCCAACGGAAGACAAGTTGAGCGGCTTCATTTTCAAGATCCACGCCAACCTGGATCCCAAGCACAGGGACCGGATCGCTTTCTTCAGGGTGTGCTCCGGCAGATTTGCCCGCAATACATTCTATCATCACGTCAGGCTGGATAAGGGCGTCCGTTTCAGTAATCCTTATTCCTTCCTGGCCCGGGATAAAGAAGTGATCGACGAAGCATTCCCCGGAGACGTAGTGGGACTCTTTGATACAGGCACCTTCAAGATAGGGGATACGCTTACGGAAGGAGAAAACTTTTTCTATATAGGCATTCCTTCTTTTTCGCCCGAACTCTTCAAAGAATTGGTGAATAAAGATCCGATGAAGACCAAACAACTGGAAAAAGGCGTCCGCCAGTTAACGGATGAAGGCGTTGCGCAATTATACACCCAACACGGGGGGAACCGCAAGATCATCGGTTGCGTGGGAGAACTGCAGTTTGAAGTCATCCAATATCGCCTGTTACATGAATATGGCGCCGCATGCCAGTTCAATAGCCTGCCCTTTTTTAAGGCCTGCTGGATTACTTCGGAGGATCCCAGGAAACTGGAAGACTTCACTCGTTTCAAACCCCAGAACATCGTGGAGGATAAGGACGGACACCTGGTCTACCTGGCCCAAAGCGAATGGTTCCTGAATACAGAAAGGGCTAATAACCCAGATATCATGTTCCACTTTACGAGCGAGATACATAAGTAGGCCTACGGCGCGCGGGGATTGCCAACTGGCGCGATGGCGCGGGGAACGACCGCTTGCTCGATGGCGTAGCGACACCTGTGGCAGCGCTACTTTGCCTTGATCATCTCTTCGAGCTGCTCTACGAAAATCTGAGTGGCGGGGCAATATTCCACATTCTGTTTGTGGACGTGAATATAATCGACCAACTTCTTCTTCGTGAAATGGGGAAACCCTGCGCAATCGGCAGGCCTGACCGCATAGATGGAACATTTGTTGTCCTTGGTGTTGAAGAATTGACACGGGCGCTTTACATTCATCCAGTCGCCTTCCTTATCCTTGTACAGCCACTTTTCTCTGAACGCGGCCGGTGTCATGGACAGATGAGCAGAAATGCGCTTCACATCCGCTGGCGTAAAAGTAGGTGTCATGGTACGGCAACAATTACCGCAGGTGAGACAGTCGATCTGCTCCCAGGTCTTTTTATCAGCCGCCACAGCCATGTTATCCAGTCCACGGGGGGGATCCTTTTCCAATTTGGTCAAAAAACGGCGTAGCCTGGATTTATTACGTTGTAATTTTAGCCTGTGAGCGCGGAGATTCATGTTGGTCCGTTGAAATTGTATGGCGAAGTTTGTAGAACAAAGGTCTAAAAGTAGGGGGAAATGATGATAATGCAATATTTGATATATGTGGGAACAGTATAAAAAAGGATTCAAGGCCTACCTGCAACTGGAACGGTCCTTATCGGACAATTCCGTGGAGGCCTACCTGGGAGATCTGGACAAGCTGACCCAATTCCTCCTGCATACGGATAACCCGAAAACGCCCGCCCAGGTCACGACGGATGAACTCCGCAAATTCCTGCAATGGGTAGCTGAACTGCACATGACGCCTTCCTCCCAAGGGCGCATCTTATCCGGAATCCGATCCTTTTACCGATACTGCCAGGTGGAACATATTACCAGCACCGACCCCACGGAGTTACTCGAAGGCCCAAAGCTGAAGCGGGCCCTTCCGGACGTCCTGACCTTTGATGAGATCGAACGCATGCTGGGATTCATCGACCACAGCACCCCCGAAGGCGGCCGCAACCGGGCTATCGTAGAGACACTTTATAGCTGCGGGCTCAGGGTCAGCGAGCTGGTCACGCTCCGGCTCTCCTGTCTGTATCCTGATGTGGGTTTCATTAGGGTCATAGGGAAAGGAGACAAGGAAAGGCTGGTCCCCATCGGAAGAGATGCCATCAAATACATCACGATCTACCGGGAAAAGATACGGATCCATATGCCCGTCAAACCTGGCAGCGAGGACATCGTTTTTCTCAACCGGAGAGGGAGCGCCCTCTCCAGGGTCATGATCTTTTATGTCATCAAGGATCTGGCCCAAAAGGCCGGTATCACAAAAAATATATCCCCGCATACCTTCCGGCATTCCTTTGCCACCCACCTGGTAGAGGGAGGAGCTGATCTCAGGGCCGTACAGGAAATGCTCGGTCACGAGAGCATTACGACTACTGAGATCTATACCCACCTGGACCGGGAATATTTGCGCCAGACCCTGGAGTCTTTCCACCCGGGATTTCAGAAGTAATTTGCTTAATTTCCTACCCCGGATGTCCTTCTTACGAACCATACATGAAAAAGGAAAGGGAAATCTCTTTTCCGACGAGGCCCTGCTGGAGGCATACCAAACTAAAGGTGACCTGCAAGCCCTGGCAAACCTGTATGAAAGGTATATGGAGTTGGTGTATGGACTTTGTATCAAATACCTTAAGGATCCTGAAAACGCAAAGGATGCGGTCATGGGCATTTTTGAAACCCTCGTGAAAGATCTGAGGAAAAAATATGCCGTCCAATATTTCAAATCGTGGTTGTATACGGTTACGCGTAATTATTGCCTGATGCAATTACGGTCCGCAGGGAAAGCGAAAATGATCGAATTTACGCCGGATATTATGCAATCCGGGGAAGATCCGCACCTTAATGGCAGTGAGGAAGAGGAGCGATTACAAAAATTGGAGCAATGTATGGATGCCCTTCCTCCGGAGCAGAAGGAGACTATGCGGCTGTTCTATAAAGAAGACAAATGTTATAATGAGATCCAGGCGCTCACGGGATACGAATGGAATATGGTAAGGAGCTATATCCAGAATGCCCGGAGGAACCTGAAAATCTGTATGGAGAAAAAGGTACATGTTCAAAAAGGAGTCCGATAAAAAAACATTCACCGCAAGGGACATTGACCGTTACCACAACGGCCTGATGACGCCTGCCGAACGGAACGCACTCGAAAGGGCGGCGCTGGGGGATCCCTTCCTGGAAGAAGCCATGGAGGGATTCGCTCTCCGGCCAGCCGGAAGCATTCCCGGTGACCTGGAGGAACTACATTCAAGACTGGGGCGCAGGATAAAGAGGGATGACAACCGGTCTCTGCTGCTGGCCGGGTCCTGGTGGAAGGTGGCGGCGGTTGCGATCCTGATAGTGGGGGCCGGAAGCCTGTTTTACCGGGGTTGGCAAAAAGCCCCGCCTCCCGGACAGCAAGCCCGGGAGGAATTGACGGCTCCGAAAGAATCGGGACATATGAAGGAACCCGCTCCTCAAAATGAATTGGCCATAGAAGAGAGAAAGGCCAAGGCGCCGGAGGTTTCGATGCAAGCCACCACCCCGGCACAGATGCAAGCCACCGTCCCGGCACATTCGAAAAGGATATTCAAGGCGGAATCGGGAAGGCGGGATCAGGATCAAACTCCGGCAGCCAATGATTCAACCGTCATGCAAATCCAGGCGGCAGACCTCGCGGCTCAACCAGCGCAGGACGGTAAGGCGGCAGGCCAAGCTGTAAGCATACCCGAACAACGGAATACCGCAGCAACGCTTTCCGGGAAGGCGGCGGTCAGTTCGCCCGGCCAATTTACCTATAACAACAGGGTCACCGATCTCAACCACCAACCCGTACCCTACGCGTCAGTCCGGGTATTGCCCTCTGGCAACATCACCACTACCGACTCCAATGGACATTTTTCCATTAAGGCGGATGACAGCACAGCGAAAGTATCGATCACCGCCATAGGCTTTGACGCCAAACAGTATCCTGCGTATCAACTGGCAGACTCGTCGTCGCTGACATTAACGGAACGCAGCGCCGCGCTGAATGAAGTGGTGGTGGTGGGTTATTCCGCCAAGCATAAGAGTTATGTGGCCCATCCGTATCATGCCGATACCGATAGCACCGTAGAACCGATTGACGGGTGGAGCTCCTACAGCAACTACCTGACTCAAAATCTTCAACTGCCCGATGAAGTGTTACGCAATAATATCCATGGAGAAGTAACCCTCTCCTTCCGGGTAGACCCTGTCGGCAATGCTATCAATATCAGCGTGAAAAAATCGTTATGCGCTTCCTGTGATGCGGAAGCCATCCGGCTCGTGAAAAAGGGGCCTCAATGGAAAACGGCCAGGCATAAAAAGAAGGCAAAGGGCCTCGTTAAGGTACATTTTTAGGCGCCTTTCCGGGCCACAGAAAAGACATACCCAGGGAAAGGATTACGACCCCCATTGCCCCTACAGCATTGAGCCATAAAAAGCCGACACGGCTGAATGTAAACAAGGCGACCACCCCCAATTCCACTACTAAAGCGCTGTAAAAGACTGCCGATCCCCCCGCCCTTTTTACATAGAAGGCCACCAGGAATATACCCAGCATCGTACCATAAAAAAGAGAGCCCAGGACATTCACTGCTTCGATCAGGCTGCCTAAGTGAGTAGCAAATTGAGCGGTGATCATGCAAAAGATCCCCCAACCGAAAGTATACCAACGGGAAAGACGATAATCCTCTCCATCCGTGCAATGCGTTTTGATGAATTTCTTATGGATATCCACTACGGAAGAGGAAGCAAGGGAATTCAATGCGGCAGCAATGCTCCCCCAGGCCGCCAGGAATATGATAGCGATCAGCAATCCCACCATACCTACCGGCAGGTAATCCACGACAAAGCGAAGGAATATATAATTGGTATCGTTGGTGTCCCCTCCCTTCAGCTCCGGTTTGTCGAGCAGGGCGCGATAAGAACTGCGTAGCTGATCCCCCTGGTGGTGCAGGGATTGAAGCATCAACCCCGTTTTTTCCTGGACGACTACGTCCTTCCGCTGAACTGCATCCGCATAGGCGCTGACGACAATTTGTTTTTGCATGGACAAACTATCGTATTGCATTTGCAAGCGCTCTCCTTCCGCGCGGTACCCGGAATGCTGTACCTGGTCCGTCTGGACCTTATTAAAAAAGATCGGCGCGGGATAGAACTGATAAAACACAAAGACAAGAGCACCCAGCAGCAGGATGCAAAATTGCATAGGCACCTTCACCAGGCCGTTCAGCAACAATCCGATCCGGCTCTCCCTGATGTTTTTGGCAGTCAGGTATCTTCCTACCTGCGACTGATCTGTCCCGAAATAGGACAAGGCCAGGAAAAAACCACCGATCAGGCCGCTCCATATATTGTACCGGTCCGTCCAATCAAAACCCTTGGGGCCCGCTCCCGAAGTAAGCGCATTGAGCTTGCCCAGGCGCCCGCTGATGTGCAGTGCCTGCCACAATCCCACGTTACCAGGCAATAGATGGACGACCATATAACCCACGACCACCAGGGACACAAAAATGATGACGAATTGCAATTGTTGGGTATAGGCCACGGCCTTGGCTCCGCCGGTAACGGTATAAATAATAAGGAGTCCACCCATAATAATATTGGTCAGGTAGATATTCCATCCCAGCAAGGAAGACAAGATGATGGCAGGCGCATATATACTGATCCCTGTAGATAGCCCTCTTTGCAGGAGGAAAAGAAAAGAAGTCAGGGTCCTGGTCTTAACGTCAAACCGGTTTTCCAGGAACTCATAGGCCGTATATACTTTTATCCGGTGGAACAGGGGTACGAAAACGATACAAATAACAATCATCGCCAGGGGCAGGCCGAAATAATATTGCACGAACCGCATTCCGTCGGTATATGCCTGGCCGGGGGCGGACAGGAAAGTGATGGCGCTGGCCTGTGTCCCCATGATGCTCAGCAGGATAATATACCAGGGAAGCTGCCTGTCCCCCAAAAAATATCCGTCCAGGCTTTTGGAAGTGCGACTTTTAAAGACACCATAAATAATGATGCCGAGGAGTGTGACGACAAGCACTACCCAATCGATGATACTCATGAAAAATGTTTGGTAAACAAATAAAGCGCACCGATCGACAGCAGAAGCACCACAAAGACCAGCACATACCAGGCCGTCCAGCTCCCCAGCAAAGGAGCCTGGTTATCGGCCCGGTCTGAGTCGCCATTGACAGCTCCGGCGTTGTCCCTGTCTTCCTTTTCTGCTTTATCCTTTTTCATAAATAGGGGAATGCTTGCCCGTTTAATTTTCATCCCTGCTGCGCCCTCTGGTCCTAAAAAAGACCAGTCCCAAAACAGCGCCCACTATCAAGCCAATCGCCATTTCCTTGAATATCACCCCCAGCACTATTCCGAGGCTGATACCTACCATCAATCCCAGTTCAGGGCCTTTACGACGCTCATTTGCCATTTGTATCAGGTTTTGCCAGCAGGTTTGCAAACAACCGGTAGGCGCCCGGTACACCCGCCGGTAATTGACGGAAAAAAGCCAGGGCCGTGTACACAAACTTACCCTTTCCATAATCTGTAACAATCAGGGAGCCCTTCTGGGTTTCCTCCCCCGGGTCCTGCATCCCCAGCAAGGATTTATAATGCGAATCCAAAGAACCGTTCTCGTCTATGTAGTAAAGTCCCCTCTCCTGTATCCAACCCGCAAAGTCTGTTTTCGTGATCTCATTAGGATAGTGAAAGGCGGCATTATCCTTATCCAAAAAGGTGACCTCCGCTCCTTCATCCGTCACCCTTCCGGATCCAACTTCGAAGGGATAGGGACCCAGTTGAGGCGCCACCAACCCTCTGAAGTTATTGTACTGCTCCAACAGCACGCCTCCTTCATGGACATAGTCCATCAGCTTGGGAAGGACGTTGGCCAGCCATGGCTGGGTATTGAAGGCCCTTACTCCAGTGACGATGGCGTCATAGCGGCTTAAGTTCCCGCTGAGTATATCCCGCTGACTGAGCGGGGTTACTTCATACCCCATCAGTTCAAGGCAGGAGATCACCTTGTCCCCGGCGCCCTCGATATAACCGATGCGCTTTCCCGCCACTTTCACCTGCTCACCAATTACTAAGGCTGAAGTACCATGGAAATAATGGATGAAAGGGATATGGGAATAGTCGATCTCTTTCAATCCCGCGCTGTAGGTACCTTCAATATTAACTGCCTTTCCGTTGCTATCAACGTGGGAGTCTGTAGACTCCACCGTCGCTGAAAGGCTGATCGATTTTCCCCTGGACTCCTTCATAAAGGCTTCATTATAGGGAATATCGTATTCGTAAGACTTTCCATTACTCAGGTGTGCCGCCCCTTTATTAATCACCAGCATCTGGCTTCCGTTGGTCATGGTAAGGACCAGCGAGGTGGCATTGATATCCTTCATCGCCATCAGCGTCACCTTGAGTGGTGGATGAAAGGCCGGTTGAAGGTTATCCAGGATCGTCGCGGGAACAAAATAGACCAGCAAGGCGGGAGTGATCTCCACGGGCTGATACAGCTCTCCCCTGACCGGGTCCGTGTGATGGTACATGATAGGGATCGTAAATTCCCGGCTCCCGCTGCCATCCAATCCTATTACCACCGATAAAGGCGCGTCATTTTGAGGTTTGCCTATGTTAGATTGATTCGTGACCGTAAAACGGCCTTCTGTTTTTTCCTCCTCTAACCAGTATGGCTGACTGATCGGCATCCCCTCCGGTATATGCACCGGTATCATATAATTCACCGTGCTGTTCTCCGGGAGGTCCACGTTCATGACCTTGTCCTTGAACCCTACCAGCATGTGCACCAGCCTTATCTTTTCCGGCCCCCGGTTGATCATGGATACCGTTACAGTTACGTCTTCTCCCCTTACGAGGTTAGGCGTCGTTACGTAAGCCTCCGTCCATAATCCACTGCAAGCATTCTCCAATTGATAGACCTGCCGGAGCTTATAGCTCCGCCAATTGCTTACCGGGAGGGCCCTGATCGTTCCCGCCAGTCTTTCCAGTTCCGGAAGGCTGCCCGAAGGGTGCCGGGGGTCATAGCTGTTCACCAGGGAATCCACGGAGGCATCGATGGCCGGCGCGCCCAGCCTGGACCAATCCGTCACGACCCCGTCCATCAAGTCCTTCACAGGGGGATCTCCCGCCACGGTGGAAAAATACTCGGTGGAATGTCCACGACTGGAGGCCACGCCAAAGCCCTGGCTTTTATGTTGACTGCGGCTCTCGGCGGCTATTTCCCCATAACTTTTTCCAAGGACTTCGTTATAGGCGCCTACGTCCATTTTATATTGGCCCTCATCGGTCGTATTGTTTCCCCCGAAATTAAAAGTGTTCCATAAAATGCGTTTGGCCTTCCAGACATGTACGTTTCCTTTGAGCTGTTCGGGAAAACGGGTAGAGTCTGCTGCCGCCGTGAACGCCTCCCTGGCCAGTATCGCTGAAGCCGAATGGTGACCGTGACCGGCCCGGCCGTCTTCCGGGAAACGGGTAATGATGACGTCAGGCTGGAAGTTCCGGATGACCCATACCACGTCGCTCAGGATCGTATCGGCCCCCCATATCTTCAGGGCCTCCTGGGGCGACTTGCTAAAGCCGAAATCATACGCCCTGGAGAAGAATTGCTCGGCTCCGTCAATTCGCCTGGCGGCCAATAATTCCTGAGTGCGTATCAGACCTAGTTCAATACCCTGCTCATTACCCAACAGGTTCTGCCCACCGTCACCCCTGGTCAGGCTCATGTAGGCGGTCCGGTAATCTTTCTCCCTGGCCAGGTAGGCTAGCAAGCGCGTATTCTCATCGTCCGGATGGGCGGCTATATAAAGAACGGACCCCACTACCTTGAGTTGTCTCAATTGCTGAAGGATATCCGCACTGCTATACGATTTTGGCGCCTGTGCCTGTGCCAAAGTTATCAAGCACCCAATGAGCGCTCCTATCAGTAGACCCTTTTTTATCATCTTGGTGTTCAATTGAAGAGGCATAAATATAGGACAAAAAAAAGCGCGCGTGAACGCACAAAAAAACCCCACTATCATTTTGATAGCGGGGTCATACCAGTAATTTTGTGATCCGGAAGCGAAAACGCTATTTAAACGTCTTCAACTTGACATACTCCTGGAGATCATTGGAATTGAAACCCTTATTTTTCATGGCGGCAACATAATCGGATGTCACACCCATGGACTTCAATTCCACAAGTGTATGAACGGGGATGTCTTTAAATCCAATCCCGGAAAAACCTTTTACAAAGTCTGGAGTAACTCCTAACGATTTTAGTTCTGCCAATTCATGAGGGGCCAGGTGCGTATAACCAATCTGTTCAAAGGAATGCACGAATTTTCCATCGATTCCCATTGACTTGTATTCGATCACTTCATGGACTTCCGGTTTATTGTCAGCGTCCCCCAGCTTCTGGACTTCCCTTACATAGGCGCCGGTGACACCCATCGATTTAAGGGAGATCAGTTCGTGCACTTCCAGGTGATTGAATCCGGCGTCTTTCATCTCTTTTATATAGGCGCCATCCACTCCCACTGACTTCAAGGAGACAAGTTCGTGCGGCGGCAGATCAGCATAGCCAAGGTCCTTCCAGGATTGGACATAAGAGCCGTCAATGCCCATTGATTTCAGAGAGACCAGGTCATGCGGTTCAAGGTCATTATACCCCACCTGCTTCCAGGATTGTACGTAGGCGCCGTCAATGCCCATCGACTTCAGGGAAATCAGGTCATGCATGGGCAGTTCTTTATACCCGGCCTGCTTCCAGGATTGTACATAGGCCGCATCAATGTCCATAGATTTCGCAGCGATGAGGTCGTGGACGGCCAGGTTGGTGAAGCCGCCTTCTTGCAGGTCCTTTATATAAGTCGCATCGATATTCATGGACTTCATGGCGATCAGGTCATGTATAGGCAGGTCCGGATATCCCATCTGCTTGCAGGATTGAATATAGGCGATGTCTATATTCATCGCCGCCATAGCTATGAGATTGTGGATGGAAGGATGCGCATACCCGTTTTGAGCCAGGGATTCAACATAGCTTTTCTTCACATTGGTGATAAAAACACCGAACATTTCCCCACTGGTTATGTTGGTAATTCCCTGCTTCTCCAGGAAACTACGGAATTCGGGATTCTCTTTAAACGTATAGTGACCAAAGCCATCATCTCCATCGAACATGCCGTTCAAATTGAGCGTACCCGCTTCCCTGGCGAGGGTAAAATCGCCCTTATGACCTGTCGGAAGGGCAGAGAATTCTGATTTCTTGAAAGTGGAATTATCCGAGGACTGGCCGTTTTCACTCTTCAACATCAACTCCACTTCGTCTCCTTTGATAGTCGCCATCCAGGAACCTGAGCTGAAGGCATCATCTCTTCCTATGGATACATTGATGTCTAAGGGTTCAATGACCGGGAGGGGCTGAGGCGTCAGCAAAGGTTGAGGCACCTGAAGAGGCTGGCTCACCTCCAAAGGCAGCGATACCTGAAGAGGCTGGCCCACCAGCAAAGGCAGAGATACCTGAAGAGGTTGGCTCACCTGCAAAGGTTGAGGCACCTGAAGAGGCAGCGTCACCTGCAAAGGCTGAGATACTTGAAGGGGTTGGCTCGCCTGGAGGGGTTGGAGTGCCTGCAAGGACCCGGCCTGCTTCGTTGTTTCAGACCTGCCTGCGATAGTGTCATTAAAAATGCATACCAAGGCCGTGAACACTGGCAGCAAAAACAAATATTTCCAGGTGGTCCTTACAGAGGACTTTTGAACGTGCATCATAACAATTCGTTTTTTCAGCAATGATTGGTTATAATTTGAAGTAATGCTCAGCGGTATATGCGGAGCGGAAACCCTTAAAAGACTCATTTGATAAGTGGACGGATTGATAGCAGGATTTCGGATCATCGCTGCATCCGTAAGGAATTCCAGGTTGTCTTCGAGCGCCTTGCGATAGTACCAGGCAAAAGGATTGAACCATTGAATCACGATGCAGATTTCGGCCATCAGGATATCAATACTATGCCTCTGCTGAACGTGTATCTTTTCATGGGAAAGGATCTGGTGATAGGTCTCCGGATCATATAGGGATGGGTTAATAAAAATATGGTGCCCAAAAGAGCAAGGCGCCCTGTTTCCTTCCGTCTCAATAATGCGGAACAGTCCATCCCGGGTCACAGGTTTGCCATACGCCTGGAATAACAGCACCAGCAACTGAACAAGCAGGTTTATCCCAAAAATAAGCACCCCAAAAAGGTAGGCATAGTACACCCATTTAAGTACCATGAACCACGAAAAAGGCGCTCCTGTTTCCGGGTCTGCCGATGCCTGTGCCGGGTGGCTAAGGGCGGAAGCGACGGGCATTGATTGAATGTCGTGTGCTGTCGCCACGTTCAATGTGCCCCTCGTGCCGGGTACCGGGCCTGCGGGGTCATTGCTCCTGGCGGCGGATGCCGGGTGCATCGGAGACGAAGCGCCGGGTGCCGGATATACAGTGCCGGACATCGGGTGTGCGGAAGCTGTTGTCCTGCCAACAGGTAGCTGTGTGAACGGGCCTACAGTCGTCGGATCCGGAATCGCCACTTCCACTATTGGAGCGGCTTGTGAAGTTGGAATAGCATGCCCCCTGATGGACCAGTCGCCCGGTACATGGAGCAGGGGAATCGAAAAAGAGCAGATCAGGCAACCCAGGAAGAACCAACGGTTCAGGCCAAAGAAGGTCTCCCTATGCAGTAATAACCTATAAAACAAAAAGCAAACAGCCGTTATCATGGCCGCATAGACAATGTATGGTATCATGGCTTCTTGGATTGAATGAGTTGTAGGATTTCCTCCAGGTCCGCTTTCGATATCTTTTCTTCTTTGGCAAAAAACGCCAGCATACTCGGGTAAGAGTCATTGAAATATTGCTTAACGATGTCGCCCACTGTCTGCCGCTGGTAAGTTTCCTTAGAGATAAGGGGGAAATACCTGAATGTATTTCCGAAGGATTCATGGTCCAGGAATCCCTTGTCTTCCAGAATACGCACCATCGTTGCTACCGAATTGTAGTGGGGCTTTGGCTCGGGCAGTTCCATGATGATCTCTTTCACGAATGCTTTCTCCAGGTGCCACAAGGCCTGCATAATCTGTTCTTCCCGTTTCGCTAACTTGAGCATGCGTTTTTGTTGTTTAAATAAAGCTACTACTAATAAGTTAGTTTTTAAACTAATTGATTAGTTTTCTTTGAAATTTTATTTTTTGGGGGGAATAGTTGGGAGGGGAAGCCGCCTGGGGCTACTCTTCTGCTGCGAAGAGAGTGCCAATTATATATATAGATGGAAATCAGCTTCTAATGGCAAGGACGAGAGGGACGGTGTACGGTTTTGATACGCAGGGGCGTGCGGTCCCGGACGGGCTGATGGCTGAAGACACGGCGTGCGGCCGCGGATTGGCCATACGATTGAAGGCGCAACGGCGGCCGCGGATGGAGCAGGCTAGTATGTCTTGAGCGAGTCCAGCAGGATCTTATTCTTTTCGGGCAGGGTGGCCGGGTAGTGGTAATTATATAAGGCGCCTTCCCAATCTCCGTATACCGGGTTCGGCAATACGATAAAGGTGCTGCCGAATTCTGTGGCGCTCTCCTCCACTCTTTTCCTGCGCTCATCATACGGCTGATGATCGAACAGGGCGGCGAAGTCGGACAGGTTATCTCCCAGGAAGAGCAGCACCTGGTGGCCTCCTTCTATGGCCTGTCTCCTGGATTCTTTACTGGAAGTGGCGCCGCTTTGTTTAAGGACCAGGTGCTGTGCATCTGCTTGTGGAAATCCCCATTTTTGCAGGTTGGCCAACGTAGGGCCCTGCTCCACCTGCAGGCGGTTGGTGATATAGAAAATATCGACGCCCTTTGAGGCCGCATATTTCAGGAAGCTGAGAGCGCCTGGTACGGTATCGCAGTCCACTCTGGCGGTCCAGGCTATCCAACTGGAGTCGTCATAGGTCTTGCCAGCCAGGGCCTGGTGCACGGCATAAGGACTATTGTCAAGCAGCGTTTCGTCGATATCGGTAATGATGGCGGGCGGCTTCCCGGTTGTGGAGGCCAACAGATTGTCCAACCGTGATTTGGCTATATTGTATGCCTGAAGGCAGAGGGCTTCATACTCTCCGGCTCGTTGCTGGTAAACGGCTCCCCAAGCCGGACCCATGGGTAGCAAGGCGGGCGGCGTGGAGGCGGTCGAACCCGTCTTTGGGCTGACCCACACGTTCACACTGTTATCCGGGCCTTGCAATAATATCTTATAAAACGGGGAAGGCTGATTTTTAACAGAAACGAAAACGTGCTCCTGCCCTAGCGGCACGGTTGCCAGCAACCGATAGTCATCCTCACCTCCCGTCTTGAATTGATTGGTAGCGGTGACCCAAACTTTGACGTACCCGACCTTTCCGAGGGCTTTCCAGGAAAGGTCCAGGTTACCCTGGGTCACATCCACCACGGGCGCGGCCAGCGACACGTTACCGATCAGGGGTATCCCATCTGTTTCCCAGGC